>ULUK01008430.1_pt1 | contig 32296 bp, 25 predicted proteins | sample 1958451 | NCBI WGS metagenome assembly ULUK01 (sample SAMEA4835758, study PRJEB28245) | human gut metagenome | biome: gut microbiome; material: fecal sample | place: Denmark | collected 2008
CGGACGAGGCAAACCTCCGGCACCAATCGAACGGCCATTCAAGTTGAACGAACCATATCCGCCGATACCATCATTCTCACCATGATCCGAATTTCCGAACAGACTTCCCTGATTGCCTGTACCGGTTTCGGCATCACCTTGGTTATTTCCTTCGGCACTACCGATACCAAACGCACCCGCCACCTTATTACTGATGGCTTCGGCCTTCTTACGCTGCTCTTCAGCAATACGCTTGGCCTCGGCTTCTTTCTGCTTACGGATACGTTCTTTTTCCTCAGCTTCTTTCCGTTTCTTCTCTTCTTCCTCTTTCTTGCGCTTCTCCTCTTCCTTCTTCTTATCATCCAAAGAAACACTTTCTTCCAAATCCTGCGTCAACAAATCTTCCTTGGGCGTTTCCACCTTTGGTGTAGGAGTTGGAGGCGGAGGAGTCGTTGTCTCTTGCGGAAGCTGCTGTCCGGTATATTGCGGTTCGAAAGTTCCGGCAGAAGAATCAACGTTTCCGAAGTTAACCAAAACACCTCCATCTTCCTCAGGAACGACCGTCTTCAGGACAGTAAACCAGAGAATCAGAAAAATGACCGCATGGAAAGCCAACGATCCGATTGCTCCATATATGTCATCTTTATTAAACATATCTAAATCCGATTATTTCTGCGGTCTGGTAGCAAGTACCATTTTGAATTTATTCTCGTTTGCGATATTCAGAATCTTAACAATCTCTTTATAAGGAACTGTTTCGTCTGCATACAAAGCCACATACATTTCCGGTTCTTTGGCATAACAATCCTGCAGGAAAGGTGTAATCTCCTGGAAAGAGACCTGCACTTCCTTCTGCTTACCGAATGCCACGTAATAATTCAAAGAAGCATCGATGGTAACACGAGTCAGCGGTTTAGCCGCCGTTTGCTTTTGAGCTTGCGGCAAAGTTACCTTGATTGCATTCGGAATTACGACCGTCGATGTCACCATAAAGAAGATCAACAGCAAGAAAATCACATCCGTCATAGATGCCATGCTGAAAGCTTCTGATACTTTAGTTCTTCTTTTTAATCCCATAACCAATCAATTTATAGATGGATGAATATACTATTAATTGGCAGGCTCATTTAATAAGTCCATGAATTCCATCGTGCGGGCTTCCATCTTATTGACTACATTGTCAACCTGCGATACCAGATAGTTGTATGCAAACAAAGCAATAATACCCACAACCAATCCACCTACAGTCGTTACCAAAGCTTCATAAATACCACTTGATAATAAAGAGACATCCACATTCGTTCCAGCATTTGCCATATCAAAGAAGGCACGAACCATACCGGTTACTGTTCCTAAGAAGCCTAACATCGGAGCACCAGCAGCCGTCGTTGCAATCACCGGAAAACCTTTTTCCAATTTGGCAACTTCCAGGTTACCTACATTTTCAATAGCAACCAATACATCATTCATCGGACGTCCTAAACGTGTAATTCCCTTCTCGATCATACGAGCAGAAGGAGTATTTGTCGAACGGCATAAATTCAAGGCCGATTCCACCTTGCCTTCATGTATATAATCCTTGATGCGATTCATAAAGTTCTCATCTTCCTTACCGGCCCGCTTAATAACCATAAAGCGCTGGATAAAAATATAGATAGCCAGCAACGACAATAACAACAACACTACCATAATCCACCCTCCTTTGAAAGCCAGATCAATAATGTTTATCTGTGCTTCCGTTGGAACTGTTGTTTCTGCCACCTGCGTCAAATCAGGCATCTGATCAGCAGCCTGAGCGGCTGACTGCAATAAAAGAAATAGACTCATCGTTTAAATAGGTTTTTATTAATATTTTATTGTTCCAAACAAGCTTTATATTGTTTGATCGTTTCCTCTAATCCTAAGTACAAAGCATCACAAATAAGCGCATGACCAATCGACACTTCATCCAAAAAAGGAATATTCTTGCTGAAGAAAGCCAGATTCTCCAGACTTAAGTCATGTCCGGCATTGACACCCAAGCCTAAATTCTTGGCAAAACGAGCCGCTTCCACAAAAGGAACAACAGCAGCATCGCGGTCTTTCGGATAAAGAGATGCGTATGGTTCCGTATAAAGCTCGATACGATCGGTTCCAGTCTTGGCTGCCCACTCTATATTTTCCAACTCCGTTCCAACAAAGATCGAAGTCCGAATACCATGGCTTGTGAAGCGTTCTACCAAATCCTGCAAGAAAGCATGATTTGTCTTAACATCCCAACCGGCATTTGATGTAATGGCATCAGGAGCATCCGGCACTAAAGTAACTTGCGTTGGTCTTATCTTTAATACCAAATCAATGAACTTATCGCACGGATAACCTTCGATATTAAACTCCGTCCTGATCAACGGCTTTAAGCCGTACACATCACTGTAGCGAATATGACGCTCATCCGGACGAGGATGAACCGTTATACCTTGTGCTCCGAACGCTTCCGCATCCTGAGCAAACTTCAATACATCCGGCATATTGCCACCTCTGGCATTACGGATTGTTGCTACTTTGTTAATGTTTACACTTAAATTTGTCATCGTATATCATTAAATCTTTTTCTTTGATTACTTTTGTACCTAGTAATTTGCAAAATTAGCAGTATTTAGGAAATAAGCAGACAAATGTTGGTGAAAGATTTCATAACAAAGGAAATCCCCGTGTTAAAAAGTTTTGATACGGGTGAGTATGCATTGACCTTGATGGACGACTATAAGCTGAAGCATCTACCCGTTGTATCGGATAATTCATTCTATTACAAAGGAATTATTTCGGAAAAAGAACTGCTTTCGCATACAGACCTATCCACAAATATCGGGAATCTGTATTTGGCGGAAGTACCTTCTGTACGGCTAGAAACACACCTTTTTGAGGTCTTGACGCTGATCACCCGCAACAAGCTGAGTATTCTCCCTGTCATATCCGACATGGATGAGTACGAAGGCGTCGTAACCCGCGAACATTTAGTCGATGTCTGCACAGACTTTTTCCAGGCAGACGCACCAGGAAGTACAATCGTTCTGGAAGTTGTTCCTTCTGATTATTCCGTGACGGATATTGCCCGTATCGTAGAATCGAACAATGCGCATATACTTTCCATGCAGACACATCCTGAAGAAAAGAACGGACAACTTTTGATTACCTTAAAACTTGACTCGGAAGATGCCTCTGCCGTTATCCGGAGTTTTGAGCGTTTTAACTATACTGTCCTATGGCACTTTATGGAAAACGGTCTGGTAGATGATATATTTCAACAACGAATGAACGAATTAATACATTACATGAATATATGAAAGTAGGAATTTTTGGCAGTCAATATCAGCAAGAAAAGCAGAGTATCATCCGACGGGTATTCAGTAAACTGACTTCTTTAGAGGCAGAGATTTATGTGGATACACTTTTTCACGACTATCTGCTGGATGCTTTTGGATTCGAGCCACCAATAAACGGCCTCTTAACAGGTGATATTTTCGACCTCGATGTTGCCATCAGCCTCGGAGGAGACGGAACTTTTCTTCGGACAGCAGCCAGAGTCAACCGCCAGAATATTCCTATTCTCGGTATCAATACCGGTCGGTTAGGTTTTCTGGCCGATGTAGGTAGCACAGACGTAGAAGACACTCTCGAAGAGCTTTTCAAGCATTACTATAAAGTAGAAGAACGTATTCTGCTCCGACTAGAAACGGAAAGCCGGGCTTACAAAGGTTATAACTATGCATTGAATGAAGTGGCCGTATTAAAGCGTGATACTTCTTCCATGATTACCATTCATACTTCCTTGAATGGAGAATATCTGACTTCCTATCAAGCCGACGGACTGGTTATTGCAACACCAACCGGTTCAACAGCTTATTCCATGAGTGTAAACGGCCCGATCATTCTACCGCAAGATAATAGCATCGTATTGAGTCCGGTAGCACCTCATTCACTGAATGTTCGTCCGCTGGTAATTCCTAATGACTTTGAGATTACGTTGGGTGTGGAAAGCCGTAACCGCACGTTCCTCATCTCGCTGGATGGAAGATCAGAAATATTCCCGGCTGGAATCCAGCTTAAGGTCAGCAAAGCGGATTATACGACTAAGGTGATCAAACGATATAACCATACATTCTACGAGACACTTCGGGAAAAACTGATGTGGGGAGCAGATGTCAGAATGAAATAAATCAGGCGCAGAAGATAAAGCAACCGCAAACGACTTCACAAAGTAGAATCTTGATAGAATTTATCGTTACCTCAGACAAGAGGATGTTATTAAAATCCCAAAAGATGTTCTATCAAGATTTTTACTCCTATTCCGATTAGGATAACACCACCTATCAAGTCTAACTTCAAATCCACTTTGTTTCCGACTTTCACACCAAAGCAAACACCAAAAGAAGAAAACAGGAAAGTCACAATTCCAATTGTCCAGGTAATGACAGACAACGATGTTTGCATAATGGCTAATGAAACTCCTACGGCCAATGCATCTATACTAGTGGCAATTCCTAATCCACAAAGAGTCTTCAGACAAAGCGGATTCATCTTTTTATCCTCTTCTTTTTCCTGACGGCTTTCCCAGATCATCCGTCCACCCAAATAAAGTAACAGTCCAAAAGCGATCCAATGATCGATTGTTTCTATCAGTTTCAGAAAACTAAAACCCAATAAATAACCAACCAAAGTAAACATGGCCTGAAAAAAAGCCAAGACAAACGCAATCTTAACAACCCGGCGCACGGAACATTCCTTCATAACGGCTCCACTGGTCACCGATACAGCCAGACTGTCCATCGACAAGCCGACTGCCAACAACAAGATTTCAAGAAAAGACATACAAGATGAATGAGATATATAGCGTATTAAAAACAGGAAAGATTGTGTCCTGTTCCTCCGGACACAATCTTTATTATCTAAGCATTATAATTCTTCTGCAATCTTATAATTATTACGATTAGGAGAACTTCGGGAAATCAATTCTCCGACAAATCCGGATAAAAACATCTGAGTTCCCAAAATCATACCTGTCAGCGCCACATAGAAATAAGGCGAATCCGTTACTAAACGCATTGGCATACCAGCCATCAAAGAAACCATTTTAGCTCCCAATACAATCAGTAAAGAAATGAAACTGACAAAAAACATGACACTTCCCCACAAACCGAAGAAATGCATCGGTTTTTTACCGAACTTAGATGTAAACCAAAGCGTAATCAGATCCAAATAACCATTGACAAAACGATCCAAACCGAATTTGGTTGTTCCATACTTCCGAGCCTGATGATGAACCACCTTCTCACCTATCTTGGTAAAGCCGGCAATCTTAGCCAGATAAGGAATATAGCGGTGCATGTCATTATAAATCTCGATATTCTTCACCACTATTTTCTTATAAGCTTTCAATCCACAATTAAAATCATGCAGATTATGAATACCCGAGATACGGCGGGCCGTCGCATTAAACAACTTGGTTGGTATTGTCTTTGACAGCGGGTCGTACCGTTTCTTCTTCCATCCGGAAACCAAATCATAACCGTCTTCTGTAATCATCCGATACAATTCGGGAATTTCATTCGGACTATCCTGCAAATCGGCATCCATCGTAATCACAACATCACCTTCTGCACGCTGAAATCCGCAGTGCAAACCTGGAGACTTTCCATAATTCCTGCGGAAACGGATTCCCCTTACAACTGATGATTTCTGTCGAAAACCTTCTATGATTTCCCATGAGTTATCGGTACTACCATCATCTACAAAAATAACTTCATACGAAAAATGGTTTTCTTCCATCACACGCTCAATCCAAGCAAACAGCTCCGGAAGTGATTCAGCTTCATTATATAACGGAATTACGACTGATATATCCATATTATTTTATTTATAACCGATGTTTCTTTTATTCCATATCAACTCTTTCTCCGGCAAACCAAAGCAGCTACAGGAAGAGACAATATGATACCGTAAAATATATTATTCAAGATACCTTGAAGTGCCATGTGTATCGGCGAGAAATTCATGGACTCAATAGAGGAAATGACCTTGCTATCTACCTGCATCTGCTTTAAGGAAGCAATTGTCTGCTCTACTGCCGAAGATAAGAAATCAGGAGGAGCTACAAATCGATAAAACACATAATGCATGACAGATACAAGCATAGCAGCAAACAAATAGATAAGGACACCAAACCGCCATGCCTGACTAAATGAAATAATACCTCCTAAATCTTCCCGGTAACGCTTCGTCAGCAGATAAGCCAAATAAGGAACTACCAGCGACATTCCCCAATAGATAACAACTAAATAAGAGAAGCGCATACTGAACATATAGAATATATATTTCACTATCCAGAATATTCCTAAAGAAAAACCATAGGACATAGCAGCCGACATGAGTCCACTATTTTTATTTTCCATACTTCAAATATATCGATTCTTTGCGCGACAAAAATACGTTTTTTAGACTAATCTACAAAAAGCAATGATATTGTTTTCATTATCCTCAGAATGAAAGAAAGCCTTTTACAGTTTTCTTGCTGTAAAAGGCTTCCCATCTAAGATAATTACTGTGACCTCGGAGGGGATCGAACCCTCGACCCAATGATTAAGAGTCATTTGCTCTACCAGCTGAGCTACGAAGTCATTTTTTCTATTTCCTGAAAGAAGTGACCTCGGAGGGGATCGAACCCTCGACCCAATGATTAAGAGTCATTTGCTCTACCAGCTGAGCTACGAAGTCATTCTTCTATTTCCTGAAAGAAGTGACCTCGGAGGGGATCGAACCCTCGACCCAATGATTAAGAGTCATTTGCTCTACCAGCTGAGCTACGAAGTCAACACTTTATTTACAATCTCCTTCGCGATTGCGGGTGCAAAGATAGGAACATTTTTTGAAATACCAAAAACTTTCCTGCCTTTTTCTACAAATTAATCATCAAACTCATAAACATCTGAAGGAGTCGTTCGCTTCAATGCTACCAACGAAACATCCTTTCCGACACGGATTCCTTCTTCAAAAAGACGGATATCCACTGTCTTATAAGCCAGTTCCGGATGGTTGTTATCCCGACTTAAATGGCAAAGCCAAATATTCTTCAAATCGAGTGTATAATGTGTTGCCAAAAATTCGGCAGCTTCCTGATTACTCAGATGCCCGATTGGTCCGGCTACCCTTTCTTTCAAGAACTGCGGATAATTTCCATACCGAAGCATTTCATCATCATAATTGGCTTCAAGCACCAAATGATTCGCCTTACAGATATATTCACTAACTTTCTCATTGATATGTCCCACATCGGTTGCAATTGTGAAACGATGCTTTCCATACTTTATATAATACCCGACACTGTCGGTACTGTCGTGAGGAACAGGGAATGCTGTTACTTCAAAGTCCCGGATAAAGAATGGGACTTCTTTCTCAATGACCCGCTTAGAGGTTGTAAGAGTTTCTTCCACATACCGGCTTTTTGCTATTCCCCGGTGAACACCTTCGGTTGTATATACCGGAATACTCATTTTTTCTCCCAAATAACCTACCGTCTTAATATGGTCTGCATGGTCGTGTGTGACCAAGATAGCCACAATCTGCGATAAATCAATGGAACGATCTTTCAATACCTTTTTGATAGTACGGATACCGATTCCGGCATCAATCAGCAATCCGTACTCCGGCGTCCCCAAATAGTAGCAATTACCACTGCTACCACTAGCCAGGCTAAAAAAAATCAATTTCATATATTGTTCTATTTTTATTCTTCTTCAAGAGCGCACAAACGAATCGGGAATGGTTATTTCACCTATCAGCGAACAATTCATATGCTCTTTTACCTCATTCGGCGTTAATCCGTGCCCAAACAGGAACATCAGTTTGGTCACGGCACTTTCCGTTGTACTGTCGTACCCACTAATAACACCTATCTCGAGTAATTTCTGCCCGGTTTCATACCGATGCATCTCAACACTTCCAGCCCGACATTGCGTAACGTTTACGATAACCACCCCACGTCCAACGGCTTCTTCCAACATTTGCAAGAACCACTTGTCAACAGGCGCATTTCCGCTACCGAATGTTTCCATAACAACACCCTTCAATCCGGGAATGTTCAGAATAGATTCAACTACCGAGGGCGATATTCCCGGGAAAAGCTTCAAGATGGCAATATTCCGATCCAATAAATAATGAGGTTTCAAAGGTCTGCGAGATACTGGATAATAAATCTGAGTCACATCATACTTGATATGAATACCGGCATGTGCCAACGAGGGATAATTATACGAACGGAAGGCATTGAAGTTATCCGCATTGGCCTTACAGGTACGATTGCCACGCATCAATTCGTTCTCAAAGAATACGCAGACTTCCGGAACTATCGGAAAACCGTTTTCTTTGGCGGCAGCAATCTCTATGGCAGTAATCAGGTTTTCCTTCCCGTCCGTCCGCAACATACCGATTGGCAACTGAGAACCGGTCAGAATCACCGGCTTAGTCAGATTCTCCAACATAAAGCTCAAGGCCGAAGCCGTATATGACATGGTATCCGTCCCGTGCAGGATCACAAATCCATCATACTTCTGATACGTATCCGCAATAATCTTTACGATTTTCATCCACGAATCAGGCCCCATGGCTGATGAATCCAATGGCGGATCAAACTGATAGGTATCAACATGGTGTCCCAAGAACTTCAATTCCGGAACATTCTCGGCAAGATGCTGAAAGTCGAATACTTCCAACACTCCGGTTTCCGGGTTTTCAATCATACCGATTGTTCCACCTGTATATATCAATAAGATAGATGCCTGCTGCTTATTATCCGTCATAACCTTTGTTTTTGAATCACAAAGATAACCAAACTAGCGGAAATTTCCTCTATCTTGGGAAAAGAATCTACCCTATTGACTTTCTAATTTGATTCCAACGAGAATCAAAATCGATTCCCGTTTATCTTGAAAACATTCTTCGTTTATCTGAGTTGGATATAAATCAGACTTTTTAACGTCCAATATTTATTAAATCCATAAAACAAGCGTATTTTTGTAATTATCAAGTTTATTGTATCACACATTTATTCATGGAAGAATAAAGTAAAATCCACCATAGCAATCATGAAAACATCAATTTACATCTTAACAAGTTTATTACTCCTTGCTTCTTGCATAAATAAACAACCAACCAAAGAAACAATAGAAACCCAAAGTTCTATTTCTCTTGATTTTTCCCAACAAGAGGAAGTTTTACCGGTATCGAAATTTGTCGATTCCATACAAACGATACCTCTTTATTTACCCGATAACGAAGCTATCGGAAGACCTTCGCAAATCTGTTTCAGCCGGGATTTTTTCTTTATAAAAGATGGACAACAACAAATTATTTTCTGTTTCAAAAAAGACGGAACTTTCTACCATAAAATAGATAAAATAGGGCAAGGCCCACAAGACTATGCCAGAATCAGCCGGATTATGACTGATGATAATGCCCAAATCCTCTATGTATACGATAACATTTCCGGCAAAATCAATGCCTATGCTTTCGATGGGACATTTATTCAATCCATCTCTGTACAAGAGAATATGAGTAACATCGAACTTCTACCGGATCATTCTTTTCTCTGTTTCACTCCAGATTTCCTTTATAATGGTCCTCTTGGATTATGGAAGATGGCTAAAGATGGCAAACAAGAAAAAATAATTCTTGAATACACTGAGAAATACCCCATTTTAATGGCTAATTGGAATGCTTTTTATCCGATATCATCTAAAGAAGTCGGCATCGCTTGCCCAGCAACCAATCGCTTCTTAATATACGACATAGAAAAAGGAAATGTAAAAACGGAACTCTCGTATGACATAAAACAAAACAGTATCCGTTCCTTCCCTGGAATAGACAATCCGATCCACGTGAAAGGTTCGTTTTGGGCTTGCCCTATCTTTGCTTGCTCAACCAGTTATATCTTTGGCATTTGGACAGAATACAACGGGCAACCAGAAGGTGTATATTCCCTATGTGACAAAAAAGAGAAGAAGATAAATTGTTATAAGATTATCAAAGACGACATGCTGAATAATCCTTATATAGGAGAACTTATGCCAGCAAATATTCCCAATGCTTTTGTTTCATTTTACCCTGAAGAAGATGATGCAAACACTCTTTCCTGCCTTCGAATCTACTACATGAAATAAAAAGCTCAGGAACAATCACATCTAACCTCTAGATTTAGACTCTAAATCAGACTTAGAATGGCATACTAAAGTACGATTTAGAGTCTAAACAGCATTATACAAACATTTCAAGGTTTATTTTATTGATAAAACCATTATTCCTCCCCTTTCAAAGCCGGCAAACTGATATGATACTTGACAGCTACAACGCGTGCGATAAAAACAGATGCCGCCGATACGAATTGGGTAAGAGGAAGAGGCAGCTCAAAGCAAGTACAGAGATAATAAATCAATCCGCCGAATACACAGGCCAAGGCATAAATATCTTTCCGGAAGATAAGAGGCTCTTCGTTAATCAGAATATCTCGCATCATACCGCCAAATGCTCCGGTAATCGTTCCCATGACAACGGCCACCCACATCGGGAAACCGAAGTCGAGCGTCTTGGCAATACCCACCACAGCAAAAAGCCCCAGTCCGATGGCATCAAATATAAAGAATGTATTATTCAGGCGAACGACGTATTTCCGGAATACCAATACAAACAACAGGGCTAACCCGGAAATAACCAAATAAGATAATTGCAACATCCAGAAAGGCGTAGCATTCAACAACACATCTCGAATGGTTCCACCACCGACGGCTGTTACCACACCCACAACATAAGCCCCGAACCAGTCGAATTTCTTGGCTGATGCCAAACGGATTCCACTGATAGCGAAAGCAAATGTTCCTACATAATCACATAACGTAATGAAGTCTATCATTTTATTTTTTAGGCGCAAAGATAAGAACTGTTTTCTATCCAAACCAACGTATTGGCTGAAAAAGCCCTTCTGTCTTGCGAAAACAAATACTTTTATAGTGATATTGACCATTGATATAAAAAGATTTTTACAGATATTTGCCGTTCTAATTCAAACTATCGACACATGAAGTTCAAGTATCTACTTATTATATTCTTATCTATCTTTACTTTCAGATACAGTTATAGCCAAGAATACTTGCCTCAGATGGAATCTCGTTATTTCACCAGTGATTCGATCTCGGTATTGAAACCCAAACCTTTTTGGGCTGCCGGCGAAGTTATCGGAACCAATCTGGCAGTATGGGCTTTTGACCGTTATGTAGTAAAAGAAAGCTGGGCTCGCATCAATTGGAACACCATCAAAAGCAATTTCAAGCGTGGACCGGTATGGGACAGCGATAAATTCACCACCAATCTGTTTGCTCATCCGTATCATGGCGGATTATACTTCAATGCGGCACGTAGTAATGGATTGAACTTCTGGCAATCCATACCTTATTCGGCCGGCGGAAGCCTGATGTGGGAGTTTTTCATGGAAACGGAAGCTCCTTCCATTAATGACATGATGGCTACTACTTTCGGAGGAGTTGCTTTGGGAGAAATCACCTACCGGTTGTCGGACTTATTTATCGATAACCGGGCAACCGGCTGGGAACGTGTCGGACGCGAATTGCTTACCGGTATCATTTCGCCCATGCGGGGAATCAATCGTCTTATCACCGGCGAATCCTGGAAACGGAGAAGTTATAAAGGTCGCAGTTATTCGAATGTTCCCGTCAACTTGATACTCAGTATGGGTCCGCGGTTTCTGGCAGACGAAGAGAAATCGAGAAAAGGCTCTTCCAGCTTGCATTTTGATTTAGCCTTGAATTATGGTAATCCATTTAATGATGAGAATTATACACCCTACGAATGGTTTCGCTTCAAATTAGGCATGGATGTAATTAATCAGCCTCTCATCAACCAGGTAAATGCAATCGGAGCCTTGTGGGGAAAGAATATATGGCAGAAAGACAACCGCTCACTGATGTTCGGAATCTTCCAGCATTTCGACTATTACGATTCTGATATTAACTCGAAAAACAGCCAGCTAATTGCTCCTTACCGTATATCCGAAGCAGCCGCAGCCGGTCTGGGTGCTATTTATTATAAGAATCCGGATCCGGGAAACAAGACATTGGTATATGGCGAATTATACACCAACGGAGTTGCTTTGGGAGCTAGCCTCTCGGACTATATGAAGTTGGGCGAACGCGATTATAATTTGGGAAGCGGATATAGTATCAAGGGCGGAGCCGGTTTGATTTATAACAAACAGCTAGCTCTCTTGCTTAACTTGGAAAACTATCATATCTTTACCTGGAAAGGATACGATCCGGACTTAGACTGGAGCACGGTTGATCCGAATAAATTAAGCGTGCAAGGCGACAAAAGCAATGCCCGACTGACGGTATTCTCCATTCTTCTAGCCTATCAGTTCAAGAAACAATGGAGCATTGCTCTTTCCAATCGTTTCTTCAACCGAAAAACGGATTACAAATATCACGATACAGTAGATTACGCTACATACGACCTGATGCTAAAAGTGGGGTATCGTTTATAACCCCACTTTTCTAAGATTCTTTATCTTACTTACTGTTTATAATTCTCTTTCTCTAAATAATAAAGCCCTTCTCCCCGATCTCCATTTTCCAAATCGGTCAGTTCCATCTTAAAAATACAATAAGGCCTATCAGTAGTTGCCTGCGGCATATTCACAGTAAATAAATAGGCATTATGCCATTGATCTTTACTGATATATTCTTTTACTTCTTGTTTCATAAGAATAGGAACTTCTTCCCCATCAACCCATATTCTCGCTTGCAATTGATCCATCGGAGGTGCCAGAAGTACTCCTTCCGCATTCACATTAATCTCTTGATTATCTTTCGGGTCTAAAACCTGTCCACGAATAAGTGATTTATCTTTAGCTTCATCCATCCATTTCTGAAAACGAGTTAAACCCATTGGTCGAACATAAATTTGATAGGCTGGCATTCCTCCCGGAATCCGAAAAACTCGCATTCCATATACTTCCATACGGTCATATCTAATATCCAAAGTTGTATCATGATCTGCAATAAAATCCCACGCCCAAAACTCCAAACATCGTTCTTCTTTGGGTAATTCTGGTTTTGCAAAATGTGTATAACGTGAGAAGTTCACTGCGATTAAACTTTGATATTTTCCTACCGGAACACGAGCCTCATACTTTCCAGACTTGTCTGTCAAAGCTTGTACAACACTATTAAAAGAAGGACTTTGCCACATAACTGTCACACTATCCAAGGGTATTCCATCATAATTTGTCACAGTTCCTCTTATTGTTACTGAATCTTTAGCAACCTGTGCACATAAATTTCCACTCAGTCCCAACAACAAACAAAAAATCCAAATTCTCATCATCACTACTCGATTTATTGATTTTATTTATATTCCTTCTTTATTTCCCTTCCTTCTTCCGCTTCTTCCAAAGCTGATAGCTATTGATGATGTTTTGCCATAAAACGTATGAACCGGGAGCCAACGACGATACCGGATCCAAATACGTATAAGCCATCCAGATTGCCAAGACGGTATTCTTTTGTCCCAAAGCCTGGCCTGCACTGATCCGGTCGTGATAATGCGTACCAATCTTCTTGCCCAACAAGAATTGGACAGCACAAGCAAACAAGCCAGCTAAAGCGATCAGTATCTTGACAGAGGCAGGAGTATCACTTTCTACCAACGATTTAAAGGTCTGTGCCGTTACGATGGTTAAAGCTACAGCCCACAGATAAAAAGCCAAGTCATGCATATTCAATAACCATTGATGTATTTTCGGCAAATACAGACGAATCAGCCAGGCAGCAAAGAACGGACATAGTAATAATGGAAAGACTTTACTTAATATCTTCAGGAAAGCGGTAAAGAAAGACAAATCGGCATGTGGTTCGACCAATGGGAACAATAAAGGCACGGCCACAGCGGCCAAGATATTGGATAACAACGTATAGGTTGTCAGCGCAGAAACACTTCCTCCCAACTTACCGGTAATAACTGCAGCAGCCGTAGCAGTCGGACAAATCAGACAAACCATCGCTCCTTCGAATACTTCCCGATAAGCCACATCCAGTTTACTCAACAATAAAACAGCCACCATCAGCAGGCAAGAGATTATCTGAAACAAGAGTAACCAACCATGCCAGCGCACCGGCATTAAATCCCGAATATTTACCTTACAGAAAGTAAGCAATAACTGAGCAAAAATCAATGAAGGAGTCAGAAAAGCGATCAGTTGATTTACGAGGGGTTTGGTTGGTTCTAACAAGGGGACATGAACAAACAATAAATACCCCAGGACACCTGCCAGCATGGCAATAGGTAATGTCCAGTTTTTGATGAAATTCAACATAACTTTATTGTATCATTTAAATCGGGTGCAAAATAAACGATTATTTTCCAAATAATAGCACAATCGAAAGGAGAGATTAATGAAGGCCAACAAAAACAAAGGCTGCGAGATTCACATCTAGCAGCCTCCTACACTAACCCTTAACTTTAACCAATGAAAAACAATAATCTATTTATTTCAATACAGCTAACGCTGCTTCATAATTGGGCTCGTTTATAATCTCAGATACCAATTCTTCATAAATTACTTTTCCGGCTTCGTCAACAACGATAACACCTCGAGCCAACAGACCTTTCAATGGACCATCCGTCATCAACATTCCGTAACCATCCTCAAAACAAGAACAACGGAAAGCAGATAAACTGATCACGTTCTCAATTCCTTCTGTCGTACAAAAACGACTCTGAGCGAAAGGTAAATCTTTGGAAACAGCCAATACCACTGTATTGGGAAGAGAGGCGGCCTCTTTATTAAAACGCCTTACCGAATTTGCACACACAGGTGTATCTAAACTGGGGAAGACATTCAAGACTACACGTTTGCCTTTCAAATCAGTTAAAGATAATTCAGACAAATCGTTTTTAACACCTCTGAAATTGGGAGCTTCAGCTCCTACTTGGGGTAAGTTTCCGTTCGTATGAACGGCCATCCCTTTAAATGTTATTTCTGCCATGGATTTTTGTTTTCTATTATTAAACATTACCAAAGCGTTACAAATATAATACGCTTTTCATTTACCAAACAAGCATTTCCGCAAAAAGTTCCCCGTTTTAACTTCTTTTAAGCAGTGTGTTTTTGACATGAAAAATATGGTTATACAGCTTCGTTCATCCGAAACATTCATTAATTTTGGCAGCCTTTAAAGAGGAAACAGGTTCGTATAAATCAAAAACAAACAATATGGATTGGATTATTCTCATTTTATTATTCTTGGTATTACTTTTCCAGTTTTTCATCTGGAAACGGATTTCTGAGAAAGAATCTGTGAACCAAACAGACTTGTTACGTCGCGATATCCAGCAGGGCTTTGAACGGATTGAAAAGAACTTCCGCGAAGATTTCAAACTGAATCGCGAAGAAAGTCGTATGGTTGCCAAAGAGAACCGGGCGGAACTGGCTAATTCCATGAATGAATTCCGGGCAGCATTCGACCGGGGAATTGCCAGTTTCAATGCGTTACAACGGGAGAAATTTGCTTCACTGAACGAACAACAACAGCTTTTGGTGAATCATACGGAAAAAAGACTGGAAGAAATCCGCATCACGGTAGAAGAAAAGTTACAGAAAACCCTCAACGAACGTATCAGTCAGTCGTTCCGCCTCGTCAACGAACAACTGGAGAATGTGCAGAAAGGTTTGGGTGAAATGCAGACTTTGGCGCAAGATGTGGGCGGATTGAAACGGGTATTAAGCAACGTCAAGACGAGAGGAAACATCGGAGAAATACAGTTAAGCATGTTGCTTGAGCAACTGTTGGCTCCCGAACAGTATGAAGCCAATGTAAAAACCAAGAAAGGTTCGGACGCATTGGTCGAATTTGCCGTCAAATTACCGGGAAAAGATGATCTGGCTCAATGTGTTTATCTACCGATCGATGCGAAGTTTCCAAAGGATATGTATGAACAACTGCTCGATGCGTACGATACGGCCGACCCGCAACAAATCGAGACGGCCGGGAAGAATCTGGAAACAACCATCCGGAAGATGGCGAAAGATATTTCTGACAAATACCTGGATCCGCCGGCTACGACCGAATTCGGGATTATGTTTCTGCCTTTCGAAGGGATATATGCCGAAGTGGTTCGCCGGTCGGCCTTGCTGGAAGATTTACAACGTAATTATCGCGTCGTAGTTACCGGTCCAACAACCTTGGCAGCCATCCTGAACAGTTTGCAAATGGGATTCCGCACCCTTGCCATTCAGAAATATTCGGGTGAGGTTTGGAAGATACTGGGAGCTGTCAAGAAAGAATTTGAATCGATGGGCGGAATGCTGGAAAAGGCAAAGAAACATCTGGAAACTGCCAACGGACAAATCGACAATGTCTTGGGAGTTCGTACCCGTGCGATCCAACGCCGCCTGAAAGATGTGGATACATTAAGTGCAGAAGATGCCCGAAAAATCATTCCGGAAATCGGACCGCTGGAGGAAGATGAGAAAGAATAAACGAGTCAACCTCGTTCAGAAATAAGTTAAACGAAAGTCAACCCCTTTTATTTATAAAGAGATTTCAAGTCAACTAAATCCGTTAAATGACACTTCTAATTCCTTTAGAAAGCAATTTTTTACCGTTTCACCCGGGTGGAACGATCTCTTCACAGCTGTGGAACGATCGTTCCACCTAGGTGAGACGATCGTATCACAAGGGTGAAACGATAAAAATATAACGGGAAACAGGAATAAAGTTCGTTTATATTGGCTTTGACAAATGAAAGGAAGAGCAAAGCACCTCGCATCATCTGTTTTATTAAGTCCTAAAAATGAGTTTTATTGAGAAGAGAATTTTTGATACACCATCTGAAGAACCAGCGAAAGGACAATCAGTGCCAAGCCCATATAAAAGGCTGTTCCCAACACTTTATCTTCGTCAAATAAAAGAACTGCCAGCAGAATACTGTAAACCGGCTCTAAATTAAAACTGAGGCTCACGGTAAAAGCACTGATCACCTTCTGAGCCCGGTTTAATAACAGGCACATACAAACCGTACAGCCCAAGGCCAACAGGAACAGAAATACAAAATCTTCGGATGTAGGAAGCAAGGAAAGCGAAGATTTACTCGCACGATAAAAAGGCAACAGCAATCCCATGGCCAAAGTTCCGCCAACCATTTGTAAGGCAGTCGTCTTTATAACTTGTCCCGACTGGTTAACTCGTTCGTTCAACGTAGCATAGAGGGCAAACAGCAATGAAGAGATGATTCCTAATACAATACCAGTGCGGAAAGAAGCATCAAAATGGAAAATCAGCAGGATTCCCGCCAAAGTCAGTGAACTGAGCAACAGTTCGACCCATGAAATCCTTTTCCGGTTCACTAACGGTGAAACAAGAGCCGTAAAGAAACCTGACAAACAAAAACAAACTACTCCAACCGATACATTCGCATACTTGATGCTTCCGTAGAAAAATACCCAATGAAAAGCCAATAATACACCTAGCCATAAAATATGACGATTACTTTTATCGACAATGATCCTGTCATATTTTATGACCAGAAGGAGTAACAGCATCACACTTGCCAACAGCATCCGATATCCGGTGATCAACACCGGATCCAACGAAATAAGATTTCCGAAGATGCCGGAACAAGAAGCCAACAAAATGGCAAGATGTAATTGCAAAAAGGCCTGCTTCATCACAAAACGAATTGAACTCAAATTCTCTTTTCTTCAACCAACTATTCTGGAGCTCTTTATTCCCCTACGCCCCAATTCTTATTGGGTTGATCAGAAAGAGTCAGTTCCAATACACCGCCTTGCACGACATCCTGATAATCGATATAGCATTTTGTATAAGGCTTACCGTTCAGTGTAGCAGACTGAATATACGTATTCTGCGGAGATTGTCCTTTGACACGGATCGTAAACACCTTGCCTCCGGCCAGCCGAAGCGTTACTTCGTCGAATAAAGGTGCGCTTAGTTCCATTCGTGTATCACCTGGACAAATCGGGTGCATTCCGATGGATGCCAGCACATACCAGGCCGACATCTGTCCGACGTCTTCATTTCCTACCAAACCTTTCACCTCATTCTTATAAGCCTTCTGGCAGATAAAGCGCGTCCAATACTGCGTTTTCCAAGGTTGTCCCAACCGATTGTACAGGAAAGGAACATGATGTACCGGCTCATTCGCATGATTATAGAACTGATTCCAAAGGAAGTCGGTCGGCGTATTGGCAAACATATAATCCAGTTCTTCAATCGTCTTTTCCCGTCCGCCCATCAATTGAGTCAGGCCTTCGATATCATGCGGAACAAACCAACCTTGCTGGAAAGGATTCGACTCCACACTTCCATAACCTTCCGTCAACCTTCCTTTTTCCGGCCAGGGCAGGAAATTCCCCTTTTCATCCTTCGGACGGAAACTGCGATGCTCGGCATCATAAATATGCTGATACGATTTAGCCAGCTTCCGGTAATGCTGTTCTTCGGAAGTCTTGCCCAAAGCCTTTGCCAGTTCAGCCATACACCATTCGGTATAAGCATACTCAAGCGTCGAAGAAATCGAACCCGGCACATAACCATGCTTCGCATTACCAAACAGACGCGAAGATTCTTCCGCATATTGCCAAGCCTTCTCCAAATCATAGTTCCGTATATGCTTCTTATAGGCATCAACCAGCACAGAAATAGCCGGATTTCCGATCATACATCCACTATAGGCATTCAGGAACTCCCAACGTTCCAAATAACCTTTTCCACTCTCATCAGCCAGCGTAATCAACGAATTGAGCATATCACTGATCACATCCGGACGAATCAAAGTCAGGAGCGGCATCTCGCTGCGGAAAACATCCCAACCACTGAAGATCGTCCGTTTCTGGAAACTACCCGTCTGATGAATCTTCTTGTCTCCGCCCATATACTCGCCATTCGCATCCGAATACAAACGCGGATCAATCATCGTACGATACAAAGCCGTATAGAAAATATGCTTCAGTTCTTCATCATCCGAAGCAACTTCCACTTTCGACAACGCCTCATTCCAAGCCTGCTGATTGGATTGCAATACCCGTTCGAAGTCCCAATCAGCTATTTCGGTTTCCAGATTCTCACGTGCATTCTCTTCGCTGACGAAAGAGATACCGGCTTTCATCAAGACTACCTCATCCTTGGTTGTTTCAAACTCGGTAAAGAAACCGAGATGTTTCCCTTCAAACGAAGAAACCTGCCGGTGAATCTCGGCTCCGGCAGTCAGCTGTTGAAAGACTTCCGATTCAACAAATTCCCGTTTTCGGGATTGTCCTTCGGGAATAGCCACCGACCAAACACCATAATTCTTCAACGGTTTGGAAAACTGTGCATAAAAATGAACCGTATAGTCAGGCTTTCCATCGCCATTTCCCCAACCGCCACCATCGGGCGTACAAATCATCTTACCGGAAATCGTATGATCATCCACCACTTTGATTTCCTGCCAAGTAGAAGTTCCGCCTACGCGACGTGCCAAATCAATCTGGATACGCGAATCCTTTCCTTCCGGAAAAGTAAACCGAAGCATTCCTGCCCGCTGAGCTACCGTCGCTTCCGTCCGAATCCGGTAGTCCGACAAATAAACGGAATAATATCCGGCCCGGGCATATTCCGATGCTTTATCGTAACGCGAACGGTAACCGGCATCCGGATTCTCCAGTTTTCCTGAATTCGTATGCATCGGTCCGATCGTTGGCATAACCAAGAAATTCCCTAAATCTCCATACCAGCCGATTCCACTCATCTGCGTAAAGGCAAAACCTTCGATACTTTCATGCTCATCACTGTAGCCCGAACCATTATCACCTCCGGTAATCGTATTCGGACTCAGCTGTACCAACCCAAAAGGATAAGTCGCTCCCGGAATAGTCTTTCCCAATCCATGATAAGCACCGGCATCCCGCACATTCGTACTCGCTCCGATGAAAGGATTTACATATTCGGCAGCACGTTTCTCTTCTTGCATCTCCGGTTGCAAGGCTTCCGCCTGCCAGGAACAAGTCAGCAACACCGAAAACAAAACAGCTTTTACCATCATCATTCCCTTTCTGATTACTTAGAACTTTCTGTTTCCAGTATTTTCTTCAGTTTCGCTACAATATCCGGATGTTCGGATGCGACGTTATTCTTCTCGCCAATATCTTCTTTCAAATGATAAAGCTGATCTTCCGGACTATTTCCTAATTCAGTATTCGTCAGTTTGGCATACGCCGGCTTATTATTCGGTGTGATATACTTCCATTGTCCGTCAGACACCGACAATGCTCCGGCAAATTCAATCACATAATCACGACCTTTGGTATCTTTGCCCAAGAAAGCATCCAGATAATCCTGACTGTCCACTCCAGCACCAGCTTCCAACGTCTTCCCCATTAGCTTAGCCATCGAAGCATACAAGTCAATGTGCGAAACCAACGCATCCGATACAGCCGGCTTGACTTGTTTCGGCCAAGATACAATCAGCGGAACACGTGTTCCCGCCTCAAAGTTGCTATATTTTCCACCACGGAATTCACCCCAAGGACGATGATTTCCCAATAATTCTACAGCCCTATCCTGATATCCATCATTAACCACCGGACCATTATCACTGGTAAGTACAATCAATGTATTTTCTGCCAATCCGTTTTTCTCCAATGCCTTCATGATCTCTCCCACAGTCCAGTCAAACTGCAACAAAGCATCTCCTCGGAAACCCATACCGCTCTTACCTTGAAAACGAGGATGCGGATAACGAGGAACATGTACATCATTCGTTCCTACATACAAGAAGAACGGTTCATCCTTATGACGGTCGATAAACTGTACAGCTTTTGTTGTGATACTATCCGCAATAAACTCATCTTCCCACAAAGCCTGCTTTCCACCTTTCATATACCCGATACGGGAAATTCCGTTCACAATCGCCTGATCATGCCCATGATTGACACTCGGCTTCAACTTTGTCAATAATTCCGGATGATCTTTTCCTAAAGGTTCTCCCGGGAACGGCGTTGTATAGCTCACCTCTATCGGATCATTCGGATCCAAATTGACAATCCGTTGATTCTCCACCCAACAACACGGAACACGATCGCCCGTTGCTGCCATAATATAAGAATATTCAAACCCAATATCTTTTGGTCCCGGTGTAATGAAACCATTCCAATCCTGTTCACCCGTCTTATTTGCCAAGCCTAAATGCCATTTGCCAACTGCACCCGTCGCATAGCCGCACGACTGGAACATATCAGCTACCGTAGGCTGTTCCGGACGAATCACCATACCGGCATTTCCGGCAGCAATACCCGTATCATTTCTTCTCCAGGCATAATGTCCCGTAAACAACGAATAACGGGAAGGCGTACTGGTAGCCGCTACGGCATGAGCATCCGTAAAACGAACCCCTTGCGAAGCCAGTTTATCCACATTCGGCGTACTTATCTCTGTCGCGCCATTGCAACTAAAGTCACCAAAGCCAATATCATCGGCCACTAAAAAGATTACATTCGGTTTTTGTATTTCAGCAGAAGAGTTTTCCTTCTTGGGTTGGGCCGTACAGGAAGCCAATAAAGCCGCAGCAGCCCCTAAGATTAATACGGATTTCATCGAATTCTATGTTTAAGATTAATAATGAGTACATACAAAAGTACGATATTCCTTCTGAAAAGCAACGTCCTTCTTAAGAAACATTTCAGCAATAGGCAGGAAAAAAGAACAGGAGTTCTACATGGAGAAACCACCTCCACATAAAACTCCTGCCCTAAAAATGGAAAGAATCTATTATTTCAGCTCTTTAATACGGATATTACGGAACTTCACAGGCGAACCATGTCCTAAGAAACCGATATATCCTTTCTTATTGAACAATCCCGGATGTTCATGACCATCGGGTGTTCCATTCTTCACAGCGTCACGGATATTACCTTCCACGATAACAACACCGTTCACCGTTACCTTAATATTATCACCATCGCAAATGATTTCTTCTTCGTTCCATTCACCTACCGGCTTAATGGCTTTCTTATGGTTTTCATTAGCTGGAATGATTCCATAAATAGAACCATGATGCTGAAGCGGAGTAATATCCTTATAAATCGGATGCTCACAATCCAGAATCTGACTTTCCATACCATGATAAGCCGCATCAACACCCATTGGAGTACGCAATCCGATACCATTGTTTGCTCCCGGTGTTAATTGGAATTCAAAACGGTAAACGAAGTTGGCATATTCTTTCTTTGTATATAAGTTTCCACCAAAGCTCTTGGAAGGATTCATGGCGATACAACCATCTTCCAGCACATAGTCGACTGTATTTCCTTGCCATTCGTGCATATTGGTCCCGTCAAACAGAATCTGGAAACCTTCTTTCTTCTCCTGTTCCGACAACTGGAACGGTTCATGACGTTTCAGTTCCTTGATATACAAGTTGCGGAAAGAACATTTACTGCCGTGTGCCTGTAATTCAATCTGCTCAATCGGGAAGATAGGCTGACTGCGATCCCAGTAGTTTTCCATGATTACGTTATCCACTACACGTTCACCATTCAAATCTACTGTAACACGGTCACCAACCATCTTGATGTAGAATGTATTCCATTCGCCCAATTTGTTATCAGCTACTTTTGTAGGTTTGCTTTCATTCTTCTGATTGTTATACAAACCACCAGAACCAACCTGAGCACCTACGTTTACACGTGCTGTATCCCAAATCTGTACCTGAGGCGTACCACGCAAATAAATACCAGCATCAGCTTCCGGTCCGGCCGGATCAAGCATCCATTCTACATACATTTCGAAGTCGCCATATTGCTTTTCGGTACACAAGTTATCAAAACCAGAACCTTCAAATACCAAACAGCCGTCTTCAACCTTCCAATCCTTACGCATCTGCTCATCTGCCTTTGCCTGAGCTTTTGCCAACTGAGCAGGTTTCATCTTCGCACGAGCAATCGGATTTTCAACCAAACCTTTCCAACCAGTCAAATCCTTTCCATTAAACATGGAAACAAAACCCACTTCATCCGGCATTTCAGCCAAATGCTTCTTTATACCTTCTTTCTGATAATGAGCATCCGGATTATCCAGTACTTGCATAACCTTTTCCAGCAGAGCCTTTACATTCTGTCCCGTATATTCCTTATGTCCCAAAGCAATGTTCATTACAGCATTGGCAGCCGGTTGTTGAACGGACTTATCATCCAAATATTCTCCTGCATACAACAAAGCCAAATACGTACCTGTATCCTGAACCTTGGATAAGATCAAACCTTTTACTTCGTTATCCTTAGCTACATCCATCGCCTTACGCAAACGAAGTAACTTGTTCTCACCCGTCATATCAGAAGAAGAAATCAAGTTCACATAGCGAGTCAATGCCTTAGAAGCTATCTGTCCACCAGATTGAGCTACTTCATACAGATAATCAGCCGCTTCAATACCTTTCCATTCCAACAAAGCTCCTACAGCAGCATCTTTTCCGGCACCTGTATTCTTTTCACATCCGTCAATAATGATTTGTAAAGCCTTCGGTTTACCGGTTGAAGCCAATACCTTATAATATAAATGCTTCTTAGCATCACCAGCCTGATACATCCGGCGTGTAACAGTTTCTACCTGTTCTGCTTCCGGCATAAAATGTACACAAGCGATAACGGCATCCTGCAAAGCTGCTTTTTCATCAGCTCCAGCAGATTCCAACATTCCACAGATCTGAGTAAAGTCTTTTGCAGCGGCAACACTCTTTAAAGTAGCATAGGCTGTTTTCTTCACTTCTGCCGATGAAGATTTCGTCTGTTCCAACACCGTATTGATCTTAGAATCTGCCATCCGAACAGCCAGCAACTCCATTCCTGCAATCTTTCCTATATCCGAAGCCTTATTTATAGCTTTAGCTACTGCATCATCAATATCTCCTGGGAAAGCCAACAAAGCATCCTGTGCCAACAGAACAATTTGTTTATCAGAATCTGTCAACAAATTAGCTAATGTTGGAATATAACCTTTATCTCCTATTTTTACCATCGTCCAAACCGCAGCCTGTTGTACCGCAAAGTCGTTTACATTCAACTGCTGTGTCAAGACCTGAGCCAGCGACTGATCGAAGCGAAGCATCAACTTCTGAACAGTATCATGTTTCTTAGGACACTTAGCTTCACGACCCAGCCAATTCAATATGTCAACCTTTACTTCAGGTTTGGCCTTTACCATCGTTTTCGCTATTTCAATATAAGAAGCTTCATCTACAAAATCAGAAGCATATCTTAATGCCGCATTCCGATAATCTTTGCAATCATCTTTCAATGCTGTCAAGACCAATTTAGTAGCAGCCTGTTTATCTGCCGCAACAGAAATCAATATCTGCAATGCTGCCTCACGAGTCTGTGTCTTACCAGCCTTCGTTGCCCGCTTCAACAAATCCTTTGCTGCCTTCTCTGCCGCCTTGGGATCTTGTTCTGCAATCCGTTTGATTAATGTAATATACGCTTCATTCGCACCACTTGGTTCCATCGTATAATTAACAGCCTTGGCTGCGTCAGCCAACACGGATAAAGAAGCAACAGATCCTACCCGGCTTAATGCATAACGAGCTACTTTCTGCATATTGGGATCTTCATTGCTTACATAGACTTTCACCAAATCTTCTGTTCCGGCCACTTGAGCCTCTGCAATAGCTTCCAATATATCTTTCTGTGTCTCGGCTGTTCCCATCCGGCGCATCAAACCCGCTTTCAAAGCTTGTCCGGCATTCTCTGTACCGATAGCAGCCAATGCACGTGCAGCAGGTCCACTTAATTCCGGATTACCTAAATAGGCAGAAAGTGCTTCAACAGCATCATCTTGTCCGACTATCTGCAACTGACGGATGATAAATGCTTTTGTTTCCCGTTCTTCCACTTTATCCAATGCCTGAATATAAGCTTTTGCCACGACCTGACGCGCATTTTCCTGTCCTTTTGCCATTACGAAATGACTCAAGCCACTCAATGCATAATCAACTTTAGCATTGCTGCCCTTACCCGGGGCATTGATCATATTAATCAACGTAAATACGGCTTCTTCGCCAGCAGCACTCAGTTCACTGATTTGTTTATTGTATTCAGCCTGTTGTTCTGCCGGCATCTGGGCCAACACATCTGCAGCAATAGTCTTGGCAGTTCGGTTCGCCGGAGTTTGAGCAAATGATAAATTAGCACACAACAACAAGGCGCTGATTGAAATATATACCTTTTTCATCTTTTCTTCTTTAATTTATGGGTTAAATATTCCATGGTGCACGCATAGGTTGATCTAACAACCGGTTAGCGGCCTCATCGTTGATAAACTCTAATTTCACCGGATCAAATTCCAACGTACGATTCAAGCGAAGAGCGACAGCTCCCATATTCACAATCGTAGCAGAACGGAAACCATTCTGTTCATTTAGAGCAAATGGCTGGCGAGTCTTGATACATTCAATGAAATCTGTCACCTGCGGTTCCGGTTCCGGATAGTCTGATAATTTCTTTTCCCAATCAGGAATATCACATACAAAGTTCTTATAAACATTACCCTTCGGTCCTGCAATATACGGCGTATTCGGATCACCGAAATCACCACCCCACAAAACAATCTGACATCCGTCTTCATATGTATAGGTAATCGAACGCCATGTACCCACAGCATCCGGGTGTTGTTGAGGAGCATCTACTTCGACTTTCACCGGACTCGTATTATCTTTTCCTAAAATATACTGTACCGGATCAATATAGTGCTGTCCCATATCACCTAAACCACCACCATCATAATCCCAATAACCACGGAAAGTCTGATGAACACGATGAGCATTATAAGGTTTGTAAGGAGCCGGACCTAACCACATATCGTAATCCAATTCTTTAGGTACCGGTTGCGGTTCGAGATATTCTTTACCTACCCAATAGAATTTCCAGTCAAAACCTGTGTGTTTGCTGATCGTTACTTTCAACGGCCAACCTAATAATCCACTTTGTACTAATTTCTTTAAAGGCTTAACTGGAGTTCCCAAACCATAGAATTGGTCGGTAAAGCGGAACCAAGTATTCAGACGGAACATACGTCCGTACTGTTTTACAGCTTCCATCACACGCTTTCCTTCACCGATTGTTCTTGTCATAGGTTTCTCACACCAAATATCTTTACCTGCTTTAGCAGCCTCAACCGACATAATACCATGCCAATGAGGAGGTGTAGCTATATGAACAATATCTACATTCGGATCCAATATCAAATCACGGAAATCATGATAAGCAGCTATCTTTTCTTTTACCAGATTCTTTCCCAACTCCAAATGATTCTTATCTACATCACAAACGGCAACCAAACGAGTTCCACCGTAATTTAAATGACCGCGGCCCATTCCACCCGTTCCAATAATACCTTTTGTCAATTGATCACTCGGTGCAATATAACCGTTCCCCAATACATGACGCGGCACAATCGAAAATAGCGCTACGCCTCCCAGGGTTTTCAGGAAGTCCCTTCTATTCGTTCCCATAGTAACTATTTTTACTGATTAACAATTAAATTCTGTACAATTTTTGATGTATCTGCTAATAATTTGTCAAATATATTACTTATCTAGCAAATCCTGCAGATATTTACGAGTTTTAACCACATAGTCATGGCGCGTTCCATTTAATTCACATTCTATCGTAACAGCACCTTTGAAACCTTGTTTCTTCAATTCGGCAATAACAGCCGGGAAATTTACGTCCCCTGTAGGAATTGGAACTTCCGCTCCTAACTCATACGGATTATTCGGGTCAGGATATTTTCCATCTTTTGCATGAAACTCCTTAATCAACGGACCAAACAGTTTTACAGCATCCAAAGAATTAGCCTTACCATACATCAATAAGTTGGCCAAGTCGCAATTGATAAATACATTACCCGTACCTATGTCCTTTATGGCACGAATCAATGTAGTCGGTGTTTCCTGACCTGTCTCAAAATAAATCATGACATTCCGTTCTTTCGCATAATTAGCCAGATCCTGCATGACTTTGATGAAATCTTTATACTGAGCAGAAGACGGATCTTCAGGAATAAATCCAAAATGAGAATGCATGGCTGGAATATCTGCCATTGCACAAAAATCTATCATTTCATGGTAAACTTTTATCTTTTCAGCTCTTTCTTCTGTCGGAACCAGGCCGATCGTTGCAGGTCCCTGCCGGAAATTCCAAACACTTTTAGAACCAGGAACACCCACAACTGTTGTCACTTTAATCTGATGTTTCTTGGATGCCTCTTTTATCTGCCTTGCCAACTCTGGTGTGAATTTCGTATTATAATTTATCTCACACGAACCAAAACCTTGAGTTCTCAAATCTTTGAAACTTTTCTCAACATTAGTTAAGTCATACTGTATCACACCGATTGTGATATCGTTAGAAGCAAAAACATTTGATGCATATAGCATCATACCGACACAAAATGTAAAAACCTTTTTCATATAAATTCCAATTTAATATTTTTATATCACTAAAAACTATATATCAAATAAGCAGCTTAGAATGTACATTATTTTACACAAATTCTAATGTACAATAGTACACCAACTATAATCAATAAACAAATGATTATGGTTAATATAGTAAAACTAATTCTTATTAGTGAAGAAGGCATCATACCCATAATATCTCTATCCTTCTCTTTTTTCAATTCAACATCTTCATATTTCATATTTTTGATTTTAAATCCATTTATATTATATCCTTACAGAACATTTATAACAACTTATACCTGTTCTTATTTAAGATTCCAAATCTAGTTGATTTTTTACTAATTGATAATAAGCTCCCTTTTTATCAACTAAATCCAGATGATTACCTTTTTCTATAATCTTTCCATTTTCCAATACAACAATTTGATCTGCACTTTTTACGGTACTCAACCGATGGGCTATAATCACAATCGTTTTTCCTTTATAAAACGATTCCAAATTGTTAACTATAACCTGTTCATTGTTTGCATCTAAAGAATTTGTAGCTTCATCCAGAAAAATAAACTTAGGTTCTTTATAAACAGCCCTTGCTATCAGGATCCGCTGTTTCTGTCCTTGGCTTATGCCTTGTCCATCTTGCCCTATTTTGGTATTATATTTTAAAGGAAGCCTTTCAACAAATTCTTCAATATTTGCAATATGGCTTGCTTTCAATAATGATTCTTTATTGATCTCACAATCATCGACAGCTATATTTCTAGCAATTGTCTCTGAAAAAATATAACCATCTTGCATCACGACCCCACATTGATTACGCCATGATTTCAAATTAATCAATGATATATCATAATCTCCTATTTTGATTGTTCCTTCTACCGGTTCATAATACCCCAATAACATTTTGATTAATGTACTTTTACCACTACCACTAGCACCAACTACAGCTGTAATTTTTCCTTCTGGAATTGTCAGGCAAATATCATCCAGGACTTTTGGAGATCTAACACCGTCATATTGAAAAGTCAAATGATTTATTTCTATATCAGATTTTATTTCAGCACTAAAATCAGGAGCTATTTTTCTATTTTTATCTTCATCTTCACGCTCTCTGATTTCTTTCATCCGTTCCAAACTGATCTGAACATCTTGCCACTCATAAAGGGACTGTGCAACCTGCTCTATCGGATAGTTTAACTGACCAATTATATATTGTATAGAAAGCATCATACCCAAAGATAAATCTCCATTAATTACAGAAGTTGCTGCAACTATTGTTATAATAATATTCTTGACTTCGTTAATAAAAATACTACCAGCTTCTTGCGTTTGCTGTAATTTTGTTGATTTAATACGATATTGAAACAAACTTGCTTGAATATCTTCCCATTCCCAACGACGACGACGTTCACAATTCTGCAATTTTATCTCCTGTATACTACTAAGTAATTGGAATTTTTTGCCCGATATTCAAACATGGCATAATCAATAATTCTTCTTTTATGCAAGAAAAATATCGACCAAAGAAGGTAAAACAAACTTCCCTGCAAGAAAATAAAAAATATAACAGCATTGTAGTACAAAAGAATAAATGCGAAAACCACAAAACTAAATACTGAAAATAATATATTCAGCGTCTGGGCTGTAAGGAATCGTTCTACACGCCCATGATCATCTATTCGCTGAAGTAAATCTCCAATTTGTTTCGCGTCAAAGAAACGCATTGGAAGACGCATCAATTTAATCAGGAAATCAGATAACAAAGAAATATTTATTCGAACACTTATATGTAATAAAATCCATCTCCGGACGAAATCAACAGATGCACGACTGACCGTCAACATCAATTGAGCCAACAGTACTAAATAGATAAAATCTATATTTCTTTCTTTTATTCCCTTATCGACAATCAACTGCGTAAGAAACGGGAATATCATTTGCAATATACTGCCAACAAGCAGCCCCAATAAAATATGAAAAAAGTATTTCTTATACGGTTTTACATATTCCCATAGAAATTTATGTATTTGTTTTCCTTTTCCTTTTTCATCCTCTTTTTCATAAAAATCCGTTGTAGGAAACAAGAATAAAGCAATACCCTTTTCTTCTCCTTGACTGGATGTACTAATCCAACTTTCACAAAAACTTTCTTCATCTAGCACAATCAATTCCTTGGCCGGATCAGCAATATAAAAAAACAACTTCCCATTCCTTTTACGCTTTATATCATATAAGACAACAAAATGTTCCTGGTTCCAATGCAAGATACATGGCAGAGGATGTTTTGAGACTAATTTATCTAAAGATAATTTAGCACATACTGTTCGAAATCCCCAATATTCTGCGGCTTCGCTCAGACTCAACATCGAGACACCACGGTTTGTAGCCTTACACAGATCCTGAGCCTTAGCCGCAGAATAAACTTTACCATAAAACTGGCATATCATCCGAAGGCAGGTTGCACCACACTCCATCGAATCTTGCTGCTTTATAAAAGGGAATTTCTTCATTTTAAACATTTTTAATGTACACCTATACTGAATCCATCGATATCCGAACCACTCCGATACTGCGTATTACGCTTTTTCTTGGTATTCCGGAATGTATAAGAAAAACCAATTGTCGGAATCCAAGATTCATATTTACTATATGAGTAAGAATAGCTGCTATAAGCACCATCTCGCATCCAGGTTTTAGATTCTTTTGCATTATCACGAACCCCGAAGTTCACAGCCCAGCCTTTAGGCAAATTCCAAGTCAGCATTGCTTCAACCATTGGAGTACTAGAATGTCGAGTTGCACGTCCGTATCCATACTGCGTGTACCACATCATCATATTAAAATACACTTTTTTATAACTTAAATACACATTGGCATTTACACCCCATGTTTTTCCATTATACGACATATCATCTATCATCGTCTTTTGAAAATAAGGACTGACGGAAATATTTCCATACTGTCCTAAAGACCAATTAGTACTTATACCGACTTGTACAGATTGGGAATTTTCATCATTTACATACGTACTTTTATAAATATCCCCATCCAATTCTCCCTGCAGGACTATTGCATCCTGCGTATATGTATATCGCAAATAAGGCTCGAAATAAAGTTTTTTTGCATTTAATGTATAAGACAACCGAGCAGTATTGGAGACAATTGGTTTCAAATAAGGATTTCCCACCTGAATATTCAAACTATCAGTTGTAGTAATTCGTGGATTCATTTGCTCAATATCCGGAGACATTCTTGTACGGTTAATATTCAAACGCAACGCATCTTTTTCTCGAAAACGATAAGCCAACGAGATGGAAGGAAGCACATTTATATAATTTTCATGTACACCGTCTGAATTACGGAAGACCATATCCAAACCCAATGAAAACATATAAGAGAATTTCTTATTATCGATATTCTTAATATCGCCATAAATATATTCGCGAGCGTCTTTGTAAGGGAATTTTCCATCCAAATCTTTGATGGAAATATCCTGATAATACGTATTGGAACCAAAATTGAACGCCAACTTATCCGGTATTTTAAAATCATAATTCAATTCTGCACGCATATACTGTTTTTTTGCACGCATATCAATTTCATTATAATAAGAATATAATGGACTTTCTTCCCGTCTCCACCCGTCTGGCCCTTGGTTATAATGTCCGTATGCAAGAGTTGCATCCAAGAGACTTTTATTTTCAAATGTATGCCGATAAAATACATTGTAATTACCGTTCTGGTAAGTACTCTTTGATTTTGAAGAAATATTTAACGGTTGATTTACATCATTTTCCATGGCGTAACCTTTTTGATTTCCAGTATCATCCGAAGGATTTGAGCAAAATTCAGCTCCATACGATAAATAATCATTGTCCGATATAACCCAATCCCCATTAAAACCTATCCAAAAGCTATTCTCTTTATGTTTTGTATTTCCTGAATGGTCTCGTATTAAATTATCAGTCTCTGTTCTATTCAAAACATCCAGTTTTTTATTTATGAACCAATCCTGAACTCTAAAATAAAAAGAAAATTTATCCTTTTCCAAACCATATGAAGCACTATACACACCAAACTTCAAATTCACATATTGCTTATTGAATTGACTGGCGTATTGATGGATGTCTTTCGTCCGCTTAACTTTTAAATTTAGAATCGTTAAAGAGCCTTCACTTCCCCGGTATCTGGCAGAAGGATTATCTATAACTTCTACCGCTTCTATATTTTTCGGATCCAACATTTCATATACTTTACTCCTCAATATTCCATTAATCATAACCAAGGGGGAAGATCCATCTTTCATCAGTATTTTACGATTAGCTAAATCAATTGTCAAAGTTGGAATTTCCGTCAACGCCTCATACACATTCTTAGAATTATTTTTAATTTGCTCAGATAAATAGAAAGTCGTACTTCCAGCCTCCATTTTGACCAAGTCGCTACGGTCACCTTCCACCACGACTTCTTTCAATGATACCGTATCTTCCTGCAAAACAATATTCTTATACACATTACCAGTCAAACGAAAAGCTTCCTCTTCCTGCTTATAGCCTAATGACAAATACTGTATATAATAATCAGATGCAGGTAAATTCTTCAATTCAAATTTTCCCTTTTTATCGCTTATTGTTCCTGTCACTAAAGAATCCTCAGAAAACAGAAGTACTGAAACATTCTGTAATGCTTCATTATCCATATCATGAATATCTCCGGATATTGAATATTGAGAATATGCACTAATAGGCAGAAGGAACAATGATACTATATA
>ULUK01021835.1_pt1 | contig 32214 bp, 27 predicted proteins | sample 1958451 | NCBI WGS metagenome assembly ULUK01 (sample SAMEA4835758, study PRJEB28245) | human gut metagenome | biome: gut microbiome; material: fecal sample | place: Denmark | collected 2008
TGTCGTGCCACATATAGGGTTAAGGGGATTGTTACACCTATCATCTTGGCTATCTTCTTCAGATTATGATTGATGTTGTAACCGATGTTTCGGTAAGTACATCGTTCATTAGTGTCTGGATTGCGAATCACAGGTAGTAGATAGATGCTTTTATTCTCGGCGTACTTATCAAGAATCAACTGCATTTCCTTTGCCCATTCGATAATCAACTGTTGTCCGGTTTTACGACGACGGTATGTGATATGTCCGTTTTTAAGGTCGGTCTTTTTAAGATAAGCCATGTCGATAAAGCTCATTCCACGAAGATAGAAGCTCATCATGAACATATCACGGGCAAAGTCCAATGCCGGGTTCAAAGACAGGTCCAATGCCTTTATTTTCTTGATGACGGGTAAAGGCAATGCACGTTTTACCGTTTTATCAACACCTGTATAGACATGTCGAAAAGGATTGCGGTTCTCGATGATGTCATTCTCAACCGCCCGATTATAGACAGCCCTAAGAATACGAGTATAGAACGATATGCTGTTTGGAGCAACGCCTCGGCTCTTATGCCATGCCTCGAAGTTTTCCATCACCTCGGAAGTAATACAGTCAAGCATAATATCTTCATCCTTACGGAACTTTTTGAAACTATTAAGGGTTGCCCGATAGGTTTCGGATGTCCGAATCTTGCCATTCTGCTTGAGTTTGGCAATTATGCTTTCCATGTAATTGAACAAAGAGTATTCCATGGAATAACGATTAAACTCTTCAATTACATCATCGGCAGTATATTCCAAACCGTTGGCATCAAGTTTACGGTCAATCTTTGTCAATCGTTCTACATCCCAGCGGATTCTCTCACGGATTGAGAGAATCGCAGATTTACGCTCACTTTTCTGATTGGTAGTCACCATAGAACGGTTTTCGTCCCATTCCGAGGGCAACACTTTGTAATCTGTCATGAGCTGTCGCACCTTTCTTTCATGAATAATCTGATAATAAATAGAACCTTCTCTGTCTGTGACTGTTGAAGGTCGGAATTTTACTTTTATTGAAGCCATATAATCAATGTTTTGAGAGATAAAATAAGGGGGACAATAGGATATATCATCCCCCGTTCTGGAATTAAAGCCGGAATTTTCCGGTTGAAAGTCGGTTATATGGGACTGTTTCACTTGGCTCAGACACAGCGGTGGCATATCGCGAGTCCGAAGTCGTACCAATTCCATCCGGGATTGAATGGAACTGTTGCGGAGATGGAGTTTTCACTTCTTGCCCGTTTTTCTCCTTTTCAACTACTTCCGGTGTAGGCGGAGCAAGCTCCAACTGAATTTTGCGGTCAAGCGCGGCAAGTTCGGACTTCAACTGTTTCAGTTCGTTCTCCTTCCTCCACACCTTGCCCGCTATCTCCTGCAACTGCGGAATCTCCTTCTCCAGCACCTCGTTCTTCGCCTTGTACTGGTCAATGATGGTTGGAATCCTCTCCAATGCGTTTAGAAAGTTTCGTGCGGCAGCTATCGGGTCTGCCATCGCCAGATGCCCGTTGTTGTAGGTGTACTTGTAGTTACCCTCAATCACGAAGCGGTTGTCGGTAAACTCCAATCCCTCTTTGAGCATCCTCTCGCTGACCACTTTTATCGGGAAACCATACAATTCCCCGATGGGTTTGTATAGTCCTCCTGTCGTGGCGTTCTTGGCGATTTCCTGCAAACGCTTTCCGAGAACCTTCTCATCAACGGAATCCACACCATCCACCTTAATGGGGTTGAGGCGGTTGCCCTCCTTATCCGTCTGAGCAACGGCAAGAAATTTGTTCCAGTCCTCCGTCATGGCATCAATGAAAGCCGTGTTGTTACGCAGTTCTCCCGTCTTGGACTCCAACTTGAACTCCGAATCACGCCTGCCCTTGTTGAACGACTTGCGTTCACCTTCGAGCGAAGCGATACGCTTCTCCAACTTTGCCTTGTCAAGCAGATCGGTATTGCCGGAGAGTAACGCCATATACTCCGAGAAATTCATGCCCGATTTCTCGTCCATAGCCCCCTCGTCAATGGTACGTGCGCCCATCGCTCCGCTTTTAAGCTGGCTGATGAACGTTTGCTTGCAGTGTAGCAGATTGAACTTGTAGCTGTCCAGCGACTTTTCCACGGCATAGATGACCACATCCACGTTGTTCCCGGCAAAATGCTTGGCAATCTCATTGCCCGCCCTGACTCCACGACCGTCACGCTGTTGCAGGTCGGACGGTCGCCACGGTGTATCAAGGTGATGGATAGCGACACACCGTTTCTGTGCGTTCACACCCGTTCCGAGCATACTCGTAGAACCGAACAACACACGTACCGTTCCGGCATTCATAGCATCTATCACCGCCTTGCGAGCCTTGTCCGTCTTGCACTCCTGAATGAAGCGCACTTCACTTGCTGGGATGCCGTAGTCCTCCATCAGCTTCCGCTTTATCTCGCTATACACGTTCCATCCGTCGCCCGGCTGGTAGGTACCCAAATCCGAGAAGACGAACTGCGTTCCCTTGTGCGCATCGTACTTGTGGTAATACTCCGCTATCATCTTGGCGCAGTGAGAAGCCTTGTTGTCGGGATGGTCTTCATAATTGGGGTCAATCATGCGCATATCAAGAGCCATCTTCCTTGCATAGTCCGTAGCGATGAGCATCTTCGCTTTTTCCTCCGTTTCTGACAATGGCAGTCTGCCCAACAGTGTGGCATCGCCTGTCTTGGCGAACTGCATCAGCTTCTGTATGAAGTCCTCCTGCTCCGGTGTGGGTGGTATGTGGTGTAGTATCTCGTTCTTGTGCGGACGGTCCACACCCACGTCCTCCGCCGTGCGGTAGTCGGTAATCTCGTTGTAGAAGGCAGCAAGCTCCGGCACCTTGATAAAGTAACGGAAACGCTCCTTCTGCACGATGTTGTTCGTCACGTTGAACTCGAAATCAGTCGTTTTCTTGGCAAAGATTGCCGCCCAAGCATCGAAGCAACGGATGTCCTGCCGCTCCAGTTCCTTCGGACGCAGGTACTTGAATAGCAGATACAGTTCCGTCAACGAGTTACTTATGGTCGTACCGGACAGGAACGTAGCCCCTAAGTCCTTGCCCGTCCGCTCCTGTATGGTGCGGATGGCAAAGAGCATGTTCAGGGCTTTCTGACTTCCTTCCGAGTTTCCCAATCCTGCCACACGGTCATGGCGGGTGTTAAAAGTCAGGTTCTTGAACTGATGGCTCTCGTCAATGAAGATGTGGTCAATGCCCATCTGCTTGAAGTCCACCACATCGTCCGTGCGGGATTTAATGGCGTGTTCCACCTTCTCCAACTTTGCCACAAGATTGTGCTTGCGCTTCTCCAGTCCTTTGAGCATTGCCCGTGACACGTTCTTGCCCTGCTGCCGCAGCACTTCGAGATTTTCCTCCACCGTGTCAAGTTCCGCTTGCAGGATGCGCTGCTGCAGTTCCGGCGACTGCGGTATCTTCCCGAACTGGTCGTGCGACATGATGACGCAATCGTAGTCGTTGTTCTTGATGTTGTTGAAGAAACGCACACGGTTGGCGGTGGAGAAGTCCTTTTCCGAGGCATAGAGGATACGGGCATTCGGGTAGGCAGCCTGATAGGTGGCGGCAATCTCCGCCACATTCGCTTTCAATCCGATAATCATCGGCTTGTGTGCCAAGTTCAGACGCTTCATTTCATGCGCTGCAATGCACATTATCAGCGTCTTGCCTGTACCCACCTCATGATCGCATATCCCGCCACCGTTCTGTTTCAGCATCCATACACAATCCTTCTGCGAGGGATAGACGCTCATGACACCCCGGCTTGCCAGTCCCTTGATGTTGAGGTCTGGGAAAGTCTGGTGCGAGCCGTCATACTTCGGACGCACGAAACAGTTGAACTTGCGGTTATACATGGTCGTCAGCCGTTCCTTGAACTGCGGCGACTGCTCTTCCAGCCATTCCGAGAATCCGTTACGGATTTCATCAATCTTGGCATTGGCGAGCTGTATGCCCTCCGCATCCCGCACCTTGATGTCATTGCCGTGTTCGTCCTTGCCGATACTCTTCATCATGTCAGGACAGGTGTTGTGCAGGGCGTGTTTCAACAGGCTCATACCGTCATAACTTCGGTAGTAACCCCTCACGCAGAACTCATCCCATATCTTGAAGTTCTTGTGGCTGCACGCCACGGAGAACTCATCCAGCGTAGGAGAATAGGCGATTTTCACCTCCGTGTCGAACAGACGGCTCATGTAGGCGGCATACACGCCTGTAGGAATCCAGCGTTCACCGAAGTTGAAGTCAAGGTCTTCAAAGGTGATACGCTGTGGTTCAGCTTCCTTCAATGCCTCCAACGCCTGTTTCACCTCAGGCATACGCTCGTTTTGAGAATTGTCCTCTATCCATGCCTCGATACGTTCCGCCTTCTCTATCACGTTACCCGCAATGAATCGGTCTCGTATCTCGTAACCGGTTACGAGCGGGTTGTAGAAGATACGTCCGTTAAGGGCTTGGAGCAATTCTTCCTCCGTACCGTCGGTAATCTGCCGCATATAGTCAAGATTGACCGTGCCGTATCTGTTGAGCGAAGCGGACAACGCTTCTTCGGGAGAGCCGGCATTGGTCAGTTCTTCCGTAGAGAAGGACACGGGACGTTCGAAGATGTCAGCCTTTACAAACTTACCATCTTCCACTCGTTCCAGTGAAAGAATGTCACGCCCGGCGGCATCCATCATCAGCATCTTCACATTTTGTTTTGCATTGAGGTTGCCATAACGCAGGACAAACTCGTCATAGTAGGTGTTGAGATACCCACGCTGCGGTTTGTTTTCCTCATGGTTTTCCGCTTCGTAGCTATACAGACGCTCATAGGCATCACGGAGTGAGATATACAGCATCGCCTTTTCTTTCTGATAGCCGTTCAAGTCAAGCGGCTGGAATGTTGCGCCGTAAGGTGTGAGGTCTTTCAGATAGCCGAGATTACGGGACGCATCCAATATCATCGAACCGTCACGGTGGTGTGGCTCCAACAGCCCGTTGAACGGACGGGGAGAGAGGTCGATTACTTCTTCTTTCGGCTTTTCTGCTTCCAACTCAGGAAATAGCGATGTCGCACCAACTTTTGAAGTGTCCTCAATCGGAGTTGATGTAACCTCAGACTTAACTTCGGGTTGTTTGGTTTCAACCGATGTTTCTGAGTGTTGTTCAACAGCAACTTCTGTTTCTGTCTTTTGCTCATTCTCCTTATCCAGTGAAGGCACAAAGGCAGGGTTCAGCGTGTCCTTGACACCTAACTTTTTCAGTTGTTCCTGTCTGTGGCGTTCCGCCTCAATCCGTAAAGCCTTGCGCCGTTCCGGTGTCAGGCTTATCATCGTCTCATAGAAACCGTTGATGGGCGGATTGGTTTCCCAGTCCAGCGTGGCATAGATGTCGTCCGGGTCGCTTGGCTTCTCGGTGTCCTCCGGCTTTGCCTCCTTGCTGTTAGATACATGTTTGGCTGTTGATGTTGATGAAGTAGTCGCAGCCTGTGACTTCGGTTTGGATGATACACGTTTCGCCTTGCTTTCCTTTTTAGTTTCCTTTTTTGCTGCCTTCTTCTTTTTGGCGGGTTCCTCTATGGGCATACCCCAAAGATCAAGCAGGGTGAGTTGAACGGCATTTGAATGGTTCGGTTGTCGTGGCTCAATCTCCGGCTTCTCGTCTATGGACTGAGATTGTGGCTTCTCTGCTTCCTCATGCGGAACGGTTACAGAAGGAACAGCCGTTTCTACCTTCGGCGATTGCCGTACTTTCGCCGCAACATTTCTCTCTACATTTTCCTCTTGTGCCGGATGCAGACTGTGCTTCTCATACAATTTTCTGTCCAGTTGTTGCAGTTCTATTTTCAGATGTTCCCGCAAGTCCTCCGCCAGTTGCACGATGTCGCCACGGTGCATGAGCTTATAGGCAGGCTTTCCGTAAGGGTCTGTCCCCTTGATTAAATCCGTATGGGAAAGTGAGCCGATGCTCCATACATATCCGTTGACGGAACTGCCGATAGATGTCTGTTCGGTTTGCACGAAGAGTTTTTCGTTATAGTACAGGCTTTCTTTCCCGCTGTTCTTTTGCAGGATTATCAAGTCACTGCCTACCTCCGTTCCTGCATTTTCCGTGAAAAGATTGTTCGGAAGACGTGCTACACCCACCAGATTGGCGTGTTTCATCATATACTCGCGTATGGGCGCATTGGTTGGGGCATCCAATACCCCCTGTGAGGTGATGAACGCCACAATGCCGCCTTCACGCACCGCGTCAAGGCTTTTCAGGAAGAAGTAGTTGTGTATCGTCTTGGATGCCGACCGCCTTGCGGTGTCATGGCTGTTGGTAAATTCCGGGTCGAACACCGCCACATCACCAAAGGGGATATTGGAGACCGCCAGATCAAAGTGGTTCATGAAAGGCTTCTCTATCTTCTCATAGCCCAGCACCCTTACTTTCTGTTCGGGATGCAGGTGCTTCAATATCTTCCCCGTCATCAGGTCTTTCTCAAAAGCCATGATGTCTGCGTCCGGCTTGTTCTCCAATACGGCATCCACAAACGCGCCAACGCCTGCCGACGGTTCCAGCACACGGTCAGGGCGTATGCCATGCTCATGGAGGATGTCCGCAATCGTACCGGTTATCTCAGGCGGGGTATAGAAGGCGGTCAGCACGGACTGCTTCATGGCATCCATGTACTGCTTATACTCCGTATCGTCCTTAGTATTCTCCCGTAGCAACTTGTGCAGTTCCACGGTAGGGGCAAACAGTTCGAGGCCAGATTTCGCCCAATGGACGGCATCTGTCAGTTCTTTTGCAGGGTTCAGTATGCACTTCAGCCCGCCGAAACCGCAATAACGCTCCAGCAAGAGCCTTTCGCGTGCGGTGGGTGTGCGCTGTTCCCTGTCAAGGGTGAATGCCGTCCGTATCGCCTCGATGTTGTCCCGCAGTCTCTGTTTGCGGTTAAACGCCATATTCCGCTATATAAAGGACGACAGCACCCGTCAGCTCCGTATAGAGCAGGTCGTAATCGGGCGACAGGGCGAAGTTGTCGTCCGAGAGGTCATAGATGGAGAACACATTTCCGACAAGCGGCAGCAGTTTCTGGGTAAAGGCTTCACGTTCCGCTTCCGGCACTTCTTCGGCAAACTCATTTTCCACGACATCGCGCAGGATAGCATATCGGGAGTAGCGAAGCCCCTCCATCAGCGTATCCATCGCCAGTTCCTGCGCCCCGGCTGTGAAAGTACCGTCCAGCCTTGCCCGCTCATACGCTTCGGCAGCACGGCCGGCACGCTCCCGGATGAAGATTTTATCGGTTGCCTGTTCAAATTTGTTTTTTCGGAGATAGTCCAGCAGGTACAGACCGTAATAGGAGAAGTCTGTCTGACCATTGTTTTTCTTTTTGTTGTTCATTACTTTACTTTGAATTTAGTGGTTGGATTGAATGGATTGGGATAATCACTTGGAAGGAGAAGAAAAAGGCACCCGGTATCCCTCCGAGTGCCACCACTAAATCCAAAGTATGAGTGTAATCCGGTATCGAAGAACAATTCATTACTCTGAACCAGTGGCAAAGTTACTACTATTTCTTCCGTCCTGAAAATTTCTTGACCGTTTTCCTTTCAGGGAACACGAAAGTGGTGTTGAAATCCACGTCAAAGGCGACAATGGCATCAAAACTCTTGCCCTGTTTGCTCTTGAAGCCTTGGAGCAGTTTCGTGTGTCCGTCGGTGAGCAGGTCTTTGACCTCATCGTCGGAGAGGGTACGGTTTGCCTTCAGACGGAACACGGGCAGTCCGCACTCCGCGTTGTCACAGCGGACCACCTTGCCGAAGAACTGCATCGTTCCCGTTCCGCACTTGGGACACTTGCAGCCGGAATCCTTATGGGAGAACAACTTGTCACACGAGAGCAGTTCGGAGGTGATTTCTTTCGTGTATGCCTCTATCTCCCTGCGGAAGTCATCGGCGGGCAGTTCCCCGCGCTCAATCCGTGCCAGTTCCTTTTCCCATTCGCCTGTCATGGCGACATCGGCGATGCGCATCGTCTTCACGACAGAGTAGAGGGCAAGCCCCTTTTCGGTAGGTACGAGCGATTTCTTGCAGCGTTCCATATAGCCTCGCTTGAAGAGCGTTTCAATGATGGCGGCACGTGTGGCAGGTGTGCCGATACCGCAGTCTTTCATCGCCTGACGTAGCGCATCATCCTCGACTTCCTTGCCTGCCGTTTCCATTGCGGACAGCAGGGTGGCTTCGGTGTGCAGCGGTTTGGGCTTTGTCTTGCCCTCCGTGATGGATGTGCCTTTCAGTGTCAGCGTGTCGCCTTCCTGCCAACCGGGGATAGCCGCTTCCTCCTGGTTGTTGTTTTCTTCTCCGTTCTCCTTGCCATAGACGGCACGCCATCCGGCTTGCCTGATGATACTTCCTTTTGCCATGAACTCCACTCCGGCACACACGGCGGTAACAGTGGCGGTGTCCTTGACGCATTTCTCGGAAAAAGCTTCTATCATACGTCCGGCAATCATCTGATAGATGATGTTGTCCTCTTTGGAAAGGAACAGAGGTTTCTCTCCCGTAACGAGTAAGGCATGGTGGTCGGTCACCTTACCGTCGTCCACGCTGCGGCGTGTCGGCTTGACTTTAGGCGTTACCTTGCATTCCCATTCGGGCAGATTGCCGATGAAGGCAAGCAACTTGGGGATTTCCGCAAACACATCTTCGGGGATGTAGCGGCTTCCCGTTCTCGGATAGGTGATGAGCTTCTTCTCGTAGAGTTTCTGCGCGATTTCAAGCGTCTGCTCCGCCGTGAAGCCGTGCTTGGCGTTGGCTTCCTTCTGGAGTGTGGTCAGGTCATACAGAAGTGGTGTGTCCTCTATCTTCTCCTTACGCTCAGCCTTCATGACGGTGGCTGTGCCTGCTTCCTTTACCTTATTATATAATATTGTAGCAGGGTCTTTTGCCTTCCATTTCTCGGAGGAGGAGAATTTCACGGTATCGCCACCGCCTGCATCTGCGGCAAAATGGAGTTGCCAGAAGGGTTCTACCGTGAATCGGCGGTTCTCCCAGTAGCGGGCGCACACCATCGCTAATGTGGGTGTCTGCACCCGTCCGGCGGAGTATGTGCCGTGTCCGGCAGCGATGGAGAGTGCCTGCGTACCGTTGATACCTACAAGCCAGTCGGATTCGCTCCTTGCTTTGGCTGCAAGATAGAGGCTGTCATACTTGCTGCCCGCTTCAAGGTTGCGCAACCCCTCGCGGATAGCCTTGTCGGTAAGCGAGCTTATCCAGAGGCGCACGAATGGAGTGGTGCAGCCTATGTAATGGTAGAGATAGCGGAAGATGAGTTCTCCTTCGCGTCCGGCATCGGTCGCCACGATAATCTGATTGCTTTGGTTGAACAGGCGGGTAATGGTCTTTATCTGAGCTACTACACTGCTGTCGGGCTTGTAGCCTTTCTCCGTCTTGACCTGACGGGGGATGAGCGTGAAGGTGTCGGGGATGACAGGGAGGTTGTCACGGACAAAGCCGCGAATGCCGTAGCCGTCGGGCATGGCAAGCTGGACAAGGTGTCCGAATGCCCATGTCACGGCATAGCCGCTTCCCTCGAAATATCCGTCCTCCCGTTTGGTTGCGCCCACGATGCGGGCGATTTCACGGGCCACGGATGGCTTTTCTGCAATGATTGTCTTCATGTTTTCTTGCTTTTAGTTGGTTCTTTGGATTTTATTTTGGATTTAGTGGTGGACACGGGATGTTACATCTTCATGCCCTTGTTGTTTTTCTTTTGCGGTTTCTCCTGCTGCTGTTGCTGCTTGTCGTCCTTCGGGGCGGTCTGTCCCTTCTGCAACGGCTCGTTCAGGTTCTTGGTCGCCTCGTTGGTTTTGCCCTCGCTGTTCACCGCCACCTGTGTGTGGCTCTCGTTGGAGGGGGCAACCTTCTGTGCATTGTCGGGATTGGTGTCGTAGCGGTAGGGGCGGCCCTTCTCCGGGTTGAACTTGATATACATCGTGGCATGGAAGCCCTGCTTGTCGGTCACGTTCTCTAATTTCACGGCTTTGCCCGCCGCATAGTCGGCTTTCTGCTGGTCGGTGAAGTCCACGCCGCTCCATTTGCTGATGGGGCGGATGCTGCCGTCGGCATTTGTCCATGTGTTGCGGCGTTGCTCCTTCTGTTGTGCTGCGGTATTCTCCGGATTTTGAGCCTGCGCTTGCGTAGGATTGTTTTTGGCTTCCTGTGCTTGGGCGGTACGGGGTGACTTTCCCGTTCCCGGCACGAACTCCACACCGCGCTGCTCCACGTTTACTTGCAGGGTGGTGACGAACTTTCTGCCGTCGTTACGTTCAATGAGTTTGTCACGCACGGGAAGACCGGCACGGAGCATGTCCTGCTCCTGCTTGGTGATTTCTGTCTTGCCGATGCGATCAGGGATGCGTACCTTGTTGGCAGGGACATCGGTAATCTCGTTTGTCTTGCGGTCGATGCTGATGTAGGAGGGGATGATTTCACCCGTTTCCTTGTCCACCAAGTCCACCTTTCGGCCCATGTTGCCCGTTTCACGCAGGTTCTTTCTGTCCTCTTCTGTGAACTTGTGTCCCTTGTACTCGTCAAGTTTCTGTTCCTTGCGTACAAAGTGCGGTACAAGGCTCACGTTACCTTCGCCGTCCCTCTTGAAAGAGAGGCGGGCATCCAAGTCAAAGGATTCGTCCCCGAACTTGGGCGATACCTTTACCAAGTCGGACTTGCCGAAGTTGAGCATCTTCTGGAGGTCGCCGGACTTTTCAAGGTCGGCACGTTTCACTCCCCATTTCTCTTCCAGCTCCTCCCAGTTGATCTTACTCTCGTCGATGGGCTGGTAACCCCGTCTGCCCTGCGTCTGCTGCGGGCTTTCCTGATTCTGTTCTTGTTTCTGTTCCATGTTTTCCTGTTTTTGGGTTTCTTTTGATTGTTGTTCTTTTGGTTGTTCTTGTTTTTGTTCCGTCTTCTCTGCCGCCTGTTCCTCCTTCACCTGCTTTTCGTAACCGGAGGTGTCCACCTTGTGGGGTGCGAGCATCTCCTTGTTGGCTTCGGGGTTTTTCAGCAAGTCCTTCATCACCTCCAGCAGATGGTCGGCTTGGTCTGCCGCGACACGGTAGAAACCGAAGCGGCTGGGTTCCTTGCACTGCCGGTAGAAGTTCTTGAAGAAGTTGTCCAGCACATCGCCGTGTCGGTCGAATTGCAGGAAACTCTGCGCGTTCTCCGCTTTCGCTGGAGTGCGCTTGGGTGTGCCGTCGGCATTCAGCCCGGCTACCACGCTGATTTCGCCCGTCTTCTCGTCACGGACAATCAGCACATCCTTTTCTTTGGTTTTCTTTGCCATTTGAAAATGTTTTAATGGGTTATTTATTAAAGAAATTATGAATACGAGCCTTGTAGAAGGCTATATCTTCTTTGCGGAAGTCCTTTATGTTTTCGGAAAGGAATTTCAATACGTCCTCTTCGCTGTAATAGGTCTTTTTACCGAGTGTCTTGTATGGCAATGCTCCTGTACTGCGATAGCGTTGCAGGGTACGCTTGCTTATCTGGAGCAGCATACAGAGGTCTTGGTTGTCGAACATCTTTATACAGTCCATCGGGTTCGCTACCTTGCCGGATGGCTGTAAGGAGAGCAACATCTCGTCCTGCCGGTCGAGCCGTTCCATCAGTTTCTGCATCCAGCTCTCAAAATGGTTTCGTGTAAGCAGTTCCATGTCTTATGTCCTCCTTCCTTTGGGTTTGCCGCCTGTGCGTAGTGTGTGATTCCGTTTGAAGTCTGCCGGGGTTACCGCATCCTCCACGATAGCACATTCTGAGAGCAGACGGTCTATTTCTGACTGGCGGTATTGGCACATGCCGCGCAGTACGACATAGCCGATACGCTGTTCGTTGCGCATACGCTGGAGGGTACGGGTACTCACGTTTAATAGGCGTGCCGCCTCCCGGGTGGTGAGCAACCTGTCAGAAGGTTCTTCTTTCCTTTCGCCGGAAACGGCACGCACGTGTGCCGCTATCTCGGCTATCTGTTCCGTCAATGCACGGAAGGCGGAACTTTCAATCGTTATCACTTTCATATCTTGTCCTTTTTTGTTTCTCTGCGGCAAAATTCGGCAATAAACAAAAGGGGCTTTAACAGCTCACTACGTGACTCACGTAAGATTTTTATGAAATATGGCTCCGTAACCCGGACAGACGGCGCAACATGCTGCCTTTTAGCGGAAAACGGCACGTGTTTGCAGTGGCGGCGTTACCTTTGCGGTAAACTCTAAAAGTAATTGAATATGGAAATTGTATCTATCGAGAAAAAGACCTTCGAGATGATGCTGGTGTCTTTCAACGCCCTCTCGGAGAAAGTTGCCGCCCTCAGGCGCAAAAGCGACGGCGGGCGGCTGGAAAGATGGCTCACTGGCGAGGAAGTATGCGGGCAGTTGAGAATCAGCCCGCGCACGTTACAGACACTGCGTGACAGGCGGCTTATCGGCTACTCGCAGATAAACCGAAGGTTCTATTACAAGCCGGAAGAGATCAAAAGGCTGATTCCGCTTATCGGCACGCTTTATCCCGGTGTAAAATAGTCAAGTTTTCTAACCCACTAAATCCGAAGTTATGATGAACGAGAACAATGAAGTCTTTACGATGGAGGACGAACCGCTTGCCACCGTGGTGCAGAATATGCGCAAAAGCTCGAAATGGCTCTCCGCATTTATGGAAGGCTACCGCCCGCCATTGGACGGGGAGCATTACCTGACGGACAAGGAAGTCGCAGACCTGCTCCGGGTGAGCCGTCGAACCTTGCAGGAGTATCGCAACAACAGGGTATTGCCCTATATCCTTTTGGCAGGAAAGGTGCTTTATCCCGAATCGGGATTGCGTGAACTGCTGGAGGCAAATTATCGTAAGCCGCTGGAATAAGGTGGCTACATGAAAAAAGGAAACGGACAACCACGATGTGGAGTTGTCCGTTTCCTTTAATGTTGTTACCGTCATGTATGCCGTTCAGCAATATCCGCCTTTTCCGTTCTGAACGAACATCACGTATGCTTGTCGTTTTTCCTTCGTGAGTGCCTTATTTATTAACCACGTGCGGAACACGTGCGTACAGTAGGTGTTCAGCTTGAAGGCTATGGGGATGATGATTTCAAGCGAATAGACATCTGCATGCAGTCCGTTCTCAAGTTGTATGTAGCGGCATACCTCGTAGTCGTTCAGCACGTCCGACTTGCGGATGGCTTTGATAGCGGCGTTCACTGACGGGACTCCCGTGTGGAACAGTCCGGCGATTTCTCCTGCGGTCATCCATATCTCGTTACCGGTTACGCTGACCGTCTTGTCTTCTATGATGATGATTCCTCGTGTCATGACTTCCTCCTTTTCTATATGGTACAACCTGCAAATTCCTCAATCGTGTTCAACCTTGCGGCAAGTTTCTCCATGTCTTGGTTGAGCTTCTCTTTGGTTATCTTCGCATATATCTGTGTTGTTTTTATGCTCTTGTGTCCTAACATGGAACTGACCGTTTCGATAGGTACACCGTTGGAAAGGAAGACGGTCGTGGCTGCCGTATGGCGGCTTTGATGCCACGTGATATGCTTGGTGATGCCGCAACGCTTGGCGACGGCACGGATTCCTTGCAAGCAAGTCATATAGTGGGGGACGGGAAAAATCCGCCCATCCTCGCACAGCCCACGGTATTTGTCGATAATGCGTTTCGCGATGTCAAGCAGGCGGATGTTGGACACCACGCCCGTTTTCTGGCGGTTGATGTTTATCCACTCGTGATCGTCGAAATAGGTGCGGATATTATCTTCCGTGAGGTTGCGCATATCGGCGAATGACAAGCCCGTGAAGGCGCAGAACAGGTAGAGGTCCCGGTAAAGTTCCTGCTTGGCGTTTTTCAGCTTGCCGTCCATAAGCATACGGATTTCATCTTTGGTCAGGAAACTGCGGGTCGTTTCCTCTTTCTTGATTTCATACTCACGGAACGGATCCCGCGTGAGCCACTCGTTGTTGATGGCGATGAACACCATCGTCCGCAGCGGGCAGACATACAGCCACACGGTATTGGTGCAGCAGTGCTTATCCGTGCGCAGGAACATTTCAAAATCGGAAATGAAGGCTGGTGTAAGTTCCTTCAACGCGATGTCCTTCACATGGTAGCGGATATTGAGGAACTCTTGCAGGTGCTTGTAAACGGTCTTGTACTTCATGAGCGTGCCTTTGGCTTTCATGCCTGCCTCCACCTGCTTGGCGTAGTCCTCGTTATACTGTTGGAACACCTGCATCAAGGTATGGTAGCGGTGTTCCAGCCCGAGAAAGGCGTTTTTCACCTTCTCCGCCGTGACGAAGTTGTCACGCTCCATGATTTCCTGATAGTGCTTGTTGATGCGCACCCGCATCTTGTCAAGCATACGGTTCGTTTCGAGTGCCGCCGTGCTTCTGCCCGTGACACGTCCGCCTTTGGTGTCCCACAACTTGGGATCGACGGTCAGTTTGCAACTGAACTGCGTCTGACCGCCGTCCACCGTGATTCGTCCCATGACGGGAACTGTCCCGTCCTTTTTCACTACCTGACGTTTGAGGTAGTAGATAACTGAAAATGTACTCTTCATCGTCTTTTACTTTTTGGGTTCAAAATTAGTCGGTGAAGAGCCCTTCTTTGGTACGCAAAACACGGAAGAACGGCGCAATCTTTTTCCGAAACCGGATTTCTTGCGTGAGTTGTCAGTAACTCACTATATCACAATGACTTGTTTTGCCATTCGTACCTATTTCGTCACCTGATTGACAAGGTTACGAACAAGTAACGTAGCTCTGTCTTGATTTGGCTTCGGCATGGATATTTTTGGCATTCAGAATAATTGGCACCTTAAAAGAAACCCCTGTAAATCAAATCTATTACCATATTTTTCCGTGTTTCACTTATTTGTAGTACCTTTGTGTTTGTTAATAATGTTATAGTAAATATGGAGAATAAAATATTAGAATATATAGGACACTATAATACAGCACCTTTTTTATTTGTTGGATCAGGTTTTTCACGTAGATATTTAGGGTTAGAAGATTGGGAAGGACTCCTAAAAAAGTTTGCGTCCTTAAACAATGTAGATTATCAATACTATTTTTCTAGTTCAGGTGGGAAACTACCACTTATTGCATCTATGATTGCGGAAGATTTACATGAAAGATGGTGGAAATCACCAGAGTTCGAAAAGAGTAGAAATAAATATAAAGAATACTGTACTAATAAATATTCTGCTTTGAAAATTGAAATATCTCATTACCTAAAAGGTAAAATGGATATTAAAATTCAAGATAAAATGCTTTTAGAAGAATTAGATTTGTGCAAAAAAATAGTTATAGATGGTATTATAACTACAAATTATGACAATCTATTAGAGAAAATATTTAGTGATTTTAAAACATATATTGGACAAGAAGAACTATTCTTTTCATCACCTCAAGGAGTTGGTGAGATATATAAAATACATGGTTGTCAATCTAAACCAAATTCATTAATTCTTACAGATGAAGATTATATATCCTTTGAAAAGAAAAATCCATATTTAGCAGCGAAATTATTGACAATATTTACAGAACATCCTATCATATTTATAGGATATTCCTTAACTGATGAAAATATTCTGAAAATATTAAATTCTATTGCCCAATGCTTAACAAGTGAGAATTTACAGAAATTAAAAAACAGATTAATTTTTGTACAATATAAGCCAAACCAAATAGATATAGAATTTGCAACTCATACAATAGCTCATGAAGAAATACGAATTCCAGTTAAAACTATTACGATGAGTGATTTTCGACCATTATTCCTTGCACTCTCTTCTATTAAAAGAAAATTTCCAGCAGGTCTACTTCGTTTATTAAAAGAACATGTATATGAACTTGTTATGACAACGGATACCTCATCAAAGATATACGTACAAAATATTGATTCAAGAGAAGATGTAAAGAACTTAGACGTTGTATTAGGTATTGGAGCAATTAATAGAGTTGTCAAAGCAGGGTATAGACGTTATGAGCGTAAGGATTTAATAGAAGATATACTCATAAAAGATAAATCATTAAATAATAATGACATTGTAAATGTTACTTTACCTGCACTTTTAAAAGGTACAAAATATTTACCTTTCTTCAAATATATAATTAATTCCGACTATTATAATGAACAAAATCTAAATAATAAAGTAGACGAAAGAATAACAAAACATTATACATTAGCATCAAAAGATGACTTCTATAAACCAACAGGGAAATATGATATAAGAAAGAAAAAAGATATTGAATCTTATGATAAATCCATGACAGAATTTATAGATGAATTTGGATTAGAATACATCAAGTATATTCCTTATCTAAAAGCTAGCAAGATAAATTCAATCGAATTATTTGAAATTTTAAACAAACATATTTCTGTATTAGAAGGAAATAATGATAATCTTAAAAATATTTTTTACAAAATAATATGCTACTATGACTATATAAGATATTACAAGAAGCTATAAATATATTTAATTATTTAACAATCTGCTCAACTCCGGATCATTCTTTATCCGTTCAGTCTCAGACTCAACCAAAGCAATAATCTCCTGCTTAACTCTGCGGTAATTGCTTTCAATAGTCTCACGAAGAATATCGTTCCCGTCACTGTCAGTAAACTCGGCAATGACGGGAATCTTCTTATATGCCTTCATTTCAGCAGAAACTTTGGCAGAATCTACCACAATTTCAGCATGGAAGATTTTTTGCTCAATTCGTTCATCAAAGTTATCACTGACTGCACCTACAAACATACCCTGAGTAAGATTAGAAATCTTGCTTGCCGGGATAAGTGAATCCATTTGTGTGGATATGGAGGTAGATTTATCATTACGGTTGATAGTCATCGATTGGCGTTTCTGCAATACCTTACCAAAGCGTTCAGAAAGATTTTTGGCTGTTTCACCTACAACCTGACCACTGAAGATATTACCAACAGTATTCTGAATAACCTTGCTTTCCTTATCTCCATAGTCACGGGTAAGCTGACTGAAATCCTGAAAGCCCAAACATACTGCTACCTTGTTGCTTCGTGCAGTAGCAATAAGATTATCAAGACCTCTGAAATAAATTGTAGGCAACTCGTCAATGATAACAGACGACTTCAATTGCTTCTTCTTGTTTATCAATTTTACTATTCTGCTGTTATATAGACCAAGTGCTGCGGAATAGATATTCTGTCGGTCAGGATTGTTTCCTACTACAAGAATTTTAGGCTCTTTCGGATTGTTTATGTCAAGTGAAAAATCATCTCCTGTCATTACCCAATAAAGTGCCGGAGAAATCATTCTTGATAATGGTATTTTAGCAGATGCTATCTGTCCCTGGAGCTGATCTTGTGCATTAGATTCCCATGCATCCATGAACGGACTGAGGTAGTTCTCCAGTTCCGGATATGATGTCAGTATCGGAAATATCTGAGCGTATGGGCGGTTCAGAAACTCTATGGCATGAGGGAATGTACAATACCTGCCGTTGTCATAAATCTTCAAATACCAGATTATAGCTGCAAGCAAAATTATTGGCGACTCAACAAAGAAATCTCCCTGCTTCTGAATCCAGCTTCGGTTAAGGTTCAACATAATGGTATAGGCAGATTCGTATGCATCAGATATGTCAGTCATGAAGTTGGGATTAATAGGGTTACACCGATGGCTTCTTCTTGGATCATCAAAGTTGATTACATAAAATGTTGGTTTTACTTCGTAACGGTCAGCATATTTAAGAAGATGATTATAAGCTATCTCAGACAAATCCGGAAACTTATAATCGTATATATACATAGCAAAAGACTTCTCAATCTGCTGTTTGATGAAGTTGTTTACCACTGCATACGACTTTCCTGAACCGGGTGTACCCAATACTATGGTTGCTCGGAAAGGATTCACGACATTAATCCAACCATTGTTCCATTTCTTCTGATAGTAGAAACGTGTCGGAAGATTTACTGAATATTCGTTTTCCATCAATCTTGTTTCCTGCATGAAACTTTCATTCTCGACATTGAAAACATCATCCATAAGATTATTTTTCAGCAGTCTGCTCATCCATGTTCCACCCATGAGCAAACATATATAACCGATAGCAAGAGAACTGATATAAAGTATTACCCCTACTTCCGGAATAGCCAAAAGAATCCAGTTAAGAAAGAAAGTAATGAAACCTACAATAAGAAGTATTATAATGTTTCTCCATGTAATTTTCTCGTCCTTCACGCCACGTGTACCCAGACATGACAAGCCTAAGAACAAAACAGCAAAGAGTTTGGTCCATAGCAATGAAGAGAACAGTCCTGTGTTCTTCTGAAAGTTCATCAGTATTCTGTCCACAACACCTATAGTAATATTCCATTCACGGAATGATTCATAGCAGAACCAATAACAGTGTATCAATACAAATAATATGGATATGGCACGCATAAAGTCAATGACTTTTGCCAATCCTCTCAAATCATCTTCCTGTGACATAACTTTATTTTTTTCGTTTTAATTTACCTGAATATAATCTTCTCATTTTGCGCTGGAACGCAAGTTCTCTGTAATCAATACCATGCGACGTGCCATCAAGCAGTGAACCTGTCATTTCTGCAATCATATCATCACCTGGTGTATCTGATTCTATATTCTGATCAACCTGCGCATCCTGAGGTAAAGCAGTAAGAAACGGATTGTCTCCATTTCCATTGAAATATTCGTTGAATACTGATGCTGCATATCCCTTTCCAAGTCGTGAGCCATTGGCTACAATACCATTTTCATGGTCAATAAAGGTAATACCATAGATCCTTCCGGCATTGTTTTCACGAAACACTACATCTATACCTTCAGCTTTAAGCATTTCAACAAATTCCTTTCTGTCAGGATTCATCATCATAGCTTTACGTACCTTGTTTCTTAAATCCGGCTGTACCTTCTTAAATTCTTTCTTTGAACGTGTAATATGATTATGGATAGCCTTATATCCATACTTGCGGCCAAGCTTTGCTGCATCTATAGGAACAGTGAGTTTTCTGCCGTCTGAATTTGTGACAGAATACACCATACCATTATATTGCTTTCCGTTATGCTCCTTCTTTACTTCTTCTGCCATTATGTTGTAGGCAGAAAGCACAGCATTCAATTCTCCAACAGACTGGAAACTGTATTTCTTCAATATGACAAAAACAGTTCTGGCAATCTGCTTCCTTATATCTCCCCTACTAATATCTGCCATTTGCAGATGTTCCTTATCCTGGATATTCCGTTTCTTACAAGTATTCAGATTCCATTTTCTTTCAATCTCCTTACGAATTTTGTCACTTCGTCTGAACTCGTGACTGTCATTTATCTTCCGTCCATTGGAATCAATGCGAAGAGAAACTATGTGTATATGTTCCCGTTCAATATCACTATGCTTGAAAACGATAAAAGGCTGACTGCCGTATCCCATCTTCTCCATATAATATGCGGCAATATCACGTAATTCCTCATCACTCAGTTTGTCGTCCGGATGCGGATTCAGAGAAGCATGAAATACGGTTTTCTTTGTCCTCATGGATGAAGGGAGCAACCTTTGCATATCCTCAATGGCACGGTTCATATCGGTGTTGCCATTATTGTCAACACTCATGCCTGAGATGAGCAAAACTTTTGCCTCTCCAGCTTCCACTTTATGGAAGTTATAACCAAGTGCCCCTCCAAAGTTTGATGTGGAACTTATTTTTGCAACCATTTGCTTCTAATCTCTTCTGCAAGACTTATCGAAGTTTCAAGAAGCCCTTGCAACTCTGTTGTATTATCATTCAGTTTCTCCAATAATGTATGTGCCACTTTAGCAGAATGATAGCTGTTTATGGCCCGTACAGTCTGATTATATAACAGTCCGATTTTCCGGATCTGCGCATTCACTTCTGTCAGCCTGTTGTAAAAATCCACAGTGGATTTATCGGTTGTAATCACTTTGAATGTATGCGAAAACAGGCGTGCACGAATAAAATCAGACTTGGTTCTGGCACCGGAACGTTCATACAGACTGATAAAATCGGCATTCTCTTTTTCATTCAACCTTACATAATATCTGTAAGACGGTGTAGCGGATTCCTTATGCATAATCTTTGTTTTTAGTATTCAACTTGCGACTTTGGAGCAAGTATCTTCCCCTTTTCAGGGGCAAGAGTTTTTGGCGGACAAATTTCGGTTTGTCGGACAAAAACACATCTTGCCAAAGGTTATAAAAAAACAGAGATAGTATTCCTTTCAGTCATACTCTGCTTCGCTACAAAGTTAGTCTGTTTATTATCAACAGCTTCCATTGAAGCTGTACGCAATTTTCCACAATATTACCCGGTATTCTCCAAGGTGCGCCAGCCTGTGTTTTTTAGATGTTTATTTGCAGTTGTAAGTATCTGCACGCACTGAACAAGTGGATAAAATTACGCACATACACACATTTGCAGATGTGTGGAAACATACATACTTACACACTTATGCAGATATGCACAAATATATAAATGTGAATATACAGATATACATACAAATGGAAATACAGATATGAGTATGTTACCAACCATATAAACATTTACAGATATGAAAACAGAAACAGATGCAACTACACACATACGTGTAGGATTCGGCTCCCAGAAAGGGGGCATCGGGAAAAGTACCATTGCCGAAGTGCTTGCAAGCTTTCTCTACTATGAGAAGAATATCAAACTGCTGATAATGGACTGTGACTATGCACAACACAGTTTCTACAGACTTAGGGAAAGGGATAAGAAAGCTGTAGAGGAAAGTACGGCTCTGCAGGAGAAATTGAAGGCATATATCAGGAAAACAGGAAAGCGTTCATACCGTGTACTGAAAGCCAAACCTCAGGAAGCCATAAAGGTAGCCGAAGAATACATAGCAGAACATCCGGAAGAGGAAATTTCTGTTGTAATCTATGATTTGCCGGGACGTTCAGACAGTTCTGACCTGCTTTCGCTTGCCCTTGAAATGGACTATATCATTTCACCTATAGAAGCAGATCTTCAATCAATAGCTTCGTGCATGGCATACGCCATTACAATCCGTGATATGGGTGTAATGTTGAGTGGAAGCAGGATAAAGCAGATATTCATGATGTGGAATAAGGTGGACCGGAGAGTCAATACGAGAATAATGGAAAGCTATGACAAGGAAATCGAGGAATACGGACTTGGACTGCTCAAAACCCGCTTGCCTAGATCTGTAAAGTTCAGCCGTGAACTGTCTATGAATACCGGAGGGGTATTCCGTTCCACCTATATGGCTCCCGAAAAAGACCAGCTTACCGGAAGTAATATTGAAGAACTTGCCAATGAACTAATAGAAATCTTATCACTGAAAGTGTATGAACAATAACAAAGGAATTTTAGAAGCCAGAATAAAGCAAATGGCCGAAGGAAATTATAAGGAAATGGACAAGGAGTTTTCTCTTGATGACTTTGATCCAAAACCTGCCGAGAAAACAACAACACAGGAGGAAACTGAAACAATAGAAAACAAGAAACCTGAAAAGCCGACAACCAACAAGAAAAAGCCGGTAGAAAGGAATGATCCGTCTGACATGGAAGAATACAGGAACAGATTCCTGATAAGCCGTCCATTCGACAAAAGAACCTCTTTTCCGCTAAACCGTGTAACACTGGATATACTGAAAGACATATTACATGACACAAACAGTCGTGTAAGCCTTTCATCCTTCGTAGAGAATATTCTGCTTGACCATCTGAACAACTACCGCTCACTTATCAATGATGCTACAGCCAAGAATATCAGAAAACATACCATACCAAATATGTAAACAATTATGGATGCAATATTGACATTAATACTTTCCATTGTGCTTATGGGAACAGCTGCTATTTTTCTGTGGCTATTCTTGCATACCGGAAAGAATGAAAATACGGATTCTATCCGTGAGAAGAAACCTCCCCAAAAAGAAGGAAACACCTCTTCCGTTATAGGCAGGACAAAAACAGATATTACCCAATATTCTACAGTTTTACCCAATAATCCTGCTCCCGTAAAAGATGTAGATAATAGCGATAATTTTACGGGCGAGGAAAACGAGTTCTTTCCTGATATTGACGAAGTTGACGAGGAAGAAGTTGAATTGGAAGAACTTTTTGAAGTTACAAAAGATGATATCCGACTTAATGGAACAGAACTGATTAGTAAGGAAATATCCTTGCTTAAAAAAGTCGGCAGCAATGATTCTATTGAGGAAGAGGAAAAGGCAGAAGTTTCAGAAACCATATCAAAACTACAAGGCAGTGATTTCCTGAAACTGCTGAAAGAGAATGAAGCAAAAGCAGAGAAGAGAAACCAGGAACTCATGCGCATGATAGAAGAGGAAGAACTCAAATCCCCCAAGCCGGCACGTAAAAAGAAAAACAAGCCGGAAGAGATTTCACTGGAAGATTTTTTATAAACCTTTTAAACGGTATTTGTATGAAGAATAAAATGATTATTACACTGCTCATAGCATGTATGCTTGTCCAGCAGACAAGAGCTCAAGGTAATGGACTTGCCGGAATACAGGAAGCAACACAGATGATTACATCTTATTTTGATCCGGCTACCAAACTTATCTATGCCATTGGTGCAGTTGTAGGACTGATTGGAGGTGTAAAGGTGTATAACAAGTTCAGTTCAGGTGATCCGGACACATCAAAGACTGCGGCATCATGGTTCGGTGCATGTATCTTCCTGATTGTGGCTGCAACCATATTACGTTCATTCTTCCTGTAATTATGGCCGGATGGGAAATAAACAAGGGAATCGGGAGGTCAGTGGAATTCAAGGGACTGAAAGCACAATACCTTTTCATCTTTGCAGGAGGACTGCTGGCTGTATTTTTGGTTACAGTCATACTTTACCTCTGTAATGTGGACCAGGTTCTCTGTCTTGTCATGGGAGTATTGGGTGCCACAGTTGTTGTGTGGCAAACTTTCTCCATGAACAGCAAATACGGTGAACACGGACTTATGAAAAGAGGTGCTGTCCGTGGCCATCCCAGATACCTTATTAACCGTAAGACGGTGTTTCATATATTCCTAAACAACAGACGATATGAGAAACATTAGCAAAATGTCCACACTTGAACAGAAGTTTCCGCTTTTAGCTATAGAGAACGGATGTATCATTTCAAAGGATGCCGATATTACGGTAGCCTTTGAAATGGAACTTCCTGAACTTTTTACCATCACCTCTGATGAATATGAGGCAATGCACTCCACATGGTACAAGTCTATAAAAGTGCTGCCTAATTATACTATTGTACACAAACAAGACTGGTTTATCATGGAAAGGTATGAACCGGAACTGCAAAAGGAGGATATTTCATTTCTTGGCAGAGCCTATGAAAAGCATTTTAATGAAAGACCTTTTCTGAATCATTCGGTATATCTCTTCATCACAAAAACCAACAAACAGAAGATGATGCAACAGAGTAATTTCTCCACTCTATGCAGGGGAAACATTCTGCCAAAAGAAATTACAGACAAAGAAGGAGTCAATGCTTTTCTTGAAGCGGTAGATCAGTTTGAAAGAATAATGAACTCATCCGGATTCTTCACTCTCAAACGGTTCGATGCTGATGAAATAGCCGGGACAAGTGAGAAACCGGGACTTCTGGACCGATACTTTTCACTTTCAGAAAGCAACCATGCTTCTTTGGAAGATATACGTCTGGGAGCTGATGAGGTGCGTATCGGTGACAAGATTCTTTGTCTGCATACTTTATCTGATACGGACGACCTTCCGGCTCATGTAGTAACTGACTACAGACATGAAAGGCTTTCTACTGACAGAAGTGACTGCAGACTATCTTTTGCTGCTCCCGTTGGATTATTGCTTTCATGCGACCATATATACAACCAGTATATTTTCATTGATGACAGTGCGGAAAACCTGAAGAAGTTTGAACGTCAGGCCAGAAATATGCACTCCCTTTCAAGATACAGCCGTGCCAATCAGATAAACAAGGAATGGTTGGAAGAATATATGAATACTGCACATTCAAAAGGACTGACTTCCATACGTGCACATTTCAATGTATTGGCATGGAGTGACGACCGTGAACAGCTGAAGCATATCAAGAATGATGTCGGTTCGGCCTTGGCTATGATGGAATGTAAGCCGCGCCATAATACCATTGATACGGCAACTCTCTATTGGGCTGCCATGCCGGGTAATGCTGCGGATTTCCCAGCAGAGGAAAGTTTCTATACTTTCATTGAACCTGCACTATGTTTCTTTACTGCTGAAACGAACTACAAGGATTCACTTTCACCATTTGGTATAAAGATGGCTGATCGTATGTCCGGAAAGCCCTTGCATCTTGATATTTCAGACCTTCCCATGAAGAAAGGAATAACAACCAACAGAAACAAGTTTATCCTGGGTCCGTCAGGAAGCGGAAAGAGTTTCTTTACCAATCATATGATAAGACAATACTATGAGCAGGGAACACATGTATTGTTGGTAGATACAGGAAACTCCTATCAGGGACTTTGTTCACTTATACAAAACAACACAAAAGGAAATGACGGTATTTACTTTACTTATACGGAAGAGAATCCAATCTCCTTCAATCCCTTCTATACAGACGACAAGGTTTTTGATATTGAAAAAGAAGAAAGTATATGTGCACTGATTCTGACATTATGGAAGGGTGAAGACAAGTATATTGAAAAGACCGAATCCAATGAACTCGGAACAGCCATACATAATTATATAAGGATGATACAGAAAGACGAGAAACTGATTCCGTGTTTCAACACCTTCTATGAATATCTGCGTGACGTATATCGGGTAGAATTACAAAGCAGAGATATAAAGGTATCAAAAGATGATTTCAATATAGACAATCTGCTGACTACACTCACTCCATATTATCGTGGCGGAAGATATGACTTCCTGTTGAACTCACAACAAAATATTGACCTTCTTAGCAAGAGATTCATTGTCTTTGAAATTGATGCCATAAAGGACAACAAAGACCTTTTCCCGGTTGTGACCATCATTATCATGGAAAGTTTCATCAACAAGATGCGTCGGTTGAAAGGTATCAGAAAGATGATTCTCATAGAAGAAGCATGGAAGGCTATCGCTTCAGCTAATATGGCCTATTATATAAAATATCTTTACAAAACAGTAAGAAAGTTCTTTGGTGAAGCCATCGTTGTCACTCAGGAAGTGGACGACATCATTCAGAGTCCTATCGTCAAGGAAAGTATCATCAACAACTCCGACTGCAAGATTCTGCTTGACCAGCGAAAGTATATGAACAAGTTCGACATCATCCAGAATATTCTTGGACTTACGGAAAAGGAACGTTCACAGATTCTTTCCATCAATCAGGATTTAGATCCGAAAAGAAAATACAAGGAAGTATGGATAGGACTTGGCGGAACTCAATCTGCCGTATATGCCACAGAAGTTAGTATGGAAGAGAACCTGGCTTATACAACAGAGGAAAGAGAGAAGATGGAAGTAATAGACAAAGTGGAACAACTGAACGGTGATATAGAAACGGCTATCCGTCAGCTTGCCGAACAGAAACGTGAGATAATCAGGAAAGAAGAATCAAGTCAAACTTAATACAATGGAATTATGAAATCAAGACTTATCATCATGGCTTTGACTTTATTGTTGTCAGGACATGAAGTTTATGCACAATGGGTCGTTACAGATCCTACCAATTTTGCCGGAAACATAGCCAACACCGTTAAAGAGATTGCCACAGCATCCAAGACGGTAAACAATACACTGAACAATTTCCGTGAAGTGGAAAAAATCTACAGACAAGGCAAAGAATATTATGATGCCTTGCAGAAAGTAAAGACTCTTGTATCGGATGCATATAAGGTAAAAGAGACTATCCTAATGGTTTCGGATATATCCAGTATTTATGTCAACTCATACAAGAAAATGTTAAGTGACAAGAACTTTACTCCAAAGGAACTGGATGCCATAGCCTTCGGTTATGCCAGGTTACTTGAAGAAAGCAGCGAGTGTCTGAAAGAACTTAAAGATGTGGTGAACGTGACCTCACTTTCCATGACAGACAAGGAAAGAATGGATGTGATAGACCGTGTATATCGTGACGTGAAAGAATATAAGGGACTCGTAAACTATTATACAAACAAGAACATTTCCGTAAGCTATTTGAGGGCCTTGAAAGCCGGAGATACAGAAAGAGTACTATCACTGTATGGTACTGCATCGGAAAGATATTGGTAAAACTAACCTGACTTTACTATGGATGTAAGTAATCTTCACGAGATTCTGAGAGATCTCTATAATGAAATGATGCCACTTTGCGCTGATATGGCCGGAGTGGCAAAAGGGCTTGCCGGACTTGGTGCTCTTTTCTATATAGCCATGCGGATATGGTCAAGCCTGGCACGTGCAGAACCGATAGACGTATTCCCTTTGCTTAGACCGTTTGCACTGGGACTCTGTATTCTTTTCTTTCCGACTATTGTACTTGGAACAATCAACGGACTGTTATCGCCTATAGCTCAGGGATGCCATTCCATTGTTGAATCACAAACTTTCGACCTGCAGAAATATAAGGAAGAACGTGACAAGTTGGAATATGAGGCACTGATGCGTAACCCTGAAACTGCATACTTAGTATCCAATGAAGAATTTGACAGAAAGCTTGATGACCTTGGCTGGTCTCCTTCGGATTTGGCTACTATGACCGGTATGTATTATGACAGGGCTATGTACAACACCAAAAGAGCAATATCGGACGGATTCCGTTCCTTGCTTGAAATGATATTTGAAGCTGCCGGACTAATCATTGATACGATACGAACTTTCTTTCTGGTCGTACTATCAATACTTGGACCGATAGTATTTGCCTTTGCCACATGGGACGGATTACAAGGTTCATTGGCAATATGGTTCAGCAGATACATTTCAGTATATCTGTGGCTCCCGGTTTCAGACATTTTTTCGGCAATGCTTACCAAAATACAGATTCTTATGATGCAGCAGGATATTGAAGCGCTAAGTGATCCGACATTCGTACCCGACCTGAATAATACGGTGTATATCGTATTTCTGCTTATTGGAATCATTGGATTCTTTACAGTTCCAACCGTATCCGGATGGATTGTCGAAGCCGGTGGCGGTGTTGGCAACTATGGTAAGAATATCAACGATACATCAAAAGGTGCAGGCAAAGGTGCGATATCAGGTGGTAAAGGTGTTGCTGCGGCATCAGGTGCAGCCGTTGGAAACATAGCCGGAAGAATAAAAGGAACACTTATAAAGTAATGATACAATATAAATATTTCTGATTATGGAATTTAAGTCATTGAAAAATATCGAAACTTCATTCAAGCATATAAGACTCTATGTAATGGTATTTGCAGGACTTTGTCTGTTGGTTTCCGCCATTGCGATATTTGCCTCCTTCTCATTTGCAAGGGAACAAAGAGAGAAGATATATGTACTTGATAACGGTAAATCGCTTATACTGGCATTGGCACAGGATGCAGCAGCCAACCGTCCGGTTGAAGCAAGAGAACACGTAAGAAGGTTTCATGAACTGTTCTTTACACTGGCTCCGGACAAAGATGCCATAGAAAGCAATATGAAACGTGCCTTTATGCTAACCGACAAGACTTCTTATGATTATTACAAGGATTTGGCTGAGAAAGGATATTACAACAGAATCATTTCAGGAAATATCCATCAGCGCATAGAGATAGATTCTATAAGCTGCAATTTTGATTCACATCCTTACAAGGTAGTGACATTCGCCAAACAGTACATCGTCAGAAGTAGCAACACTACCATAAGAACATTGGTAACTGAATGTAATCTTGTCAACTCTGTACGTTCAGACAACAATCCTCAGGGATTTACCATTGAGAAGTTCGTAGTATTGGAAAACCGGGATTTACAAACCATAAACAAATAAAAGCATGGGAAATATACTAAAAGGCATTAAGGGAACTATAATAGAAAGGTGTGAAGCTCTTTCTCCCAAACAGAGAAAACGGGTGCTTATAATCATGTGTCTGCTTTATTTTCTTGCATCGCTATGGATGATAATGGGCTTTTTTATAAAGGACAGACAAAATGAGCAACAAGACTTCATGGAAATGTTTGACGGTTCAATATCTGAAGATACTCTTGACATGCCTGAACTTATGAATAACAATAACCAACCATTAAACAATCAAGATTATGAGCAGTGACAAAAGCAAAGGAACTGACCTTATAAAAAAGGAGAAAGCAAAGAAAGTTCTTGTCTTCGGAGGTCTTGGTATCCTCTTTCTGGCTTCAATGTATCTGATATTTGCGCCAACAGACGCAGAAAAGGAAAAGGAAGCGTTACAGTCTGGACTGAACGTAAATATACCTCAGGCTACGGACAACAAACTGACAGACGATAAGCAAAAGGCATACGAATTCAGTTCTGATGAAAAGAAAAATAAAGACAGGGAAAGAGCTATCGGGACATTAGCTGAAATGTATAGTTCTGAAAATACAAATGAACCTGATACAGAAAACAGCAATAAAAGTAATACTATTGTAAATAACAATAATGAAAGTAGCAGTCATATAGACCGTTCCGTACGTGAATACCAGGCGGCTTCACAAGCTGTTTCCAATTTCTATGAAAATGATTATGACTACGAAAAGGAACAGATGCGCGAGGAACTGGAGTATCTCCGTCAGGAACTAAAAGATATGGAGGAAAGCCAATCAGAGGAAGAAAAACAGTTGGAACTACTTGAAAAATCCTATCAGATGGCTTCAAAGTATCTGCCAACAAATATGAATACACAGACTTCTGTCAATGATTCAACCAATAAAAGCCATATAAGTTCGACATTCAATGGCCAATCAATGGAGGTGCTTCCGGCTTCAAAACCGGTTGTGTCTTCATTGATTCAACCAATGACAGACGAAGAATTTACAGAGGAATACTCCAAGGAAAGGAATATGTCATTTATCACACCTACAGATAATACAGATAATTCGCAGAAAAATACAATTGCCTGTAAAGTGGATAGAACGACCACAATCAGAGACAATGAAACTCTGCAGCTCAGACTGCTTGAATCGGTACGTATCGGTGAAAACATCATTCCAAGAAATGCACTCCTTACAGCAAAAAGCAAACTGTCCGGTAACAGAATGATGCTTTATGTTACAACCATAGAACTAGGAGAAAATATCTATCCGGTGAAACTGACTGCATACGACATGGACGGTCTGGAAGGGGTATTCATTCCCGGATCTGACGAAATGGATGCACTGAAAGAAGTTGGTGCAAACGTAGGCGGTTCAGTAGGAACAAGCTTTACATTCTCATCATCGGCAAAAGACCAGATAATATCTGATGCGGCAAGAGGACTGATGCAGGGAACTTCCAACTACCTAGTCAAGAAAATCAGAACAATCAAAGTAACATTCAAAAGCGGGCACAGACTTATGCTGATGCCTACCAAGTAAAACAATAAAATCAGAAAATATGAAAAAAGGATTCTTAATTGCGGCTATATGTGTCGCATTCGGTTTGCAGACAATATCAGCACAAGATACAGAAGTAAAATCACATGGTGACTTGTTCCAGGGAATGAGCAGAACCATACCTCAGGGACGTGTGGTACTCCCATACGGACTTGAAGTAACTTTTGAAAAGACTGTTCATCTAATTTTTCCGGCTCCCATAAGATATGTGGATTTAGGCTCGTCAAACATTATTGCCGGACAAGCTGATGATGCAGAAAATGTGCTTCGAGTAAAAGCTGCAGTACGTGGCTTTGAAACGGAATGCAATCTTTCCGTTATCTGTGATGATGGCAGTTTCTACTCATATAATGTAAGATATGCGGAAGAACCTGAAAAACTGAGTATAGAAATGAAGGATTTTCTTTATCCGGGAAATAACAATCTGCCGGTCAATAAAGCTGACATCTATTTCAAGGAATTAGGTAATGAATCTCCCGTACTTGTGAAACTTATAATGAAAACCATATACCAAAACGACAAGAGAGAATTCAAACATATTGGCGCAAAACAGTTTGGTATGCAATTCTTACTGAACGGACTTTACACCCATAATGGACTTCTATATTTCCATACCGAAATAAAGAACAGAACCGATATGCCTTATAACGTGGACTTCATTACGTTTAAAGTAGTCGATAAGAAGGTTGCCAAACGTACAGCTATTCAGGAAAGAATACTCCAACCATTAAGGGCATACAATCAGATTACATGGATAAAAGGTCATAGGGAAGAAAGGAGCATTTTTGCACTCGAACAGTTCACACTACCTGAGGACAAGCGTCTAGAGGTTACTCTATACGAAAGAAATGGTGGTCGCACAATGACGTTTTATATGGAAAACGAGGATTTGATAAGAGCAAAAAACATTGACAACCTTAAACTGAAATTCTGATGAAAAGGATACTTGTTATTATAATTGCCATTGTCGGTTTGAGCATACCGACAATGGCACAACGATTATTACCACACCAAAAAGGAATTGAGTTCTATGGTGGTGTACCTTTACAGAAACATTATACGTTTAGAGACGGTAATTTCAATGCCGGACTTAATTTTACAAGGTATATCCGTAACTATCACTATTATCATTTCGGACTAAATTATCTTCAGCAGAACTATCACTATAATGAGCTGAAAGTGCCGGTACGTGATTATACTGGTGAAGGTGGATTTATGTTTCACCTGATTTCAAGTCCGGGAAAAAGTTTCCTCGTTTATGGTGGACCATGTCTTTCACTCGGTTATGAAGAAGTAAATGACAGCAAAAAATGGCTGCCTGATGGTGCATACCTTGAAGCAAGAAACAGATTTGTTTATGGTGCTGGCGCCCAATTATCTATGGAAGGATTCATTACGGACAATGTGGTGGTTCTTGCTAAAGCCAAAGGAACATTCCTTTTCGGAACAGACTTGGATTTATTCAGACCTTCAGTATTGATTGGAATCCGTATTATCATGTAATATCTGTCAAACAAAATCAGAATTAATGTAATAACTCATTATGAAAACTATAAAACATATACAGTCACTTCTTGTGATAATAATTGCCTGCATGACATTTGGTTCATGCAGCAATGAACTTGATGTCACAAAATCATTTCCGTTTACAGTAGAAACGATGCCAGTCCCAAAGGAACTCAGCCAAGGGGAAACCATTGAAATCCGCTGTACCTTAACCTGTCCGGCTGACTATTCCGGAACTCAATATACTATCAGATATTTTCAGTATGATGGTGACGGCATACTCCGTATGGGAAAAGATGGTGAACCATTCATCCCCAATGACAGATACCCAGTAAAAAAGGGGGACTTCCGTTTATATTATACTTCTCAATCTACAGAACAGCAAAATCTGGAGATTGTTTTTGAGAATAATATGGGGCATTCTCAGGTAGTGGAGTTTGATTTTAATGATGCAGGTTAATTATATATTGCGACATTTTGTCATGTTTGATTTTAATATTACATAAAAGTTAAAATGGTATTCTTTTTGTATATCACTTTGTGTAATTTTAAAACTAAAACAATATGAAACTAGAAGTAGTGAAAGATTTTAGCGCGTTTATAACAACCATTGATACTAGTGATTACAATGAGGTGTACGAGCTTTACCAAATAGCAAGAGGAGAAGAAACATCTGAAACATATTTTACTAGGCAAAAGGCTAATGGTAGTGATGATATTTTAATAATTTGCCTTTATAATCAAAATGCTTTAAGATTAAGTAAAAAAGCTGCAGAATACTTTCCTGAATGGATAGAAGATAATTTAATGGACGGTCTTGACGGGGAATCATTTTGGGCAATGAAACATGCCGAAGAAAAAGATCAAGACTAAATGAAAATTCTCATTAGGGATAGAATATCAATATCCCTAATGAGAATTTTTCATACTTTAGTCAAATAACTTGAGATTATGTTAATAACGATACCCAAGCCAACAATAACAAATATAAAATATGATATTTGTTGTCTTTTATTATATTCTTTTTTCAGACCTCCAGTTGCAATAAAAACTAAAGGGAATAAATAATTTCTAATTATATTAATTACAATACTTCGGTAAATTTTTACCGATAAATTAAAATTAA
>ULUK01012992.1_pt1 | contig 30432 bp, 19 predicted proteins | sample 1958451 | NCBI WGS metagenome assembly ULUK01 (sample SAMEA4835758, study PRJEB28245) | human gut metagenome | biome: gut microbiome; material: fecal sample | place: Denmark | collected 2008
AGTTCCGCCGGAACTTTGGTTATTTCTTTCATCGGAATGCAATCGCAGGAAGTGAAGATTAAGCCTATCGTAAAAGTGGTGTTGAAGTCTGATGCGGAAGTACTTGACGAAGTTGTGGTAACTGCGTATGGTACTTCTACCAAAGGGTCATTTACAGGTTCTGCAGCAGTGATGAAAGCTGATAAAATTGAAAAACGTCAGGTGTCAAACGTGTCAAATGCATTGGCTGGAGCTGTAGCAGGTGTACAGATTTTGAGTAATAACGGTCAGCCGGGTGAAGACGCAAAAGTGCGTATCCGTGGTGTCGGATCAATCAATGCCGGAACAGACCCGTTGTATGTAGTAGACGGTGTGCCTTATGATGGAGATTTGTCATCTATCAACTCTGCAGATATTGAATCAATGACAGTGTTGAAGGATGCGGCTTCTACAGCGTTGTATGGTGCGCGTGGTGCAAACGGTATCATTATGATTACTACTAAAAAAGGTACTTCTGGTAAGGCACGTGTAAACTTCGATGCAAAATGGGGTGCCAACTCTCGTGGTGTAAAGAACTACGATGTACTGACAAGTTCAAAGAATTATCTGGAAAAAGCTTACGAAGCTATTTATAACGGTTATGTACAGACCAATGGCATGTCTGCACAGGCTGCTAATGTAGCCGCAAACAAGACTTTGCTTTCTGCTGGAAATGGTGGTGTGGGTTATCAGATTTATACAGTGCCTGAAGGCCAGTTGCTGATTGGTAGCAACGGTTTGCTGAACCCGAATGCAACATTGGGCTATACAGATGAATATGGATATTATTATACTCCGGACAACTGGGCTGATGAAACATTTAGAACAGCTCTTCGTCAGGAATATAACTTGAATGTATCTGGTGGCAACGATAAGTCTACTTTCTACATGGCTTTCGGCTATTTGGATGATCAGGGTGTAATTGAAGGATCTGGCTTGACTCGTTTCAGCGGTCGTTTGAAAGGTGACTACAAGGTGACAGACTGGTTGAAAGTGGGTGCCAACATGAACTATGTAAACTCAAAGAGTAACTATCCGGGCGATCAGGATAATACATCATCTTCCGGTAATGCTTTCTATATTGCCAATAACATTGCCCCGGTTTATCCGATGTATGTACGTGGCGCTGACAAACAGATTATGACACTGAACGGTCGTAAGGTGTATGATTACGGTGATGGCGTAAGCAGTCCTTCATCACGTGCCTTTATGTCCATTGCCAATCCGGCGGGTGACCTTATTTATAATAAGACTGAATATTTGGCTGACGTGCTGAATGCAAACTGGTTTGCTGAATTGACTCCGATTAAAGGTCTGACTATCAGCGCACGTTTTGGTATGAATATTGATAATACACGTTACAATGATTTGGGTAACGCTTATATGGGCCAGAGTGCTTCTTATGGAGGTAATGCATATCAGGCTGCTATGCGTACTTTCGGTTTCGACCAGCAGTATGTAGCGAACTATCAGTTTGCAGTGAAAGATGTACATCATTTTGATATTACTGCCGGTTACGATGGTTATTCATACCAATATACAGAATTGACTGGTTCAGGTCAGAATCTGTATGACCCGGAGAGCTTCTATATCAGCAATACAATCGATAAGAAGACTGCCAGCGGTATGAAATTGACTTATGCTACTGAAGGTTTCTTTGGTCGTGTAAATTATTCTTATGATGACAAATACTTTGGTAACGTATCTTACCGTCGTGATGCTTCTTCTCGTTTTGCTCCTGAAAATCGTTGGGGTGACTTCTGGGCTGCAAGTGTGGCTTGGATGATTACACGTGAAGATTTCATGAAGGATATCACTTGGATTAACATGTTGAAACTGAAGGCTTCTTTCGGTCAACAGGGTAACGATGATATCTTGTTTGCTGGTGGATATACAGTGGGTGGTACAAGCAAGAACTATTATCCATGGATGGATCAGTATAACATGACTGGTGCAGACGGTGTGTTCTCTGACGGTACGATGATTGCAAAAGGTAATCGCGATTTGACTTGGGAAACTTCAACTTCTTATAACGTAGGTATTGATTTTGCCTTGTTCAATAACCGTTTGAACGGATCGGCTGAATACTTCGGTCGTAAGTCAAGTGATATGCTTTACAACAAACCGGTTGCCGGAAGTGTGGGTTATACTTCTATTCCGATGAATGTAGGTTCTATGACCAACTCTGGTTTTGAATTGGATTTGACTTACTTGATTTTCAACCAGAAGAACTTTACTTGGGATGTGAACTTGAATGCCACTTTCATCAAGAATAAAATCAACAAGCTGCATCCGGATTTGGATGGTCAGTTGATTGATGGAAACTACATTTACGAAGAAGGTGAATCAATGTACCGTATGTACTTGGTTGATTATGCGGGTGTAGACTCTGAAACAGGTTTGGCTCAGTACTGGGCGAAAGATGACAAGGGTGAGTTGTATAAAACAGACAATTATGCATTAGCTCAGACTACAAACAAGGTAGCCACAGACAACTTGATGCCGAAGGTATACGGTGGTTTGGGTACTTCTGTGCAGGTTTACGGTTTTGACGCTTCTATCCAGTTGTCTTATCAGTTGGGTGGTCAGATTTATGACTCGGGTTATCGTTTCATGATGGCTGGAAAAGGTGACGGACAGAACTGGCACAAGGATATTTACAATGCTTGGACTCCAGAAAATAAATATACAGACGTACCTCGTCTGAATGCGCAGGATAAGTATACAAATTCTACTTCAACTCGTTGGCTTGCAAGTTCTAACTACCTGAGTGTAAACAATATCACTATTGGTTATACACTTCCGTCTAACTTGGTTCGCAAGATGATGCTGGAAAAACTGCGTGTATATTTCACTGCCGACAATGTAGGATTGCTTTCTGCACGTAAGGGGCTTGACCCACGTCAGAGCTATACAAGTGCTACTACATCACTTTATACTGCCATCCGTACAATTTCTGGAGGTATCAGCCTTACATTTTAATTAAAATATAAATAAGAAACAGATATGAAAACAAAATATATTTTTGCTTCATTGCTTGTATCTTCACTGGCTGTGACTGGTTGCCAGGATATGGATACATTGCCCGATGGAGGAATCGTGACAGACTCTCAGAAGGAGACCGTTTCTACACTGAATCCTGAACGTGGAGTGGCAAAGGTAAATGCGATTTTCTCTACTTTCAACCAGGCTTTCCCTAACTCAAGTGCATTGGGAGCTGAACGTCATAACGATATTGGTTATCCTACTGTCATGTTGTGTCTGGACTCTAATACAGAAGACGTAATAAGTGATAACAACGGTTATAACTGGACTGGATATGACTTGACATTTGAAGACCGTGAAAATACTTCCTTGGAAGGACAGATGGTATGGAATGACTTGTATTCTATCGTTTTTGCTGCCAACAATGTAGTAGGAAGCATTGACGAAAAAACAGAAGACGCCAATGAACAATTCTATCTGGGACAGGGACTGGCTGCACGCGCATTCTCTTATTGGGTAATGGCACAATTGTATCAGTTTAACTATAAAGGTAATGAGGACAAACCTTGTGTACCGCTGATTACAGAAAAGAATTCGGCAGATGCTTCTGTGAATGGTTGTAAACGTTCGTCTGTAAAAGACGTGTATACACAGATTGAATCAGACTTGAATAATGCTATTGATTTGCTGACTAATGCAGAAAAAGGAAAAGTAAAACGTGCTGACAAGCGTTATATCAGTCTGTCAGTAGCATACGGACTTCGTGCACGTATGTATCTGTCAATGCATGAATACGCTAAAGCTGCCGATGATGCTGCAAATGCCATCAAAGCTGCGAAGGGCGAAGGTATTGCTATCGCTTCTCGTACTGCGGTAGGTAAACCGACATTCTGGAGTGTAGATGAGGTGAACTGGATGTGGGGTATCATTGTCAGCGAAACGGATGACGTGGTATATACGGGTATCTGTAACTGGCCTTCTCACATGGGTTCTTTGAACTATGGATATGCAAACTATTCAGGTGGCCGTCAGATTAGCTTGGAGTTATATAACGGAATCAACGATAAAGATATTCGTAAATCATGGTGGCTGGATGCAGCAGCTGAAGCTCAGGAAGACTTCTTGACAGAAGAACAGGCTGCTTTTGTTGCTAAGCAGGGTTATAAACCTTATACTCAGGTAAAATTTGGTCCGTATAATGATGTAGTAGGTACTACTATTAATGCTAACGACATTGTACTGATGCGTATTGAGGAAATGTATCTGATTGCTGCAGAGGCATACGCCGAAGCTGGAAACCGCGCTGAAGGTGAAAAATATTTCAAGGAATTGCTTAACAACCGTTTGGAAAGCGGAGTGCAGGCTTATTTGACTGACTATGCTTCTAATCCTCAGGAAGCTGTTTATTTCCAGCGTCGTATTGAACTTTGGGGTGAAGGAGTAATCTGGTTTGATGTAATGCGTCTGAACAAGGGAGTGGATCGTCGTGGATGTGGTTTCCCGAATGCAGAATGTATCTTCAACATTGCACCGACTGATGACATCCTGTTATGGCGTATACCGGAAGCAGAACTTCAGGCTAACAAAGCATTGACTCCTGCTGATAGCCCTGCATGGACATTACCAAAACCTGTGGAAGAATAATAAGTTAGATTAAAGTTAAAAACTAAGAGTATTATGAAATTAAATAAATTCTTTTTCGGACTGTTGATAACTCCGGCCGTAATGATGGTAGGATGCGGCGATTATGAAGATACGGAAGTGGCAAGCCCGGAAGCAGATGCGGATGCAATTGGAGCTTATTTTGAAAGCAGTGCAGTTTCTGAACAGTTGTCACCGGGGCAAACATCTTTTAAGATTGTGTTGAATAGAGCTTCTTTTTCTGAAGCTGTAAATGTACCGGTTAAGGCAACAGATCCAGATAACTTTTTCTCTTTGTCTGATAATCAGTTTATGTTTGATGCTGAGAAACAGGTTAGTAGCCCGATAACTGTTACTTTCAATCAAAGCGTAGTAGAGCTTCAGAAGACATATTCTTTGAAGTTGCAGGTTGCAGACGGAGTGAAAGATCATTTGTATGGTGCAGGTTATACAGATGCAACCTATTCTATGGTGATTGATTATGCCTGGAAGAGTGACTCTTTGGCATCTACTATGGTGAAAGATGAGTATGCAGGTACATTTGATAAAGAAGGAGCTTTGGCTGTAGTAGAAATTGCAAAAGATTTTGAGGTAGACGAAGAAAAACCATCACCTGATTATACTAAGAATTCTTTGGTGCGTATTTCCAGTTTCTTTGCTACTATTGGTAAGTCGAAGGCAGCTGGAGAAGACCACATTCAGTTTGTGGTAGATAAGGATCATAAGAACCCTCAATTCTTAACAACTGAGTATCTGGCTAATAATGAAATTTCTCTGAAAGTCAATACAACAAAATTGGCTACAGGAATGACTCAGAAATTTGCTGAAGAGAAGGAGTATCCTATCTGTATGGACTTGGTAGGTATTAACGTGGAAGCAGCAACTGCTGAGGCTAAAACGGACAACGTGACTTATCAGGTAACATATGAACTTTATGCATTTGATGAGAAAGCTGATAAAAAATATCTGCTTTCAACAGAAGATGATACTGTACCAGTAGAAGGTAATACTCAATATAAAGCTAAATTTGAAGTGAAATTCGTAAAAGCTTCTGCTGAATAATCGTTATTATAGCTGAAATAATAAAAGAGGTATATCCTGTGTGGATGTACCTCTTTTTTCGTCTTATTCACTTAAAAACTGGTCTTTTTGTTAGAATGAACTTCTTAATAATACAAAATAAATACAATTTTATTCTATTTGTATTCACTTTTTATACACTTGGAAAAGTGGAAGCAAGTACCTAAAAACCATCTGTTTATCTCTTTTAATATCGTTTTGCTCCTTATAAATAAAATTTAGTGTAAAATTGCCCGCTGTTTTATAAATTCTCTTTATTTTCTTACATTCGCGCCCCGTTTGTGATAAATGTATTAGACTAACTTAACTAAATTAAAAGAGAGATTTTATGAAACAAAGAATGACGTTGTTCATGGCCATTCTTCTGATAGGGATTGGTCTGTCAAACGCCCAAGTTTCTCAAGTGACCGGTAATGTGATGTCGGAAGAAGACGGATTGCCGGTAGTGGGCGCATCGGTGTTGGTAAAAGGTACTACTGTAGGGACAGTGACCGACATTGATGGAAACTTTACAATTTCGGGTGTGCCGGCTTCGGCAAAAACTTTAGTGGTTTCCTTTATTGGTTTGCAGAGTCAGGAAGTTGCTGTGAAACCGGTGGTGAACGTAGTGTTGAAATCGGATGCGCAGGCTTTGGAAGAAGTGGTGGTTGTGGCGTATGGTACGCAGAGCGCACGTACGGTGACAGCTTCAGTAGCTTCAATCCGCAACGATGCGTTAAAGGACGTGCCTAATACAAGTCTGGACCAGATGATGCAGGGACGTGCTTCTGGTTTGAACGTAACGACTCCTTCAGGAGGAGTAGGTCAGGCTCCAGTGGTACATATCCGTGGTGTAAACTCGATTACTTCGGGTACTTCTCCTTTGTACGTAGTGGATGGAATGCCGATTCAGTCTGGTGATTTGGGCGGAGGATTGGGTAATGCCAATGCGTTGGCAGACATTAATCCGGCCGATATTCTTTCTATTGACGTGTTGAAGGATGCGGCAGCAGCAGCTTTGTATGGTTCACGTGCGGCAAACGGGGTCGTGCTGATTACTACCAAGCAGGGAAGCAGCGGAAAAGCAAAAGTAACGTATGATGCCTCTGTTGGTTTCTCCAACCGGACGAAGTTTATTGATATGATGAATGCACAGGAGTATGTGGATTTCAAGAACATGGCGGTTCGTAATGCATACGGAACAGATGTAGCGGCTGAACTGGCTGCTATGGATAAGACATTCATCGCTAATCCTGCTTATGGTGATAAGGCATTTAACTTGATGCCGGGAGTAGACTCTAACTGGGCTGATGCTATTTTTCAGAATGGGTTTACACAAGATCAGACTGTAGCCGTAAGTGGTGGAACGGAAAAAGTGAAATATTATATGTCGGCTAATTACAATACGCAGAAAGGTATTGTAGTGGGCGATAACTATAAACGTTTGGGCGGTAAGGCTAACATTGTGGCTAACGTGACAGACTGGCTGAAGATTGGTATGAACTCGAGCGTGAACGTAAGTTCTACATCGCAGGTGGATGCGGCACGTAACGGTTCAAACTTTGCAGTAGGTGGTTTCCCGCGTATGGCGCTGGCTAACTCTCCGAATATGCCTATCTATGATGAAAATGGCAAAGGTTATTATGATCATTCGTTAGGTGTGTTAGGTTATGGACCTAATGCGGTAATGAATACGTTCTCGAATCCAGTGGCATTGGTGGAATTGGGTAATAAGACCAATGTGGATGTAAACCGTATTTTGAGCAGCTTCTTTGCAGAAGTTACTCCTGTGAAAGGTCTTACATTGAAAACCCAGTATAATATTGACGATGCACGTATCGAAAACTCTCGTTTCTGGTCACCTAATCATGGAGATGGTGTGAATAATGGAGGATATGCATTTAATGCGGCAGTACATAGCAGTATCTGGACTTGGACGAATACAGCTACGTATGATTTTACGGCTAATCGTCATCATTTCAACTTCCTGGTAGGTATGGAAGCTACTGAAAGCAGCTACAATGAATGGGATGCTTCTCGTACAGAATTGCAGGATGATAAGTTTACGAACTTCCAGGGAACTTTTGCCAATGCAACAGCTTCGGGTAGTATTTCCAAGAGCTCTATGGTTTCGTATTTTGGACGTATCAACTATGACTTTGCATCGAAATACATGTTCTCTATCAATTTCCGTCGTGATGGCCTTTCTGCATTGAGCAAGGACAATCGCTGGGGTAACTTTGGAGGTGTTTCAGCGGCATGGCGTGTGTCGGAAGAAGCTTTCTTTGAACCGCTCAAGCATGTGATTGAAGACTTTAAGATCAAGGGTAGCTATGGTGTAGTTGGTAATACGAATATTGATGATTACGCTTCACGTTCGTATTATTCTCCTTACTATTATGGTTCTCAGGGAAGTTATCGTCTGAGCAAGATTGCCGACCCGAACTTGAAATGGGAATCTTCAGAAAAGTATGACGTAGGTTTCAGTGCACGTGTGCTTGATCGTATCGATATTGATTTTGATTATTTCTATACGAAATCTTCAGACTTGATTCTGGATGTGCCACAGGCTCCTTCGAAAGGTCTTCCTGGAAATATCCTGACAACCAATGCCGGAAAGATGACGAACTCAGGTATAGAGTTGACGATTTCTGCGGATATTTTACGTGACGGTGCATTCAAATGGAATACAAGTTTTAATATTACGACTACTCGTAATAAGGTTGTGTCTCTGGCTAACGGTCTGGATAATATTATCAAAGGTGATGCCAGTGGATTGGAAATTACAAATATCACAGTACCTGGCAAGTCTATCGGTCAGTTGTATCTGACACCGACAGGTGGAGTAGATCCGGAAACCGGGTTCCGTGTGTTCTATGGAGAAAATGGAGAACGTGTGCTGTATAATCATGCCTCAGAGGCAAAATGGATGCTCGAGGATGGAACACCTTATAAGGGTAATCTGAAACCGGTGATTTGTGGAAATACGTTACCTACCTGGTATGGTGGATGGAGTAATAACTTCTCTTACAAGAACTTTGACTTGTCTTTGTTCTTCCAGTTCTCAGGTGGAAACTATATTTATAATGGAACGAAGGCGACGGTAAGTGACATGCGTTACTGGAATAACTCGAAGGAAGTGCTTCAGAATTACTGGACTCCGGAAAGAAAGAATGCCATGTTCCCGAAACCAGTGTATGGTGATAACTATTCTAATGGTTCGGCTATGCCTATCAGCGAGTGGGTGGAAAAAGGTGATTATTTGCGTTTGAAGAATATCTCATTGGGTTATACTTTCAATACAAAAAACTGGGCAAGTGCTATCGGCATCAGCAAGTTGCGTGTATATGCACAGGTGCAGAACTTGTTCGTAATTACGGGCTATTCGGGTATGGATCCGGAGGTGATGTCGAATACGACTAATGCTACTCTGGCTCCGGGTACGGATAAAAATACTTTGCCACAGGCACGTACATACACATTTGGTGTGAACTTGGCGTTTTAATTGTTGAATTTTTAAAAGCAGATTCGAATGAAAAAATATATTGTATATGCTATATTGATGGCTGGAACCACGTTGAGTAGTTGCAGCAGCAGTTTCTTGGATCAGGAACCACCTTTGTACATTGAGCCGGGAGATATTTATAATGATGCAAATCGTTTGGAAGCAGCTGTATTAGGCTTGTACGGTTCGATAAAAAATGATGCGTCGGATTCCTTCATGGGAGGAAAAACCTATCTGGTGTTTGATAACCGTGGAGAAGATATTGTAAATTCTGACCCGAACTTGATTACTTTGGCCAATACTTATAAGTTTAATGTGGGCAAAACAGATGCAGAAAATACGGTGACCTGGAGCATGGCATACGCTGCCATTAACCGTGTCAATATTTTCTTGGATGAGTTGGAAGGTGCTAAAGCTACTGCTGGAGAAAAGTATGAGCAGTATAAAGCGGAGGCAAAGTTTGTGCGTGCATTTGCTTATTACTATTTGAATAATCTGTATGCTACGCCCTACGTAATTAATCCGGACGCGAAATCAGTGCCTTTACGTTTGACTCCGGAAAAGAACGGTGAACACAATGCGTTGAAACGTGCTACAGTGAAGGAGGTTTACGAACAGATTCTTTCGGATTTGGAGAATATCAGTGCGTTGCCGGTAAAAGCAAAAGCAGATGAACCGACTGTAACTCGTGCTACACAGGCGGCTGCCAATATGTTGAAGATGCGCGTGTATATGTCTATGAATAACTGGACAGAGGCGGTAAAAGCAGGTAAGCTGGTGACAGGCTACGAACTGACTCCGAAGTTTGGAGATATGTTCAAGGCTCCTTATTATACGGATGAAACCATATTCTCTTTGCCAATGAAGGAAACAAACCGCCCGAATACCCAGCAAGGATTGGCAGAATATTATTACGCTAAGAATACGATTTTGTGGGTAGACGTGGAGAACGGTATCATGGGCAAGCCGAATTACAATTCAGCTGATGATGCTCGTGTGCAGATGAAGAACGAAAAAAATCAGTTGCTGAAGTTTACGGATGCTGCACAGAAACTGGATTGGGCACCGATTTTCCGTTATGCGGAAACGTTGTTGAACTTAGCCGAGTGTTATGTAAATCTGGGTGGAACAGAAAATGAGAAACTTGCCAGAGAATGTTTGAAACAAGTGAGATTCCGTTCATTACCGGAGACAAGCAATCAGTTGGATATTGATCATTTGTCTGGTGAGGATTTGAAGATGGCGGTTTATAACGAACGTCGTCTGGAGTTTATCGGTGAGGCGATGCGAGGCATTGATGTGTTGCGTCGTGGAGCTAACTTTGAACGGAAAACACAGATTACTCCGCAGAGTAGCGGATACGTCTGGCCAATTCCACAAAGCGAAGAATTGATGAATCCGGATTTGAATAAATAAGGAAGAAGTAAAAAGAGCGTATCTGTAATGAGATGCGCTTTTTTTATTTATATTTGCGCTCTATAGAATTTAGATTTATACTGAATGAAAGAATTTGTAATATCAGAAGCACAGACAGAAAAAGCTGTGCTGGTGGGTTTGATAACCCAGACTCAGAATGAACGTAAGACCAATGAATATTTGGATGAGCTGGCTTTCCTCGCTGAGACGGCTGGGGCAGAGGTAGTAAAACGTTTTACACAGAAACTGGATACGCCGAACTCGGTGACTTACGTGGGTAAAGGTAAGTTGCAGGAGGTGAAAGAATACCTGGAGTTGCAGAACGAGAGTGAAGAGACGGAAATCGGGATGGTGATTTTCGATGATGAACTTTCGGCCAAGCAAATCCGTAACATTGAGAATGAACTGAAAGTGAAGATTCTGGACCGTACTTCACTGATTCTGGATATTTTTGCGATGCGTGCGCAGACAGCCAATGCCAAGACGCAGGTGGAACTGGCGCAGTATAAGTACATGCTTCCGCGTTTGCAGCGTTTGTGGACGCACTTGGAACGTCAGGGTGGTGGTTCCGGTGCCGGTGGTGGTAAAGGTTCTGTAGGTTTGCGTGGTCCGGGTGAAACACAGTTGGAAATGGACCGCCGTATCATCTTGAACCGTATGGCCTTGCTGAAACAGCGTCTGGCAGAAATTGATACGCAGAAGTCTACTCAGCGCAAGAATCGTGGACGCATGATTCGTGTGGCATTGGTGGGATATACCAACGTGGGTAAATCGACTTTGATGAACCTGCTGGCCAAGAGTGAGGTCTTTGCGGAAAACAAATTGTTTGCTACCCTCGATACCACCGTGCGTAAAGTCATTATCGAAAACTTGCCTTTCTTGCTTTCGGATACGGTAGGATTTATCCGGAAATTGCCGACTGATTTGGTCGATTCGTTTAAATCAACACTGGATGAGGTACGTGAAGCGGATTTGCTGGTACACGTGGTAGATATTTCACATCCGGATTTTGAGGAACAGATTCAGGTGGTAGAGAAAACAATTGCCGATTTGGGTGCAGGTGGAAAACCGAGCATGATTGTATTTAATAAGGTAGATGCCTATACGTATGTGGAAAAGGCAGAAGATGACCTGACTCCGAAGACGAAAGAAAATATTACGCTGGAGGAACTGATGCATACCTGGATGGCGAAACTGAATGATAATTGTATCTTTATTTCCGCACGTGAGAAGACCAACATTGATCAGTTCCGTGACTTATTATATAAAAAGGTAAAGGAACTGCATGTGCAGAAATATCCTTACAATGATTTTCTATATCAGACATACGACGAAGAATAACGACAAGAAAATATGACACAACACTATCGTTTACTGACAAAAGAAGAAATTGTACGACTGGAGGCACAGCACTGCATCGCTTCCGACTGGACTGGAGTGGAAGTGGTTGATGATTTTCGTACGGATTATATTTATCACACCCGTTTCTCCGGAAAAGTGCGACTGGGCGTTTTTGAGAAAGAATTTACATTGGCGGGAGGGATAAAAAAACATTCCGGATTGTATTATGCTACTTTGCACAATGTAACGGTGGGCGACAACTGCTACATTGAGAATGTAAAGAATTACATTGCCAATTATGAGATAGGGCATGATACCTTTATCGAGAATGTAGATATCATCCTGGTGGATTGCCATAGCCGTTTTGGAAACGGAGTGGAAGTTTCAGTCCTCAATGAAACAGGCGGGCGTGAGGTGATTATTCATGACCGTCTTTCTGCTCATCAGGCGTATATCATGGCACTTTACCGCCATCGTCCGGTGCTTATAGACAAAATGCGAAAGATTATCGAGTCTTATGCTGATGCACATGCGTCAGATACAGGCACTATCGGGAGTCATGTAATGATAGTGAATGCCGGTTACATCAAGAATGTACGGATTGGCGATTATTGCCAGATTGAAGGAACCGGTCGCTTGAAGAATGGAAGCATCAATAGTAATGAGCATGCACCGGTGCATATCGGTTACGGAGTGATTTGTGATGATTTTATTATCTCAAGTGGCTCACACGTAGAAGATGGTACGATGCTTACACGTTGTTTCGTGGGGCAGGCTTGTCATTTGGGGCATACCTATTCAGCTTCTGATTCATTGTTCTTCAGTAACTGTCAGGAGGAAAATGGAGAGGCTTGTGCCATTTTTGCCGGACCTTTTACCGTGACGCACCATAAGTCTACGTTGCTCATTGCCGGCATGTTCTCGTTCATGAATGCAGGTTCAGGCTCTAACCAGAGTAACCACATGTATAAGTTAGGGCCGATTCATCAGGGGGCATTGGAGCGAGGTGCTAAGACCACTTCTGATTCTTATATCCTATGGCCCGCCCGTATTGGTGCCTTTTCACTGGTGATGGGACGTCATGTCACTCATCCGGATACTTCGAATCTGCCTTTTTCTTATTTGATAGAGGAAAAGAATACAACTTATCTGGTGCCGGGTGTCAATTTGCGGAGTGTAGGTACAATCCGCGATGCACAGAAGTGGCCTAAACGTGACCAGCGGAAAGACCCAAATCGTTTGGACCAGATTAATTATAACTTGTTGAGTCCGTACACCATTCAGAAGATGATGACCGGCCGACAGATTTTGAAGGAACTGGCTCGTGTGTCGGGGGAAACTTCCGAGATTTACTCTTATCAAAGTGCGAAAATCAAGAATTCGGCATTGAACAAGGGAATCAAGTTTTATGAGACTGCTATCCATAAATTCCTGGGAAACTCCGTTATCAAGCGTCTGGAAGCCATTCATTTTGCTTCAGATGAAGAAATTCGTGCTCGTCTGCTTCCGGATACGCCGATTGGAACAGGAGAATGGGTGGATATTTCCGGACTGATTGCCCCGAAGAGTGAGATAGAACGTCTGATGGAAGATATTGAGTGTGACCGTTTGAACAGTGTGGATGAGATACACGACCGTTTTGCAGAAATGCACGCCAATTATTATACGTATGAATGGACGTGGGCGTATGAAAAAATGCTTGATTTCTATGGCTTGCAGGCTGATAAGATTACAGCGGCAGACATCGCAGCTATCGTACGCCAGTGGCAGGAAGCCGTAGTGGGACTGGATAAGATGGTGTATGAAGATGCCAAGAAGGAATTCTCGTTGACTTCCATGACCGGATTCGGAGCAGATGGGAGCAGTGAGGAAAAGGTGCGTGACTTTGAAGAAGTACGTGGCGTATTCGAAAGTAATCCGTTTGTGACAGCGGTGCTGGAACATATAAAGGTAAAAACGGAGCTTGGAAACGAACTGATAGAACGTGTAAAGAATTTATTGTAAAATGGGAGGTACTGCGTATGGAAAGAATATGCAGATATATATGTTTGCTTTGCGTTTGCTTCATGGCTTTGCAGATGCAGGCCAATAGAAGAAAGGTGATGGAATGTCCGGGTTTCGTCTTGTCGAATACGGCGGAGATAGAATTCAAACGGATTATCCAGACCAGTGAACAGACTCAGGTCGATGCGGTGATGTATGGTAAGCCAGGAACTCCGGTTGTCATTTCTTCAAAAGCTGCATTGAAATGGCCCGATGGAGGAATGGCACAGCTTCGTGAGGCAGAACGTATTTCCATTGATGGAGTGACTGAGCCGGAAGTTATCGAAGAGAATGGGACTTTGGAGGTAACTCTTTCTTTTTCACCGGTTCCTTCGGATGTGCATGAAGTGGATTTTATTGAGCCGGAGATGGGATGGAACATCTTTGGTATCCAGTTAAGTCGGGAAGAACCTTATGTGTATGTGCCTAATTATCTTACAACAGACAAGCCGGAACGGAGCAATGAAATTCCAGAGCCTGGATTGGCAGCGGGAAAGGCCATAGTAAACGGTTATATTTTAGGGTATGATCCGAGAATGTCATTGTTCACGGAACTGGAATATGAAGACGGGCTTTTCCCTAAGGAATGGAAGCAAAGTATTAAAGTCCGTCAGGATGGCTCGTTTCATCTGGAAGCAGAGTTGTTGCAACCAACTTTGACGACATTGCGGTTGAATGAAGCTGTTTTGAAGTTGTTTCTTGTGCCCGACGAAGAAGTGACCGTATATATCAATCTTCCTCGCCTGAGCATGTCCGCTTCCCGTTTGTTGGGTAAGCGTTACGAGAAAAAACAGAAGGCTTGGTTTGACGGAGCTGCTGAGACTATTAACCGGGAGCTGGCTGGTTTCCCTTCTTCTGCTGCACTGAATGCCTATCGTGCCGTAGAAAAAGGTTTGATGGAGAGTCCGGAGGTCGCTTCCAAGTTGCAATCTGACTATGAACAGGTGATGCCCATCTGTAGTCGGCTTACTGCTTCCTCTTCTCTGTCTTCTGATGACCGCAAGGTGCTGAAAACGGTGAATTTTCCAGAAATTCGTATGTATGTGGAAGCTGTGGCAGAAGCACTTCAGCAAAATGCCGAACGGATGGAGTCGGTGAAAGAAGCGGTGATTGCTTCGCTGGATGCGCAGGTAGAAGGAGCGGATATTCTTCCTAAGATTATTGCTCCTCATAAAGGGCGTGCCATCTTGATAGACTTCTGGGCTACGTGGTGTGGTCCTTGTAAAAAAAGTATGCAGTCTATGGTACCGCTGAAGAAAAATCTGTCATCAAAAGACATCGTATATATTTATCTGACGGGACCTTCTTCCCCCGAAAATATCTGGAAATCAAATTTGTCCAAGATGACGGGAGTGCACTATCGGCTTACTGACTCACAATGGAAGTACTTGTGCACTTCTTATGGAGTAACTGGAATTCCGGCTTATCTGATTATCAGTCATGACGGGAAATTGCAGGGACGTTATGTGGGATTCCCCGGAGTAGATGTACTGCAAAAGGACTTGATTCGTGCAATAGAAGAGTAAGAAGAATTACAGATAACTTTTTGTAGGAATTAAGGAAAAATTTCAATAATACTTTGTAACTTTGTGTCCACTAATAACTCACAATTAATTTAATGTATTATGGCAACACCCGAATTCAAGTATCAGCCAATGTTTGAACATGGCAAGGATACAACTGAATACTATTTGCTTACAAAAGACTATGTGTCTGTAAGCGAGTTTGAAGGAAAACCCATCCTGAAAATCGAAAAAGAAGGTTTGACTGCGATGGCCAATGCGGCTTTCCGCGATGTTTCTTTCATGTTGCGCCGCTCTCACAACGAACAGGTGGCAAAGATTCTGACTGACCCGGAAGCAAGCGATAACGATAAGTATGTAGCTTTGACTTTCCTGCGTAATGCAGAAGTAGCTGCCAAAGGCGTACTTCCTTTCTGTCAGGATACCGGTACAGCAATTATCCACGGTGAAAAAGGACAGCAGGTTTGGACTGGCTACTGTGATGAAGAAGCGCTTTCTCTGGGTGTGTACAAGACTTATACAGAAGAAAACCTTCGTTACTCTCAGAACGCTCCGCTTACTATGTACGAAGAAGTGAATACTCGCTGCAACTTGCCGGCTCAGATTGACATCGAAGCTACTCAGGGTATGGAGTATGAATTCCTTTGCGTAACAAAGGGTGGTGGTTCTGCTAACAAGACTTACTTGTATCAGGAAACAAAAGCCATCTTGAATCCGGCTACACTGGTTCCGTTCCTGGTTGAAAAGATGAAGACTTTGGGAACTGCAGCTTGTCCTCCTTATCACATTGCATTTGTAATTGGTGGTACATCAGCTGAAAAGAACCTGTTGACTGTGAAATTGGCTTCTACTCGTTTCTACGATAACCTGCCGACTACTGGTAACGAATACGGACGCGCATTCCGCGATGTAGAACTGGAAAAACAGGTATTGGAAGAAGCACACCGCATCGGTCTGGGTGCTCAGTTTGGTGGTAAATACTATGCACACGACGTACGTATTATCCGTTTGCCGCGTCACGGTGCTTCTTGTCCGGTAGGTTTGGGCGTATCTTGCTCTGCTGACCGTAACATCCGTTGTAAAATCAACAAAGACGGTATCTGGATTGAAAAACTGGATTCAAATCCGGGCGAACTGATTCCGGAAGAATTGCGTCAGGCTGGTGAAGGCAATGCAGTGAAGATTGACTTGAACCGTCCGATGCCGGAAATCCTGGCTGAACTGGATAAATATCCGGTAGCTACTCGTCTGTCTTTGAACGGTACTATCATCGTAGGTCGTGACATTGCACATGCCAAACTGAAAGAACGTCTGGATCGTGGTGAAGACCTGCCTCAGTATATCAAGGATCATCCTATTTATTATGCTGGTCCGGCTAAGACTCCGCAGGGTATGGCTTGTGGTTCTATGGGCCCGACTACTGCCGGCCGTATGGACCCGTACGTAGACTTGTTCCAGAGTCACGGTGGTTCTATGATTATGTTGGCTAAAGGTAACCGTAGCCAGGCTGTAACAGATGCCTGCAAGAAACACGGTGGTTTCTATTTGGGTTCTATCGGTGGTCCGGCTGCCATCTTGGCTCAGAACAATATCAAGAGCATTGAATGTGTAGAATATCCGGAACTGGGTATGGAAGCTATCTGGAAGATTGAAGTAGAAGACTTCCCGGCATTCATCCTGGTAGACAACAAGGGTAATGATTTCTTCAAACAAATCAAACCTCGTTGCACTGGCAACTGTAAGTAATTGATACATCTGATATGCTTCTTTCTGTAAGAGGGGAGAGGCATAAGACCATACAAAGGATTTGCAAACCGTAGCCTGTCGATGGCCGGAGTTGCAAATCCTTTTTCTTTCACTCTGCGCTGGCAGGTTTGTTTCACCATAGTGGATTAACAATGAATATTCTACGTTTTTGTAAAAATTGGACATTACCCATAGCCATGGCAATGGGAGTCATTCTGTACTTTGTGTATGTCAATATCCCTTTTCTTGCACCTACCAAGTCCTTTGTGGCTCATGCCATCGATATTGTACAGCCGGTATTGATTTTCCTGATGCTTTTTCTGACATTCTGTAAAATCAATGTACACGATTTGAAGTTGTGTGCCTGGCATTGGCGTTTGCTGCTGATTCAGGGAGCAAGTTTCTTGCTTTTGGGATTGCTCCTAGTGATTTTTCCGGATTTCTCGGCCCGTATATTGGTGGAAGGAGCCATGATTTGCCTGATTTGTCCTACGGCTACAGCAGCTGCGGTGGTTACACGCAAGTTAGGAGGAGATGCAGCCCATCTGACTACCTATACCATTTTAGTCAATTTGCTGGCAGCCATTTTGGTGCCGCTGGTACTTCCCTTGGTACACCCGCATCCGGAACTGAATTTTGGCAGTTCGTTTGCGCTGATTTTGGGAAAGGTGTTCCCCTTATTGCTTTGTCCGTTCCTGGCAGCCATTTTACTGCGGGCTTTGCTTCCGAAAGTACATGCCAAGTTAGGACAGTATCATGAACTTTCTTTTTATCTGTGGGCTGTAGCGTTGACATTGGCCATTGGAGTAACGGTGAAGAGTATCGTACACAGTGACGTGTCTTTCTGGTACCAGGCCGGATTGGGAGGCGTTTCTTTGGTCTGCTGTGCCCTGCAGTTCTATTTCGGGAAAAAGATAGGACGTCGTTACGCTGATTCCATCAGCTCCGGACAGGCCTTGGGACAGAAAAATACAGTATTTGCCATCTGGATGGGCTACACTTTCTTCACTCCTGTGACGGCCGTTGCGGCAGGATTCTACAGTGTGTGGCATAATGTAGTCAATTCCTACCAGTTGTATTTGCAGCGTAAATCGGAGGGAGAGTCCGACGCTTTGAAAAATTAACAGCTTGTCTGTCATTGCTGTGCTCGGAAAGTTGTAACTTTGCCGTCACTTTGTAATGTAGAAGAATAAATTCGCATGATTTCAATAGAAGGACTGAAAGTGGAGTTTGGAACTACTCCGCTGTTTGAAGATGTATCGTTTGTTATCAACAAAAAAGACCGTATTGCACTGGTAGGAAAGAACGGTGCCGGAAAATCGACCATGCTGAAAATCCTGGCCGGATTGCAGCAGCCTACAGAGGGAGTGGTAGCCGTACAAAGAGGCATTACCATCGGTTATTTGCCGCAGGTCATGATACTGAGCGATACACGTACGGTAATGGCTGAGGCCGAGATGGCCTTTGAGCATATTTTTGAGATGCAGGAAAAACTGGAGAAAATGAACCAGGAACTGGCCGACCGTACAGATTATGATTCTGAAAGCTATCATGAGCTGATAGAGCGGTTTACCCATGAGAACGAACGTTTCCTGATGATGGGAGGAACCAATTACCGTGCAGAGATAGAACGTACGCTTACGGGATTGGGATTCAACCGCACAGACTTTGATCGTCCTACTTCTGAATTCAGCGGGGGATGGCGTATGCGTATTGAGTTAGCGAAACTTCTGTTGCGTCGTCCCGATGTGCTGTTGCTCGACGAGCCGACCAACCACCTGGACATTGAGAGTATCCAGTGGCTGGAGAATTTTCTGAAGATGAGTTCCGGTGCGGTAGTACTGGTAAGTCACGACCGGGCATTCATTAACAACGTGACCAACCGTACCATTGAAATTTCCTGCGGACGGATATACGATTACAAGGTAGCTTATGATGAGTTTGTCGTACTGCGTAAGGAACGCCGCGAACAGCAGTTGCGTGCTTACGAGAATCAGCAGAAAGAAATAAAAGACACGGAAGATTTTATCGAACGTTTCCGTTACAAGGCTACGAAGGCTGTACAAGTGCAGAGCCGCATCAAGCAGCTGGAGAAAATCGTACCTATTGAAATTGACGAAGAAGATACTTCTACACTTCGTCTGAAGTTCCCTCCTTCCATGCGCTCCGGTAACTATCCGGTGATTTGTGAGAATGTGAAGAAGGCGTATGGCGACCACGTAGTCTTTCACGATGTGAACCTGACCATTCATCGTGGTGAAAAGGTGGCCTTTGTAGGTAAGAATGGCGAAGGTAAGTCTACGCTTGTGAAGTGTATCATGGACGAGATTCCTTATGAAGGAAAACTGACCATCGGACACAATGTGCAGATTGGCTATTTTGCACAGAATCAGGCACAGCTGCTCGATGAAAACGTGACTGTCTTTGATACTATCGACCGTGTGGCAAAAGGAGATATCCGTCTGAAGATTAGAGACATCTTAGGTGCCTTCATGTTTGGAGGAGAGGCTTCCGAAAAGAAAGTAAAGGTGCTTTCAGGAGGTGAACGCAGTCGTCTGGCTATGATTAAGTTGCTGCTGGAGCCGGTGAACTTCCTGATTCTGGACGAGCCGACTAACCACCTCGATATGCGTTCGAAGGATGTGCTGAAGGAAGCTGTGAAAGAGTTCGATGGTACGGTCATCGTAGTATCTCACGACCGTGAGTTCCTTGACGGACTGGTGACCAAGGTGTACGAATTTGGTGGCGGACTGGTGAAGGAACATATCGGCGGAATCTACGACTTCCTCCAAAAGAAGAAAATGGAGAATCTGAACGAACTTCAGTTGTCTCAATCTCCGCAGACTGCTTCGCCCAAGAAAGAAGAGCCTGCAGAGAGTGAAAGCAAACTTTCGTATGAAGCGCAGAAGGAGCTGAACAAGAAAATCCGCAAGCTGGAGAAGCAGGTGGCCGACTGCGAGGCAAAGATTGAGAAACTGGAAGAGCAGGTGGCACAACTGGAGGAACAGATGGCTACTCCTGAAGGTGCTTCCGATATGAAGCTGTACGAGCAGCACCAGCAGCTGAAAAAACAGATTGCGGAGGCAGAAGAGGAATGGACACTGCTGCTGTCGGAACTGGAAGAAATGAAATAAATAAGAGAGACTTGATTAAAATAACGCATTTATGAACAAGAAGAATTATGTAGCCGTAGCTACGTTGGCATTTGCTATGCTGACAAGCTGCGCCGGACAGAAGGAAGCGAAAAGCACTTCTGGCATTGATTTGGCAAACATGGATACTACCGTGTCTGCCGGTACGGACTTTTTCCGTTACGCATGTGGAGGATGGAACGATGCACATCCGCTGACTGCCGAATATTCTCGTTACGGCACGTTTGATGAACTGTTTGAAAACAGCCAGAAGCAGTTGCGCGAACTGATTGAAGGACTGGCTGCGCAGAAAAATAATCAGGCTGGTTCTGCCGCACAGAAAATCGGTGACTTGTATAACATGGCTATGGACAGCGTAACCTTGAACAAGCAGGGTGCAGAACCGGTGAAGGCTATGCTCGACAAGATTGCCGGCATGAAAGACAAGAGTGAAATCGTGCCGATGATGACTGAAATGGCTCATATCGGTATCGGTACCTATTTCCACAGCTATGTATATGCTGACCCGAAGAACAGCTCACTCAACATCTTCCAGATGGGACAGGGTGGTATCAACTTGGGTGAAAAGGAATATTATCTGGATACCGACAGCATCACTCAGAATATTCGTGAACAGTATAAACTTTACATCGGCAAGCTGTTCCAGCTGGCTGGTTTCTCTGAAGCAGATGCACAGCAGAAAGTGGCTGATGTGATGGAAATCGAAACTGCCATTGCTAAAGTTTCACGCAGTGCAACAGAACTTCGTGACCCGGAAGCTAACTACCACAAAATGTCTTTCGATGAACTGAAGAAGACCATTGCCGGAATTGACTGGGATGCCTATATGAAAGGTCTGGGTATTCAGGCTCCGGCAGAACTGAACGTAGAACAGGTAGAACCGATTCAGGAAGTAGCTCGCCTGATGAATACACTTCCGTTGTCTAAACATGTATCTTATCTGGAATACAACCTGCTGGATGCAGCAGCTTCTTGTCTGAGCGATGACTTTGTAGCTGCCCGTTTCGATTTCTATGGCAAGGTATTGTCAGGTCGCCAGGTAAATCAGCCGCGCTGGAAACGTGCTGTAAACTCAGTGAACGGTATGCTGGGTGAGCTGGTAGGTGAGATGTATGTGGAAAAATACTTCCCGGCTGCTGCTAAAGAACGTATGGTGAAGTTGGTGAAGAACTTGCAGACTGCCCTGGGTGAACGTATTGATGCACAGGAATGGATGAGCGACAGCACCAAGATCAGAGCACACGAAAAATTGGCTGCTTTCCATGTAAAAGTAGGTTATCCTGACAAGTGGAAAGACTATTCTAAGCTGGAAATCAAGAACGATTCTTACTGGGCTAACGTATGCCGTGCTTCAGAATGGGGATTCAATGACATGTACAGCCGCATTGGTAAGCCGGTTGACAAGGACGAATGGCTGATGACTCCGCAGACTGTCAATGCCTACTATAATCCGTCAACTAACGAAATCTGTTTCCCTGCTGCTATTCTTCAGCCGCCGTTCTTCAACATGGAAGCTGACGATGCTGCCAACTATGGTGCCATCGGTGTAGTAATCGGTCACGAAATGACGCATGGATTCGACGACCAGGGCCGTCAGTTCGACAAAGACGGAAACCTGACCGACTGGTGGGCTCCGGGTGATGCTGACCGTTTCAAGGAACGTGCACAGGTAATGGTGGATTTCTTCAACAAGATTGAAGTATTGCCGGGCCTGCAGGCTAACGGTGAACTGACACTGGGCGAAAACCTGGCCGACCACGGAGGTTTGAACGTAGCTTATCTGGCTTTCCAGAATGCAACTAAGGATGCTCCGCTTGGTGTAGTAGACGGTTTCACTCCGGAACAGCGTTTCTTCCTGGCTTATGCTACTTTGTGGGCTGGTAACATCCGCGACGAACAGATTCGTGTGTACACTAAGTCAGACCCTCACTCATTGGGTAAATGGCGTGTAAACGGAGCGTTGCCTCACATTCAGGCTTGGTACGATGCCTTCCACATCACACCGTCTGATCCGTTGTATGTAGCTCCTGAAAACCGTGTGAACGTGTGGTAAACTACAGACGATAATTCACAATCTCTATAAATGGGGGTATATGAACTGTTGCAAGGTTCATATACCCCTTTTTTTTGTTTTTAAGATGGAAAATCCACGGGGTAGGTGGACTATTCTTCTTTTTCTCCTGAAATATTCTTTCAAATGTGCTTGTCTATTCTCTGTTTCACACTGCGGGATTTGTATCCCACACTGTGAAATATATATCCCACACTGTGGTTTTTATATTTCACAGTGTGAAACAGAGAATTTGTCCTGGAGTTTGGAAGAATAGATAAGGCAAATTTGTGGTTTGCGAGGGAGGAATTCACGGTTTCCGGTGATGTATACCTTAAATGAAAAACTTTTCTTTGTAAAAGAAAATATTCAAAAATGAGAATTATGAAAAAATAACCCCCTTTCTCTCTACTCCGCCTGAGTGTTGAGAAAGGGGTTGCTTATTATAGAAATAAGGGTATAGGGGCTTAGTACCCGCCGCCCAGTGCGTGATACAAGTTGATGACTCCTTGTATCTCGTCAAAGCGGTCGGTCACGGTGTTTAGCTCTGCCTGAAGCAAAGCCTGACGGGCAGTGATTACTTCCAGGTAGTTTTGTGAACTGTGTTGCATCAGCAGTTCCGAACTTCGTAATGCCGACTGCAGGGAGGTGCATTGTTGTTCGTCAAGCTGAATACGCTTGCGGGCAGTCTGCCATTGAACCAGTGCATCGTTCACTTCTGCTCCTGCATCAAGCAAACTCTGTTGGAAAGTCAGCAAAGCTTCTTCCTGCTGGGCTTTGGCTATTTTCAGGTTGGCTATGTTCTTTCCCCGGTTAAATAGAGGTTGTACCAGAGAGCCTACAGCAGAAAGCAGCCATTGTCCCGGATTGGTGATGGCTGCACCGGCCGCATTGGTCCATCCGGCAGAACCGCTCAGGGTGATACCGGGATAGAAGGCCGAACGGGCAGAGTTGGTGGCATAATAGGCTACAGCCAGCTGGCTCTCACATTGACGTACGTCCGGACGGCGACTCAGCAGTTGCAATACCCAATAAATAGGAGTATGAAATCGGTTATTTATGGTAATATATTTTTTAATATTATCGTGTATTTTTGTTAAAAATAAGTTTTGAAGACAGAATAATAGGAAATTAAGGCTATGAAGAACTGCTAAGTCCTTGTATTCGTCAAGGAATGTTACTCATAATGCGAATGGGGTCGGGGACTTATGCAAGCGTGACTTTTGAAGAATGTAACGGGGAATAAAAAGACTTCATTTTGTCATCGCGCTAAAGAATCCGTATTGCAATATCGGGGAAGTTGCAATGCGGATTCTTTTTTCTGTATAGTGACGTCCGTTATGCCGGAAACCAGAAATGTATTACCGTTCCTTGTCCTTCTTTCGAGGTGATGTCGCAACCGCCTTGCAGCTTGTCACAACGTTCCTTGACGCTTCTTAGTCCCAGTCCTGCTTGAAGGAAATCATTGGAAAGCTTATCGGCGGAGAAACCTTTCCCGTCGTCTTCAACGATGAGATTAACCTGCCCGTCCTCATAGCTGGCAGTGATGTAAGCCTGTTGGGCATTGGCGTGTTTCAGCATGTTGGATATGATTTCCTGAAGAATGCGGTACACTTCCTGAGTTTGGTCGGCCGGAAAGTCTATCTGCTGAATGCTTTCTTCTATGTAGCACTGGATGTGAGGTGTTTTCAGCGATTTCAGCTTATCCGTGTAAAGTGTGAGTACCTGGTACAGGCTAAAGTTGCTGAGGGCAGGAGTTGCCAGCTGATGTGAAAGGTTGCGCAGATTTTCCCTGATTTGTTTGAGTTGAGTCGTTATAGCCGGGTTGTCCGACTGCTTCATCTCCATTTCTACGGATAACAAATCATTGCATACTCCGTCGTGCAGCTCTTTGGAAATACGATTGTGGCTGTCTTCCAGTCCACAGATGTATCGTTCGGTCATTTTCTTGTGCATGTCGGTAAGCAAGAGTTGTCTTTGCATCTCCTTCTCCTTGATTTCTTTTTCCAGTTTCAGTTGCTTCAGGTGGAATGCAATCTTTCGTTTATGCATGCTTATGACCAGAATAATGAGCAGCAGCAGGGCCAAGATAAGTATGCCCCCGATGGTGTAAGTGCGTATCAGGTAAGCAGCTTTTTCCTCGGCACGTTTTCCGTTGAGTCCGGCAATTTGCAAGTTTTTTTCCTTCAGGTCCAGTTCAGCCTCAAATCCTGACAGACGGTTCTGGTAGTATTGGTCGTTTAGTTTCTCATTGGCCTGATATGCCTCCAGCATGAGTTGATAAGCTAATTGTCCGTTGTTTCTCCTGCCTTCTATTTCGGCCAGTGTAAGCAGGATTTTGGGTAACAGGCCGGAAGGATTCTTTCGGGCAAAGTCGGCTGCTTTCATGACGTAGTTACGTGCCTGAAGCAAGGAGTCCGTATCATGGAATAACATGTAACCATATAAGTACTCTAAATTCGCAATATTAGCCTTATTATGTGTCGTACTTTTATAACTCATGGCTTTCTGGTAGTATTGCAACGCCTGCCGGGGCTTTCCTGCATCCCTCGATACTCTGGCATATTGCGTGTAAGCCAATAGCTTGAGGCCGTCGGGCATTTCCGGACGGAGTTTCTGTATGGCCAGTTTTAGCGTATCCATTGCCTGGACAGGCTGCTGGTTGTTAGCTAACAAAATGGCATGGTTACACAGTCTGTTTACTTCCCCGATGCGATAGTCAATGGTAAGTGTGTCGGTTTGTGGATAAGCAAACATTTTACGAGAAATCTGTATGGCTTCATTGTTCTTGCCCGTTTCATTGTACAGAATGGAAATGTTGGATACGATAATGGCTGCCAGGTTGTAATTCTGCAAGTCCTCAGTAATGGCGAGCGCCTTCTGATAAAGTGAAATGGCATTGTCGAGCATGAACAATCTGCGGTGTATGACTCCTGAAAGATTGTAGGCCTCTGCTAAGTTCACAGAATCTTTTACCTGTTCCAGTTGGCTGACAGCCTCTTCAGCCGTTTCTCTTGCAGCCGTCAACTGGTTGTTCTGCCATTGCCCGTAGGCAATTTCATACGTAGCAATTGCCGCAATTTCCTGGAGCTGGTGTGCCATGGTATTTTCTGGAAACTTTTCCAGTGCCATTGCACTTTCCCGGATTTGGGTCAGTAGCGTATTTGCTCTCTCACTGTCTCCCTTCTGGTTGAGAAATCGGGCATAGTCCAGGGTGATATTCAGTGCGTAAAGCTTATCCTGCTTGTAATGGTCTTCGTGGATAATAAGATTGTACACTGAATCCATCTGTGCATATTCACCGTTATTGCCGAATGAATGCAGCAAATCAACCAGTTTGTTATTCTTCTCATTGGCATTCAGGAATGCACTCAGACTGAGAAATAGGAAAAAAAGAATCTTTTTCATTCTGTAATCCAACCTTTTAAAAAAGCAATTCGCATAAGATGTGATACGTTGGTAGCCCCACTTTTCAGCAAGATGTTCTTTCTCATCGTATCAATAGTATTTTTGCTGAGATTAAGTTTGTGGGCAATCTCATCGGAAGTAAGGCCACATGACAGCATCTGAATGATTTCGTTTTCACGCGGGCTTGGTGTATAAGTAATGGACTTTTCCGTAGAATGGTCGCCCATGATAGACAGTACGACGTTTAGCGCAGTAGGTGAATAATATTTATTTCCCTCGTGCAAGATATTGTGTATGGCCTTTTCTATTTCTTCTATTTTATCATTTTTGGTCACGATACCTGCTACTTCCGCTTTGATCAGCAGTTTGATAATCCAAAACTCTGTATGCATGGTATAGATGAGTTGAGGAATATTCATACCTTTCTTTTGCAGGTAGGTTATGACATCCAAGGCTGTTTTATCCTGAATCTCATAATCTATAATTAGCAGGTCGGGAGTATGATCGTTCAGGTAATTATATAATTCAGAATAATGATGTCCGGCAGTTATTTGGTATTGCTGGTTGTTTGCCAGCAATTGTGCAATTCCTTCGGTAATGATAGGATGATCGTCTAAAATGTATATACTTTTCATGGGGATATACGTGTGTTGTGTCTTTGCTTTTTACAAAGATGGTAATTTTTCTTTCGTTATGCAAATAGAAGGAAATTTTTGTCTTTATGTCAGGCAAAAAAACTATTTCAAATACAATTCAGTAAAACTTAGAGGTGTAAATGGAAAGGTGTAAAGGTGACTTTTATGTTTTCCTGGTGCGAAACCTACGTTTCTCAAGGCTGAGCTGTACGTTTTCCGCATGGGAAACGTATGGTTTCGCTTCGGGAAACGTAGAATATTGTAGTCAGTTTGTGAGTTTGTGTAGGTGGATTTTGTTGTTTTTGTGTGGGGATGTGAATAGGTGAGGAAAACTGAAAATATAAAAAAAAAGCATCGACAATCATCAGATTATCAATGCTTTTTACCAGTCGGGGTGACTGAATTCGAACCAGCGACCACACGTCCCCCAGACTTTGATATTTATTGCATAATAATCATTGATTATCAGCTTTTTCTGTAATTTCTTTATGCTTTGGTTTAATTTATGGTTTAATCCGGCAATAAACCAAGAGGTTGACAATAAATTAATAATCTCTTTGCAGTCTTAAAACTGCTTTACAAATATAGTGATTAAAATCCGGATTGGAAATCAATTTAATATATTTGATGCACGATATATAAAAACAGTATAAGAGTTTTTTAAGCTCAAATGCAGTATGTTATTTTGAAGTACATTTACCAAAGTTTTAGTCCTTCCATTTCCTTTATAGCTTGAAGAATATCCTCTTTGGTCATATCAGTAGTTTCTTCCTCTATGCTGATAGAGCGAAATTCATAGCTTTCTACAATCTCTTTCTTTTCATCTACGTTGCTATATATCCAACTGCTGAATACTCTATCAGGCATATCAAGGAATGTGATTCTAATAAGCGCACCACCTAACAAGTATGGGTTAATATCATAAACAACAAACTGACCTTTTATCTGTTCTTTATAAGGGTCTAATGCAGGGTTACTGACTAAGCCATTATTGTAATTATCCAAGTATTTGCGCAAAGTACGGATATATTCATTATCCAACCATTCGCTTCTTTCCCAACCATCAAAACGGATTTCATTGAGCGTTTTACGTTTTGTAATGGTATCAGCTACTTGTATAGTATTTTTTATTATTGAATTTTGCTCCACATTATGAGTAAACATAAATGAAGTTATAAACAAGATTAAAATTCTCATTTGTTATTTATTTTTTTGTAAGTCTTTTATTCACTATGTTTTCCATCCTGTGTAAATGCTTGCTCGTTGTAAAATAGATGCGGTTTTCCTTTAACCCATACCCTTTTTACAAATATCTTTTCTCCGTCTTTTGCTGTCAGAATAATGCAAGTGCTACAACAAATATGGTAATTGTATTCTTTAACAATTTTGCCGTCAGAAAAGGTTGCAGTATAGTTCTTTTCAAAAGCCAAAACAGGAAGCCAACAACTTAATTTACTGTCAACACCGTACCAACCGCCAATTAAATCATCATTGTCATTGGTTTTATTACATGTGTTATCTGTTTTAGTTATCTCTTTCTGTTTCTTAAATAAATTACAAGTCCACATAAAAACGCTTAACGCCCATCCAGAAATAAATACAATTATCAATTTTTCTTTTTCCCCAATTATCACATGATGCTTGTTCACTGTATCATATGAGCCGGAATTTATTAAATATAAACAATATAGAGAAAATGTTGCTCCTATTAAAACTCCGGCTGATATGCCTAATGAGTTACCAACATTTTCATTTAATTGATTTGCTGATACAATTAAAAGGTAGGTAATAATTGTAATGCAGATGTACGGTGATAATGTTGTATTTCCTTTTAATATGATGGCTATCATATGAGCCATTATAAAAAATACAATGGTTGGAATGGCTAATGCTATGAGGAACAATAAAACCTTAGATTTTATAACAGAGTTCATACTTAACTTCTTTTTTATAATGGGTTGTTGTTAAATTCATATCCACACTTTGGACATTTGTAGTCATACACGGGTGCGCCGCCTGTTCCTTCCCAAACTAAATTGGTGACTTTGGGAGTGCAAGGGTAGTGACCACAACGAGGACAACTTTTAGAATGGTGTTTGTTCCTGCGTTGTTTAGCATATATAGCTATGCTGACCAAGAAAATTATGCCTATAAGTAATTCCATATTTGCTGTGTTTGAACGAGTTATGATGTTAATGAATAGTCCAAAAGTTAGAATTTAGACAATAAAAAACGTGGACTTATAACTTCGCCTACGCTTTCTGAGGTATTGGGGATAACCTTGTACACATATACGAGTAAAAGCCCACGCCATAGGCATGAGCATCAACTTTTTACTCTTGTGTACTTCATCCAATTCCCCAATTTTCAGAAAGCAAGAATAAAGCTAACGCTTCTTTATTTTTATGTCTTATAATCTGTTAATGTTACATAGGCTGTTCTTCTTTCAATTATGCTCCAAAATTACAAAAAACACTTGTAAACACAATAGGAACAGTATACTAAATTGTATATCAAGTAGGTAGAAAATTCATTCATGCCCATATAAAAGCAATATTTCTGAATTTCCTACCTACTGAAAGATTAAAAGTTAAGACAGTCGTATGTATTTAAAAGTTCTTCCTGTCTTAATCCAAGATACCTTTTTGTAATGGCAACACTTGAATGGTTGAATAACTCCATTAGCTTGACTAAAGCCAATTCAGAGTTTTCACTATTCATATTATAAACCTGTCTGCCAAAAGTCTTTCTAAGGGAATGACAGCTAAAGTTACCTATATGTAGCCTGTATTTCTTTTTAAGTTCTTTCAGAATGATGTTTATTCTTTGTACTGAATAGATTGTATCTTTCTGACTAATATAGGTGCATTGATTCCTGTTGGTCTGATAGACTTGTAACATTCAGATATATGCCTTTGGAATTGTGGGTTTATACGGATAGTTCTTTTCTTTCCTATTTCCTTTTCTATTATGGTGAACTCACTTGTATTTAGAATCTGATTCTATCTTAAAGAAAGAATGTCACCTATCCTTAAACCAAAGAAACAACCTAAAGCTATCAATAAACTCATGTTGTAGTTTCCATCCTTATAAAGTTTTCTGATAAGGTTCATAGTTTCGTTCCATGCCAAGAAGTCAGCCGTTGTATTACTGTATTTCAAACTCATAACATTTACTTTTGGGGGGGATAATAAAAGTGAATGTCCGCTGTAACTAATTGAATAATAGCGAAACATTCACTTTGTGCAGAAGTGAATATTATAAAATAAGGACACCCGACTAAAATATTGAGTGCCCTTATTTATGCTACAGCATTCCTTCATCAGTAATGATGATATGATCTAAGACTTTTATTCGCATAAGCTAGGCTGCATCCGTTACCTGTTTAGTCAGTCTTATATCCTCTGTACTTGGCTTTAAATTTCCACTTGGATGATTATGTGCCAGAATTAAAGCTACGGAATTAGTAAGTAATGCAGCTTGTATAATTAATCTGATATCAGCACAGGTTTCTGTGATTCCTCCCTCTGAAATAAGGGTATATCCTAAAATCCGGTTAGCTTGATTTAGGGATAGGACTTTGAAATATTCCTTGTAGCATATCGTTCCTTTCTTCTATGTGGGAAGCATAGATTTATAAGCATCCTCTACAGGTTACTTTTTGCTGATTCTTGAAGTTGGGTTTATAAGATAGCTTGACTTCTCCTACTTTATAGTCTATATTCATAATTGTAATGTTTAATGGTTGGTAGAAATAAAAAAGGACAACTAACTTAATAGCTGCCCTTTCTTCAATTTAGTAATATGTGACGGTTTGTTATTTCTTGGAATAATGGTATCTCATAGAGAATATATAAACCTCTATTATGTCATCATGCACGGAGTAAACAATTCTATGCTCTGCATTGAT
>ULUK01019290.1_pt1 | contig 29560 bp, 29 predicted proteins | sample 1958451 | NCBI WGS metagenome assembly ULUK01 (sample SAMEA4835758, study PRJEB28245) | human gut metagenome | biome: gut microbiome; material: fecal sample | place: Denmark | collected 2008
TTGATAAGAGCAAAGGCTGCTGTATTCTTGTCTGTGAAATTGAAGATCCAAACATTAGGCTGATAGATTGTCCATTAATTGAAATAAAGGAGCATGAAGAAAAATGACAAAGAAAGAATTGATAGAGCTGATAGAAAAATACCCGGACGACGCAATTATCTCTTGTTTGGGAAGATTTTCAGGAGACTTGTTGATTTTTCGGGCGAATGACGTAATTTTTAACAAATATAAGAATGAAATTTGCATTGTAAGAAATTGAGAAAGGTGAAGAAATATGACTAAATTAAAACCTTGTCCGTTCTGCGGTAGCAAAGCTAAGATGGAAAGAACGCCAATTAATCCTTATTATTATGTGATCTGTACAAATCTAGAATGTGACGCAACTGTTGGGAGATTTCAGCCAACAGAAGAAGAAGCTGTAGCAGTATGGAACAGACGGGACGGTGAATAAAAATGGAAGAAGAACAATGCCCTTGTGATGATTGTGACACTACCTGTGATTACTGGGACAGTAAATTCTGCTGTACATATTGTCGTTGGCAGTATGGAGACATTGAACCTGACTGTGAGAATTGTGACCCGATGGATATTTGAGAGGACGGTGAATAGTAATGGATTATAGCAAAATAAAAGTTGGGGACAAGGTATATGTAAGTACAGAGAAAACGCCATATAAAGTTATGGCACGTAATGAACGGTTTATTATTTGCAATAGGCCTATTTATGGAAAATTAGACAATGATGGGAAACGCAGTTATTGGTACTTTATTTGTGACCTTGAAAGAGGTGTGCGTGGAAAAGACGATTTAATTTTTACTATTTATGATTATCGTACTAAAGAAGGCTGCGAAGAAGCACTGCTGGCGTTGCAGCAGGGGAAAGTGAAAGTTACTTATAGAAATTGTGTACCTCTGGATTTGAAACTAGGACGGTGAATAGATTATGAGATTAATAGATGCAGACGCCCTGCGTCGGCGAAAAGAGTTGCGCTTCAGCTTAATGGCAGCAATCACTACTATTCAATTTTTAATAGACGAAGCCCCTACAGTAGAAGAACGCAAGCAAGGGCATTGGCTTACTAAAAAAGCATGGCATGTGGAGTGTTCCGAATGCCATCATGTTTTAGAGTTTATTTGCGACGTCAAAAAATACTGTCCGAACTGCGGCGCAAAAATGGAAGGTGAATAATATGGAATTGATAGATAAAAATGCTTTAGTGGAATATTTAGAGAGAATGGGAAATGAAATATATGCAGGCAATGACGAATATTTTATAGGACAGAAAGCGGGTTTGATGAAAGTCGTTGGCGTTATAATGACCTTTCCTACTGTAGAGGAACGTAAGCACGGACGTTGGGAAGGGGGCGGTGCTTACTACTGTTCTAATTGCAACTCATATGCCGCAACAGATGTATTTGGCGGCGGGTTGGATATTACTGAACAGCATTATTGTTATAACTGCGGGGCTATTATGGACGGCCAAGCTATATGTGATGATTAAGGAGTGAAAACAATGTATGAAATAATACCGGTTTATCGTCTTGATGGTTCAATTTGCTATTACAATATCCAAGAATCATATGACGAAGAAACTGTTGTTTCTGCAGAGTTAACGAAAAAGCAGGCAGAAGCTATATTGATAATATTGAATGATGAGGACGGTGTTTTCGATGACGAACGATAAAGCCTACTGCATACGTAGTAATGCGTTTTATGACAATCGCTGTACTAACACCGACTGCGACCGGCACGAAGCCGATGCTGATCCAGACAGGCGGATGATTTGGGCAGAGTTTGAGTGCGAAGACTATGAAAGGGACGAGAAGGATGAAAAACATCGTAATGAACCGGGCGCTAGGCAGACTCATTGAAAGGTACGAAGCTTACGGCGATGTATACACGCATGCAGCGATACAAGCAGTCAAAAAGCAAATACCAAAAGAGCTGGTTGCGTTTGAAGAAGATAGTTGGCTCATAGGGTGGAAGTGCCCAGAATGTGGCGGGGTAATCAATGAATATGCATCATATTGCAAATTCTGCGGCCAAGCTATATGTGATGATTAAGGAGTTAAGACATGAATTATCCTGATCTAATAAAATGGATATTTGAATTTACATACGAACATTGGATATTAACCTTTATTTTCATTGTTGCTTTAAGGCGATTTAGTATTTTAACAATAAACCAGAGATGCACAAAGAAAAGCTAAAAGGAGACTGCTATGCTAATAGAACAGTATATTAAGCATGTAGAGCGTTACTTTTGGGATCGTAAGCAAATACAAAAAGCTGTCGATGAGGAAAAAGAGCAGCGTACTGCAAGGAAAGGACATACTGGCGGTGGGGGGCATGCTTTTATCAGTAATCCAACAGAAACAGCAGCGTTAAAAAACATTGAGCCAGTACGTATGATATCGTTTGGATATGGACCATATCAGTCGATAATAATGAACCCGGAGCTATGGCTTGAAGTTGTCACAGAAACCTATAAGATACATGAGAATCAGCTTACTGGTAAAGTTATGTATCAAAAATATGAAAAAAGGAAGCCGATGAAAACAATTGCAGAATTAACCGGTGTGAATAGAGATACTTGTTATGAATTTCGCAAAGAGTTCCTTAGGGATGCTGTTGGTTTGGCGTTGAAAAAAGGTTTGATAAAATAAAAAAAGTTTCCGACATATTACCTGTTTTGATGAGTTAAAATAGTATTGTAAGTAAGTGGGCTTACAACAAAAGGCCTAGATTTTGATAAGTAGGGAAAAGCCACTTATCAAAAATAGCTTATTTTGATATAACGCATAGTTTGAGAGTAGTGTAATCTTCAATTTGATATAACGCATACGCAGTAATCCGCTCACTATCCGAGCAAGTGATAAATCGTATGTGCATATATTTGGCTATGGCGTTCGCCGTATGATGGCATATGGTAGCTGCAATTTATCGTATGAATGATGCGGATAACTACCCATAGTCCCTACCGTGCGGCTAGCAGCAGTCGCATTGGTAGTGTCAAAACATCGCATGGAAGCCTAGTAACGGGATAACATGCAAAGGTGAAATGTTCAAGTTTAGCACTTGGACACTGCCCGTGTAGCTCAGATGGCAAGAGCGATTGACTTTTAATCAGTGGTCGCAGGTTCGAGCCCTGCCACGGGTACGGCATAGATGGGGAACACCTATCCACGCTTAAAGGTGCGTGTGTTGTTTGGGTAATCCGGCAACTGCCAGCCCTGCCGTTGGGGTGATACAGCGGCATATTTATTGGAGAGTGATTAAATGTTAGTAAAAGAACTAATAGAAAAGCTCAAGGAAATGCCTCAAGATGCACTGATAGTAGTACCTGGCGATGGTGATTTTGCCGTTGCCGAGTGGGTAGAATTAGAAAAGGAAGAGAGCGCGGATCGCTTTATAGAAGATGCAAATCAAACTTCAGTGGTATCGATAACTTAATAATAGCCACTTAACTTACACAAATAATTTAGTCTTAAAAAGCCGATAAAACACGGTAATATATATCAGAATTTAGCATATAACTTAATATAAAGGCACTTAACTTCGGTTAGGTGCTTTTTTATTTGCAAAGGTGGTGAGTATATGACAAAAGAAAGAACATTAACAGAGAAAGAAGAAAGATTTTGTCTTTCTTTTGCCAAAACAGCGAATGCAACTGCAGCAGCTATAGAAGCTGGATATAGCAAGAATTCTGCAGGAGTAACAGCATCAAGAAAGCTAAGAAAGGCTAATATTAAAGCTCGACTAAAAGAACTTGCAGCAAGGAAAGACAAGAAAAACATAATGGATATAAATCAGCGACAGGAATTACTAACAAAGATCGCCACAGAAGAACCTGATCCAAATGCAAGGATAAGGGCAATAGATACTTTAAATAAAATGGATGGTCTATACATACAAAAGCATGAGGTCGAAATAAAGAAAAGCCTTGCGGCAATTATTGAGGAAATAGATGATGCTTAGCCAACAAGACGCCGAATTTTTGAAAAAGAAAATCCCACAATGGCGAAAAGATCCTGCTCGTTTTGTAAAAGAAGTATGGAGAGTTGAGCCAACAGATCAACAAAAGGAATTTCTGCAGGCAATAGCTAAGCCGGGAGCGAAGGTTAGTGTTAAGTCTGGACATGGTACAGGAAAGACTACTTGTTTTGCTTGGATTATTCCTTGGTTTTTAACGTGCTTCGCAAAAGCTAAGATTCCTGTTACAGCTCCCACAAGTGCACAACTTAAAGATGCTTTATGGGCAGAGCTAAAAATGTGGTGGAATGCTATGCCAGTGCAACTGCATGATTTATTTGAATGGACTAATGACCATTTTACTTGTGAGACCGGGAGCTTTGCTATGGCAAGAACAGCAAGCAAGGACAGACCAGAGGCATTGCAAGGCATACACGCTGATAATATTTTGTTTTTGGTAGATGAGGCGTCGGGCGTGTTTGAAGAGGTGTTTGTAACAGCAGGAAGTGCTTTGTCGGCAGAAAATGCAAGAGTAGCAATGGCGAGTAATCCTACAAGAGTAACTGGTTATTTTTACAATAGCCACAATATAAATCGTCACTTTTGGGAAAAACTTACATTTAATGGCGAAGAAAGTCCAAGGGTTTCAAAACAGTATATAGAAAGTATTGCAAATGAATATGGACGAGACAGTGATGTATATCGAGTTCGTGTTCTTGGTGAATTTCCTAATGCAAGTGATTTACAATTTATTAGCTTAAAAATTGTTGAAGAAGCTAAGAACAGAAATATTAGGAAAGAACAGTTTAACTTTGCACCTACTATTATTGGGTGCGATCCAGCATGGACTGGACATGATGAGTTGGTAGTTTACTTGAGGCAAGGTCTATATAGTAAACGATTATATACTTGTTTAAAGAATGATAACGATATTGTTATAGCAGGTATTATTGCTAGATTTGAGGACGAATATAATGCTGATGCTGTATTCATAGACCAAGGATATGGAACAGGTATATGGAGTGCAGGCGAAACAATGGGCAGAGCTTGGAATCTTATTGCATTTGGTGGAAAATCTTCTGATTTAGGTTATGCTAATAAACGGGCTGAGATGTGGGGAAATATGAAAGAGTGGTTAATTAATGGTGGTGTAATTGAAGATGATGAAATTTTAACTAATGATTTGATAGGCCCTGAAGCTGGTGTTAATTTAAAAGGACAAATACAGCTTGAATCTAAGGATGATATGAAGAAAAGAGGTCAACCATCTCCTAATAGAGCGGATGCATTGGCCTTAACTTTTGCCTACCCTGTAATTAAAAAAGAATGTTATTTGGGGAATAATAGGCAGCAGTCGTATGATCCGTTTGCCGGTATGTGAAGGGAGGTGAGACTATGCATAAGATTATGATGCAGTTACACGGTGGCGGCGGTGGAGGTGGCAGTGTTGAGCCTATAAAACAAAGCGCACCTGGCAGTACAGCAGCGGCCACTATTGATAGTGCGACAGAGGGAGAGAGACAAAGCCTGTTTCAAAAACTCTCTAAAGCTCGTGGCAGAAGCTATACCAATAAGACTGGTGGGCAGCTTACTTCTGATAGTGTCAAGAAAATGTTGTTGGGAGAATGATTATGGATATCAAAGATATGCTGTTTGACAGCGATAAATTAAGACGAAAACAACATACTATCTCCCAGCTTTATACATTGCGCAGCCAATATGAGCCAACGTGGAGGATGCTTAGCCGGTATATAAATCCGACAAGGGGCAGGTTTGAAGAAGATATCCAAAGCACAGAAGGGCATAGACGTGACGAATACCTTATAGACCCACATCCCCAAAAAGCAGTTGGTAAATGTGCGGCTGGTATCCACAGCGGGTTGACATCACCGTCAAGGCCTTGGTTTGAGCTTGGTCTGCAAGATGAAGAAAAAGCTAATTACCACGCTGTAAGGATGTGGTTAGATGATTGCCAGGAGATTATGAGCAGCATTTATTCTAAGAGCAATGCTTATAATATGCTGCAGCAGATTGAGGCTGAAATGGCTCAATTTGGTACAGGGGCTTCTCTGATGCTGGAAGACTACAATTATGGCATATGGATGAGGCCGTACACCTGCGGTGAATATGCTGGTGGTGTAGATGCAAGGGGAAGAGTTTATACGTTCGCTAGACGCTTCAGGTTAAGCGCAGACCAAATCGTTAAAGAATATGGTATTGATAACGTATCGGAAAGCGTGAAATCTGCTTATAAGAACGGAAATATCACAACATACTTTGATATTGAAATGCTTATAGAGCGTAATGATGATTATGATCCTAGCAAATTGGCTTTAGGCAATTTCCCCTGGCGCTCATATCACTATGAAAAAGGTGCTAATGATAAATTCCTGAAGATATCAGGGTTTAGGGAATGCCCGTTCCTCATGCCGCGCTGGACCTTGATTGCAAATGGTGTATATGGATCTGGACCTGGACATAACGCTTTGGGCGATTGTATGCAGCTGCAGAAGATTGAGAAGAATAAACTTAGGGCTATTGATAATGCTGCAGATCCGGCGATGGCATTTCCTGCTTCAATGAAGAAGCTTGACAGAATGCCAGGAGGACTAAATTTTTATCCTGATGGAACTGTACAGCAGGCTTATCCACTTGTAGACCCAAGAGCAAAGGCCTATGAAGGCATAGGAGCATTGTCTCTGGAGAAACGGCAGTCGATATCTGAAACGTTCTATAACGATTTGTTTATGATGATTACATCTCAGGATGGACCTCAAATGACTGCGCGTGAGATTGCAGAGCGGCATGAAGAAAAGCTCCTGATGTTGTCCCCGGTACTTGAGCAAATGCACAATGAGGTTTTAGAACCTATGACGCTTCGCACTTTTGATATTTGTTTGAGACATGGGTTGTTTCCGCCTATGCCGGAGGAGATTGACAAAAGCGAATTAAAAGTATCCTTTATTTCTATCTTGGCCCAAGCCCAGAAAATGGTTGAAATACCTGCTATTGAGCGTACAGTTGGATTTGTTGGTAATCTTGCTGCTGCTCAGCCTGAAGTGCTTGATATCATCAATCTTGATGAAGCTGTACGAGGTTTTGCAGAATCTACTGGTGTCAAAGAAAAGATAGTACGTGATGAAAACGAAGTAGCTGAACTTCGCAAACAACGTGCTCAGGCACAGCAGGAACAAATGCAAGCTGAACAGATGGCTGCTGCTGCGCCTGCTGTTAGGGATTATGCTGATGCGGCCAGGTTGATGAGTGAAACCCCTGCTAATGGTGGCAATGCATTAGATCAATTGCTGGGAGGCGGGATTTAATGAAAAACAAAAAAATGAATATGCTTGCACAACAAGCGCTGGACGACTTGGACGTTATTATGCGGACCGAGAACGGACGGCGTTTTATTTATGCCATTTTGGAAAGCACAGAGGTCGAAACAGCGGTTTTTTCAGCTGAGCCATACTTCAATGCCTTCTTATCAGGTAAACGTGCTGTAGGCGTTGATTTGTTAAAGAATATCCGGATGCTGAACGATGGGCATTCTTTAGAGATGCTGATGCGTAATGAAGCAGAGAGCGCTAGACACCCTCCTGATTTAGAAGATGATGACCTTTTTAAAGTAGATAACGACATAGCGGAGGTAAGACATGAATAAGTTTACACAAATGTTTTTTGAAGCAGATGGTGCTGGTGGAGGCGGTGAACCTGCTCCTTCCGGCGACCCGTTTGTAACAGAACCTGCTCCGGAAGTTGAGCCGAGTGGAGAGGCAACGCCTGCAGGTGACGGTGATCCTGTAACTACACCTAAAAATGTATTTGATGATCCTGTGCAAGAGCCTGTTGTTCCTGATAAATATGAATTCAACCTACAGGAAGGGCTGGAACTTTCGCCTGAACTGGAAGCTGATTTTACAGCGATTGCTAAAGACGCAAAGCTTACTCAGGAGCAGGCTACTAAGCTGATTGATTTGCATAGCAAAGTAGTTTTAGACGTTATGCATAAGCAGGAGGAAATTGTAGACGGTTGGACTGCTGAATGCCAAAAGCAGGGGCTTATTTCTCGTGAGAACATTGCTGCTGCTAAATTAGCTGTTAATACTTTTGGCGGTGGTGAGGCTATGCAGGTACTTGTAAATACAGGTGTAGCCAATCATCCGGCAATACAAAAAATGCTGCAAAACATTGGAGGCTTGCTTATGGAAGACCAACCGCCTGATGGGCAAGCACCTAAATCTAAGGAACTGGGCGACGCCGAGTTGTTTTTCCCCGGCGGCGGGTTCAAATAAAAATATTAAGGAGTGGTAAATAATGCCAGATTTGACAGGTTTCGCAACCCTTCAAGACTTTGCGTCTCGTCAAGGGTTCGACAAAAAGTATCAAAGAATTATTGAACTGCAAAGCAAAACAAATAAGATTTTAAGAATTATGAAGTTCAAAATGTGTAACTCTAAGGATTCTGAACTAGCTACATTACGTTATTCTTTGCCTGATGTAGCGTGGAGAATGATTAATCGAGGGACTAAGCCGAGCAAGTCTAAAACTAAGCAAGTATCTTTTACTTGTGGCGAGATGGAAGCGCTGGCTGAAATCGACGAAAAGCTTGCACGAAAGAACAATATGCAGGCTTCTTGGATGATGAGCGAGAATGCTGCCTTTCTTGAAGCAATGAACCAAGAAATGGCGACTACGCTTTTCTATGGCGACGAGAAGATCAACCCTGCAGGATTCACTGGTTTAGGCGCTTATTTTTACAGTAAGACCAATCAGGAAGATATTTGGGCAGACCAAATCATTGATTGCGGCGGCACAGGTGACAATCTGACTTCTGTATGGTTTGTAGGCTTTGGAGAGCAGCAGGTATACGGCTTGTTCCCAGAAGGCGACACCGCAGGCTTTACTCATGAATATTTGGGTAAACAAAAAGTAACAAATGATAAAGGTGAGGTATTCTTTGCTCATACCAATAAATATAATTGGTCCATGGGCCTTGCGGTTAAAGATCCTCGTTATGTTGTGCGTTTGGCCAATGTTGATTTAAAAGATCCTGCTACTACTACAATCTTCGACAAATTGATCGAGGGTTATTATCAGATTGAAAATCCTGATAATGTCAATTTGCAGATCTTCTGTAATAAACAGTTTGAGGCTTTTATGGCTAAGGCTGCACGTAATGACAAAAATACTATGCTGTCTATTGATACAGTTGAAGGAAAACCTGTTGTTAATTTCTGGGGCGTTCCGTTCCAGCGTTGCGCAGCTATTCTGAATACTGAATCTCAGCTTGTTTAAAAAGGAGGAATATAAAATGGCACGTATTGATGCTCAATTATTGCTGTCTGAGAATCAGGCCGTTACCGGCACAGACGCAAACAGCAGTGTTATTGATTTAGGAAGTACAGGCGGGTTTATGCATCCGCTGTACTTTGACGTAAAACTGACCACACCAATGACTTCCGGCAAGATTACTAAGGTTAAAGTACAATCTTCTGCAACTGAGGGATTTGATAGTCCTGCTGATGAGGTTGAGGTAAGTGTACCTGATTCTCTGATTCAAACAAGGGCTTGTACTGTGGCACAATTCTTTTCTCCAATCAAATATGGTAATCGTTATATTAGATTGGTTTACACCGCTAGTGAGGCCGTGGGCGGCAAGGTCTTTGCTTATATGACTGACGGCATCCAGGTAACTTTATAATGGCTACTTACAAAGTAAAGCGTAATTGTTTTACTTTGGGTCGTATGTATAGGCGTGATGATATTGTAACGCTTGCAGATAATATTAAGGTTCCTGAACATTTTGTGAAACTTAATAGACCAGCAGCAGTATCTTCCGGTAATGACGATCCGCGTTATCTCCAATATGAAGCAATGAACTTTAATGATTTAAAAGAATTGGCCAAAGAACAGGGAATAAAAACAAGTCAGAAATCCAGGGAAGCTATTATTAATGAATTAGTGGCACTGGCGCAAGATTAAATCAGCCGGGGGCATATGTCCCCGGCTTTCTTTATAACAGAGGTGAAATTATGGATAAGGTTGAGATTTGTAATATTGCACTTAATCATATAGGCGTAGCTACAATAGAACGGCTTGATGAAGCCAGCGAACCGGCACGAGTATGCCGTCGCTGCTATGACTATGTTAGACAGGCCGTGTTAAGGAAATTCCCCTGGACATTTGCTACAAGAAGTGTACAGTTAGCTGCTCTTCAAGATGTGCCTCCTAACTGGAAGTATGCATATCGTTATCCTGCTGATGCAGTATGCTTGAGAATGATGTATAATGAACATTTTTGTGGTCTGCCGAGGAATAACCAATATAAAATCGTTTCGGATAAACAGGGGAAAGCTATTTATACTAATATCGGCAATGCCTGGATTGAATACACTGTAGATGTTACTGACGCAGATTTATATGATGCTCAATTTGCAGAAGCATTTGGATGGAAGCTCGCTGCAGAAATTGCTTATGCGTTGACTGGCAAATTGGATTTAACGCAGATGTGTATCCAGGCTTATAACGCTTATTTTGCAGAAGCCAGTTCTACTGACGCTGATGAAGAACATTTGCTGGATCCGCACATTGACAGATTAGCGGCAGCAAGATTTACGGGGGCATAATTATGGCACTCTATCAATTAAAATCAAGTTTTGCCGGCGGTGAATTGTCACCGTCTATGTATGGACGTACTGATATTGCTAAATATGACAGCGGGGCTGCTGTTTTAAGAAATTTTTTCGTTCTGCGTTATGGTGGCGCTGCTAATAGACCAGGCTTTAAGTTCATAGCGCAGACTTATAATAATAAAAAGGCTGTGCTAATACCATTTATGTACAGCACAGATCAAAATTATATTGTTGAAATTACTGCTGGCAGATGCCAGTTTTATACAGATGGTGGTATTGTTGTTAAAGAAGATGGCACACCATATAGCATAGAAAACTTTTTTGCTGATAAAGATTTAGAAGATGCTGCAAAAATAAAATATACACAGAGTGCTGACGTGCTTTTCATTGTTCATCCGGCACATGCGCCGATGACACTTACAAGATATGGCAATTTAGATTGGCGCTTTGAGGCAATGGATATTACAGGCGGACCGTTTGATGAAACTAGGTATAATAATAATAGCATCATTACTAAAGTATTAGAATGGAGAAAACCAGGTGCATATAATATAACAATACCGTCTTCGGCGTTGTCAATAAATATTGAAATGGCTGGCGGCGGTGGCGGCGGTGGCGGTGGCATAGAAAGAAAAACTGAACATCTTTCAACCAAATTTAGTGGTGGAACAGGTGGAAGAGGTGCTTTTATAACAAAAGAAATATTAGAAATACCTTCTGAACCAATTTCTTTAATAGTTGGTGCAGGAGGTACCGGTGGACAAGGAAAACAAACTGGAATTGCTGGTAGTGCTGATAATGGTAATAGTGGTGGGACTTCCAGTGCTTTAGGAATCAATGCATTGGGTGGCGGTGGCGGAAAAGGTGCAACTGCTGCTGATGATGGTGGTAATGGCACAAGTTATGGATCTGGTGCTCTTGGTGGCAATGGTGGCTATGGTAATGTTAGTGGTATGAGTGGTAATGATGGTTGGATTAGGCTTTCATACACTTTATCTATTGGCAATAATGCAACAGTAAAAGCTTCGGAGGCGTATGGTGACATAACCCTGACTGCTTCTTCGGCTATTTTTTCCAAGGGTGATGAAGGGAGTCTTTTTTCTCTAACTCACTTTTTAGAAACAGATTACAAAAAAGGGACACCAAGCAGTACAGGCGGAAATCTGCAGGTTAGCGTATTACCGAAATCCAATGTCTATGTAGAAAGTTTTGGTTTTTGGGATGGTAATTTTAGTTTGGAAAAATATGATCCTATTTCTTTGCAATGGGTAAATGTAAGAACACAGAGTGGTAACAGAAGCCAGAATTATAGCTTGACTGAGGAGAACACGTCTGAAAGTATTGCTAGTTACAGAGTTACTTCTACTGAATTTAATACAGGCGTTTGGAGCGGTGAAAATGAGAAGCAGAGAGGCTATATAACCATTCAAAGCATCGGCGGAGATTATACGGGCCATGTATTGATCACTGAATATGTCAGTCCTACAGTAGTGAAAGGGACTGTAAAAAAACAGTTGGCTTCTACAGATGAAACCCGCGATTTTGCTTTTGCTGCTTGGAATGGTGAAAAAGGGTATCCTTCTGCAACAGGTTTTTATGAAGACAGGTTAGTCTTTGCGGGAAGTAAAGGATTTCCGCAGACATTCTGGACAAGCAAAACAGGAGACTATTATAACTTTGGAACAAGCATACCGTCTGCCGATGATGATGGAATTACGGCTACTTTAAACGGTGGACAAATGAATGGCATTAAGGCAATTATAGCTTTTGGTGAAATGTTGCTGTTAACAGCCGGTGGAGAATTTAAAGTAAGCGGCGGAGGCAAAGCCATTACAGGAAGCAATGTTTTAAGTCAACCGCAGGAATATAGGGGTGTGTCAGATGTTAATCCTGTCACTATCGGCAGCAGGATTATTTATGTGCAGCACCAGGGCAATATCATACGTGACCTTGCTTACAGCTATGATGTTGATAAATATACCGGTGATGATTTAAATTTATTGGCTTCGCACTTGTTTGAAGGGCATAAAATAATATCTATGACCTATCAGCAGATACCTAACAGTATTGTTTGGTGTGTGCGTGATGATGGTTTGCTGTTAGGGCTTACCTACATAAAGGAACAGGATATCTACGCATGGCACCAGCATACCACGGCAGGCGGGAAGTTTGTTAGTGTATGTAATATTGGAGGAGCAACAGAAGATAAGTTATATGCAGTAATTGAGCGTGGCGGGCAGTATTATGTGGAAATAATGGAAAGCCGTGATAAAAGTACTAATGTAGAGGATCAGTTTTTCGTCGATAGTGGGATAACCTATGAAGGAGAGCCGACCGATGAAATATCAGGTCTTGAGCATTTAGAAGGTTATACTGTGGCTATATTGGCAGATGGAAATGTACTTCCTCAGCAAACTGTAGAAAACGGCAAGGTTCTTCTTGGAAATAAATACAAGAAGGTCCATGTAGGGCTGCCTATAGATGCGGAAATAAAAACACTGCCTATAGATTTTACAGCTCAAGATGGCACATATTTAAGTCGGAAGAAACGAATTGCTACAGTTACATTATTACTTAAAGATAGCCGTGGTGGATTGTTTGGAATGAAGGAGAATGAATTAGATGAATTTAAATGGCGCAGTAATGAAGCCTATGGGGAACCGATTAGTTTGCAAACAGGTAAATTTAAAGTAACGATCAAGTCTGCCACTTATGATGAAACTCAGCAGATAATAATTAAACAGCCTGACCCGCTGCCGATGACTGTATTATCTTTGATTCCGGAAATAGAAGGGTAAGGTGTATTATGGTAAAGTATGAATTTGTAAAGCCCACAAGGGCAGACGCTGAGTATATAGCGGCTAATCTTAAACTAGATAATTACAGTGAACTATTTTCTGCTATTGGCCCTAACGCTCTTAATGATATTTTAGATGGATTGAAGCACAGTGATGAAATCGGCTGCCTGCATATCAACGGCGTACCCGCTGCTGTATATGGAGTGAGAAAAGCTTCGATAATGAGCGACGAGGGTCGCGTATGGCTGCTTATGACGAAGGAAACGGAGAACCATAAGGTATTTGTCGGAAGGCAGACTAAAAAGGCTGTAAGAGGGCTTTTAAAGAGATACGACAGGTTATATAACTGGGTCAATGTTGGAAATGATAATATAATGCGTTGGCTTAAATGGCTTGGCGCAGAAATACATGAACCAGCGCCGCATGGAGTTTATAATCTGCCGCATCACTTTTTTGAGTTTAGAAAGGATGATGAATAATGGGCGTAGCGGCAGCAATAGGCGCCACTCTTTTGGGTGGCTTTATTTCGGGCAGAGCGCAGCAGCAGCAATATAACGCTGCCGCTCAACAGGCAGAGGTAAATGCTCAGATAGCGAATCAGAACGCAGATAAACTGCAGGCACAGGCTGAAGAACAGTCTAAGTCAAATACTATCAACGAAGAAAACAAACGCCGGCGTATGAACGCTATGTTAAGCCAGCAGAGGGCTAATATAGGCGCTTCCGGTATAACAGCTTCAGGCAGTGCGGCAAACGCTTTAGCTGACAGTGCGTATAATATGGAAACAGAGCTTGCTATTGAACGCTATAATTCAAGGCAAGGCGTTGAGAATATTTTTCAGCAGTCTACTGACCTTGTTAATCAACGTGATATCTATAATCAAAATGCACGCAATTACCGTAAAGCCGGTAAGCGTGCACTTATGAATAATATGCTTATGAGTGGGTTATCTCTTGCAGGTAGTTTATACAGTCCTAAGAGCGCAGGAAAGCAAGGTGCTTCCTCGTATGGAAAAGGAAGTGACGGGTATGGATGGGGTAATAGTGGTAATATATCTTTAGGCGGTTATGATTCTAGTAAGTGGAAAACTACTTATGGTACAAGCACAGGTTATAACTGGATTTAAGAAAAGAGTACCAAGAGAGTGGTAAGAGAGTGTTGCATTAGTACGAAATGTATTATATAATAAACGAAAAGAGATAGTCAGTGGTCGCACGCTGGCTCTCCCTCATAATTGTAAAATGTGAAAAGAGATAGTTTAACGTGTGGTAGCGTTAGCTCATCTCGTAACAAGAATGTGATTGAAAACGAGCCCGCGACCTTACGTTGGGCTTATTTTCTTGCTATTTTACGGCAAGAATAATGGTAGCCACGAGAATACCAAACGCTATCATTAGGGATAATGCTTGATATATGCTCATAGGATCACCACCAATCAGTTACGGACTGATAAGCCAACATAGTTAAACTATCTCGGACAACATTATAACACACCTTTAAGCGCTTAACAATTTGTTAAAGCGCTTTTTCTATACCCAAAAGGAGGCTAGAATATGGCAATCGACATTTTCCAAGTAGGTGCGCAGTTAGGAGCGCCGGCAAGTAAAGTATCTAATGTCCGCTATGATAACAGCGGTCAGCAGGCTGTTGCAAGAGAATCATCCCAGACCGGTAGAATTATTCAGGCCGGTGTTGAGCATGTAAGAGAGCAGATCATAAGAACCGACGTTCTGCAGGCTAATAATGAGTATGTAAAACGTACTAACGATCTAAGAATGCAGTTGATGCAGAAAAAAGAAAAAGGCGCTCTTGACATTGTCGGTGAGTATGAAGCTGGTGAAAGAAAGATACGCAGCGAGCTTATGGCTCAAAGTCCTCAAAGCGTAAAGTACGGCAAAGGTGCTATGTTATTTGATTACAGCACCCAGCAAACTGATAATGCTAATCGCAGAGTTTTGGGGCAATACAGAGCGCAGCAGTTTGAAGCCTGGCAGAATACTACTTTTGCTAATTCTATAAATAGTTCTGTTCAAAAGGCTGTTTTATCTCCTAATGACCCTGCAGTTATAGCCGATGTACAAAAAGAAATTGATTACGCCATAAATTCCAGATATGGAACATATGGAAGAGAAAGGCTTGATTTAGAGTATAGAAAATGGACTGGAGTATTAGGTCAGGCGTTGATAGACAGAAGTTATGCTAATGGCGATATAAATACGGCCGAAGCTTATGTTGAAAAATATGGTCCTTATATGGATCCGGGCGTAACAAGTGCCTATGCTAAAAATGTTTATGCTCGCAAACAAGAAGAACGGCTGTTTAACATGGGACAGAACCTTTATGCTACTTTTGGTGAGGATGAAGGCGCTGCACGTGATTATATCTTTGGCGATAATTTTAAAACAGAGGTTGATGGTAAGGCGATTGTAAAAGCAGCTAGTGCAGATATAGGTAATAATTATGGTGAGAATACTTGCACTATTAGTATCAATAGATGGTTGAGATCTGCTGGAGCTAAAGAAGGAAATACGTGGGCGCCAACCAATATGGAAGATGCAAAGGACAATGGAGTATTTTTTACCCAACGGAATCAGCTTCGAAATGGTGATATTGTTTATTGGGATTGGGAAGATAATGACGACAGCGATCATGTAGGGGTTTATGATGCTTCTACAGGGAAAGTAATTCAAAGCGGTACGCATGGAGTTGCTGCTTTGGATTTAGATCATTATAAAGTTTTAGGTTTTGCTCATCCGATAAGCGATGCGCCTACGTTGGAAGATAGGCAGAAGGCCTGGAACAATTATGTGCAACAGAAAAATATTAATGATGCCATTAAAACTAATCAGCAAAATATGATCATAAAAAATATAGAACAAAGATTATGGGATAATTTTAAAACAGGTATTATTGATTCGCAGGATATGAGAAATATGGTTTTTAGTGCTTCTGGTGGAGATGCAGATGTAGAACGGACGTTATTAAAATTCGGTGATGATTTAATAGGCATTCAGACAAAAGCTGCCGCTGCGGTATCTAATAGTGGCATTTATAAATCAATCAAGGATGCAATTACGAATAGCACTGTAACACCAGCCGAAGCAGTATCGTTAATCAACCAAAATGCAACAGTCTTGGGTGAAGCAGATAGAAGCAGGTTATTGGCTTTTGCTAGAAATCAAGATCCAAGAAATAAGGATGTTGATAAACGTTTAGCTATTATAATTGATGAAACTATTGATGATAAAGTGGAACGCGGAGATTTGCAGGCTTTTCTGGATAATGCATTGCAAGATATTACTGACCCTGATGCAAGATTTGCGACAGGGAACGAAGTTCTAAAAGAGGCGTTTAAAAATCGTGCTATTTATAAAAGCTTTAACAGTAAGCAACTTGAATGGGGTTCTTTAAAGAGTAGCCTTTCACCTAATCTTTCCCCTTATATAGATATTTATCAAAAACGTAACGGCAATAATATTGATTTGGGAAGTGCAAAAACATTTTTTGGAGCTATAAACCCTAATGATTTATATCAAGTATCGGCATTGAAAAAAGTTACAGAAGAAAATAGGCCTATGGATATCCAGGGGCTCAATAAGCAGATTGCTGCTATAGCTTTGAGCAATGGTGTAGATGCAGCTCCGCATTTACTGGAGATGCCACAGCAGAATGAAACCGCAGTACAGCAAAATGAAAGCACTCCATGGTTCAGTGATTGGGGAGCCAGTGAGCGTACTGGTTTGGCAGCAATGAATTTCAGTGATGCTATTGAATCTATCAAACAACGTCACTTAGCGGCATTAAGAGGAGAAATTAACGAGGAGTGGTAATATGGCAAGGTCTGTATTGTACGATGTAGCAGCGGCAGGAAAGTTTATACCAGACGATTTAAAGACTAAAGCATTACAAGGAGCTAATGCAAATAATATATCGCTTCAAATGGCAGCTCGTAATCCTGATTATTATTTACCTAAAAACTTTGATTATGACTGGAATAAATATGAGAAGATCGCACCAAGAACAGCAGAGGCGTTAAAAGACCCTGTGCTTATGAGCATTGCCGGTACTAAAGCTGCAGAATTTTGGGGCGAGCAAGAAAATAACTGGAAAAGTATTACAGCGCTGAAAAATGGTTTTAAGAATGTTGCTCGCAGCGGTTATGGTGCAGTTGCACTGCTTGCTGATTTGGGTGCAGATAAAAAAGATGTTGACTTGACAACGGAATCCAAGGTTTTTAGCGCAGATACAATAGGACGGCTTTTGTATGCTGTCGGTGGAGATAAGCTAAAAACTATTGGTACTGAAGCTAAACGCATTGGTGGCAGTGAAATATTTAAGCCGGAAGAAGTAAAGGCTGAAACTGCGGCAGGCCAGTTTTATTATGACTTACTGCAGAATGCACCACAATTAGCGGCACAGGTCGGCGTCGCAATCAGTACAGGCGGCTGGAGTGCTGCTGCTTTTATGGGCAGTCAGATTGCAGGCGGCCAATATTTAGATCTTACTGAAGCTGGGGTATCTAATGACAGAGCCAGAGCTGCGGCGTCTTTAAACGCTGTTGCACAGTCTGCTCTTGAAAAAGTGGGCTTGGGCAAAGTCATGGGAGCAGGAGCAAGAGCCGCTAAAATCGCAACTATGGGCGGTAAGGCCAAAGAAGTTTTTAAAACTGCATTGACAGAAGGCATTACTGAATGGATTCAGGAATACCCGGATGCTGCTGCTGAAATATGGGCTAAAAATGCGAATCTTTCCACTCAAGAGCAAATACTTAAATTTTATCATGAATTTGGAGAAATCACTAAAAGAGGCGCTTATTCCGGTGCTATTGGTGCGGTGTTTGGTGGTCTTGGAGGTTCGGTAAGCATTGCCGTAGACCGTAATGCAAATAGAGTTATGCAGGAGCAGGCTGTACGTACTGCGGAAACGATGAAAAACAGTAAGGACGTAGATATTACCGCCAGCAAACTAGTACTGAACCAAACGACAGAAGAAAAGGCTTATGTAGATGCTGAAACCCTTTTTACATATGCGCAGGCAAATCCTAACCTGGATGTAAAAGATACCTTTGGTATAGAGGTTTCTGAACTGCAGGCGGCTGCTGTTCGTGGTGAGGATATTGAAATGCCAATGGGTACGTATTGTGCGGCAGAGGCTCAAAATCCTGGCTTTTTCCAGGCTGTAAGCAATAACGTAGCTTTTGAACAGGGTGGTTATACAGAAGAACGCGCCAGAAATAAAAAAGCTCTCCAAAGCGCTTATAAAAAAGCGTTGGAGAACGACGAGGAATTTAGAACTGCAGTTGATACTTTTAGAAATGAATTGACTGAAGCGGGACTAAATCAAAAGGAAACAGGTGACGTCCTGGCTATTTTAACCAGCCGTGCTATGATTGCTAATCCTGATGACCCTATGCAGTATTTCAGAGATAACCCTTTAAGCTTCAAACGAGTTGTCAGCACTCCTAATGGCCGGTATATGCAAACTAAAAGTGCTAACGAAAAATTGCTTGAGGATGAAAATAACTTTTCTGGTATCGTAGATGAATATAAAGCCGGTACGTTGAACGAAACGAAACCATATAAGGTAATGACTACGCCGCTTGCGATAAACCTTGCAGGCGGTAAAATTTTGCCTGTAACTATTGACGGTGGCAGGATCAACCATATTTTTGAAAAACACTTTGATGGTATGACACCGGACCTTTTGAAACAATTACCACGGGCATTTGCTGATCCTATAATGGTATTAGATTCTTATTCAGGGCGGAAGGTGGTAGTGCTGGATTTGAAAGATGCGCAAGGCTCTACTATCATTGTTCCACTTGATCTTGATGTAAGCCGTGACCGTTATAAAGTAAATGCCATTAACAGCGCTTATGGTAAAGGCGGTGCTAATGGCACAAATTATAATTGGTTTATTGAGCATAATATCAAAAAAGGCAGAGTTGTATATGTAAATAAAGAAAAAACCGCCAAGTGGTTACAGTCTGATAGCAGCGATTCCGCTATCAAAGGCACCGACCTTGACGGTTTTCTTAATAATAGTATACCAGATGAAAATGCACTCCGCAAGAGACGAGAAGAAATGCAGGGATACTACCAGACCGCTTTTCACGGAAGCCCACATAAATTTGAAAAATTTGATTTGGGATCTGTTGGCACAGGAACAGGTATACAGGCCCATGGATGGGGTTTGTATTTTGCTTTCAGCAAAAATACTGCTAAACGGTATAGGGATAGATTGAAAGGACGCCGTGATACATATACTGGCGAAGGCTCTCTAGTTGAGGTTGAAATCCCTGAAAATGATGTATTACTTGATGAAAATAAATCTATTGAAAAGCAACCGCCTAAAGTACGCGAGATTATTAAAGCTGAATTAGAAAGAATTGGTGGGAGTGCGAATAGCGGCAGAAGCTTTTATAAAGAATTAATGTTTGAGATGAAAAGGAGGGGGGCGGAAAATCCAGCCAGAGCAGCATCTGAACATTTAAATAAATTAGGGATAAAAGGCATTAAATATGTTGGAATGGTAGATGGAGAATCATATGTAATTTTTGACGATCAGGCAATAAAAATAATCAACAGTTATAATCAAAAAGTTAATAACGATAAAAAAGGCGCTATCACCTGGGACGAAGAAGGCAAAGCAATTATCAGCCTGTTTGAAGGTGCTGATATGAGCACTGTTATTCATGAAGCTGTCGGACATTACTTTATTGAGAATCTCATGCGTGAAGGGGCTCTCCCTAATGCTACAGAGCAGATGAAAAAAGACCGTCAGACTATGCTTGATTATGCAGGTGTAACTAAAGACTGGGATAGCTTGTCGCAGGAAGAAAAAACAGCAGCACATGAACGCTGGGCAGAGGCCGCAGAAACTTATATGCTTGAAGGCAAGGCGCCCTCAAAAGAGCTGCAGCCGGTATTTAACAGGTTCAAAAAATGGCTGCTTGCTATTTATAACGCCGTTTTTTCGGATAAGCGCAGTAAAAATGCTGTTCCAATCAACGATGAAGTAAGGCAGGTTTTTGACAGGATGCTGGCAAGTGAAGAGCAAATATCAGAAATGGAGCGTATTGACGGTTATTTTTCTGCTTTGCCAGATGTTGTGTTAGATACACTTTCAGAACCACGCAAGCAAATGCTGCGTAATTTTGCTGCTAAAGCTCACGATAAGGCAGTACAGTTATTAACAAAAGAAAGCCTTGTTAATTTCAATCAGGAGCGTAAAGACCGGATTCAAAAATATCGTGAAGATGTAGAGCCGCAGGTCAAAGAAGCGATTGCAAAACAGCCGTTATATATGGCTTCGGAGCAGATACTTGATATTGCATCTGATTTAAAAACAGCGAAGGGCGTAGCTAACAGATATTTAGAAGGTAATTTTGATGAAAGTAAAATGGCAACTTTTGATATGATAGCTGAAGCTAATGGTTTTACTTCCGGTGACGAGCTGGCTAAAACGATTATGTCAGAACCATCTTTTAATGGTGCGGTTAACAGACATATTGATGAAATGGTGCAAGACGCCTTCCCTGATATTTACAAAGAGAGAGGGCTTGCTGAAGAAGCTGCACGTGATGCTATGTATAATGACGAGAGCGGTCTTTTGATAAATACAGAAGCACAGCTTATTGAGGATAAAGCACAAGGCTTGTTAAAGGGTCAGCGTGATGCTGAAACTCTTAGAAAACTTGCTGTTGCACGCAGGCAAACAGCTAAAATCCAGGCGCAAATGGACCTGCAGAATAGAGTAAAATTAAAGGAGGCTTTGAATACCCAAAAGTATATTACTGCCGAAAGAAACGCTGCGGCTAAAGCTGCTGTGGCATTGGAAAATGATGATTATTCTGCTGCGGTCCGATATAAAAACGTCCAGGCGTTTAATCATGCTTGTGTAGTTGAAAGCGTAAGACTGCGTAATCAGTATGCTAAGTGGCAGAATTATTTCAGGAAGCAGGCTAAAGCTAAAAGGGAAACGTGGGGTAATGAAAGAAACTTTATTCAAGCAGCAGCAATTATGGAAAGGTTCGGTTATAAGCGTAAAGATTATTCTGATTTTGAAAAGACAGAAACTTTATCAGACTATCTGAATGATATGGATGATCTTTATGACAATGTTGCAGTTGCTGATTGGATAATGGATGAGAATGTTAGCATTACAAATCCTCGTGAACGTATGACGGCAAGCCAGCTTGAAGATATAGTAAATGCGCTTAAAAATATCAAAGCGATCGCTAAACAGGAAATGAGTATCAATGCTTTACAGAAAGGTGCTCCATATGCTGAATTTAAAGCTGAAGCACAGGACACACTTAATAAGCTGAAAACTATCTGGAAACCGCAGGTTGGCGTTGCACAGCAGCCTACAGTAATGGAGAAGCTAAAAGCATCTTTGCGCAGTACGGACAATCTTTTTGAAATGATGGACGACTGGCAGTATGGATTTTTTAGCAAACATTTTGGCGCAGCTATTCGAGAAGCAGCCGATAATGAAACAAGAAAAGTTTTAGAATATGAGGAAAAAACAGCGCAGGCTTACAGGGAATGGCTGCCGGATAAAGCTGCAGAAAAGGCGGCCGATTATCAGGAAAAATATGACGAGCTAGGTACTTCTGTAGATAAGCACGTTTTAGTAAAAATGCTTATGAATTTAGGAAACGAGAGCAGTGCCAGAGTATTGTGCAGCACTAGACCGGTAGGCTTTGAAAGTTCTGCCTTGTGGGTAGATGGCGATATCGTACAGACTAAAATCAATTTACTTGACTTCTTAGGGCGTAATCTTACTGAAGCGGATATAAAATATGCACAGGCTAAGATAGATATTGCAGAGATGTACTGGTCTGAAATGGAAGCTCTTGAAACTCGTTGGACAGGTTTTAGTCCTAAGAAAGTAGAAGCGTCGCCTGTAGAGCTGACGTTATCAGACGGCAAGACTGTTGTTATGCGTGGCGGTTATTTCCCGCTGATGCGTGACGGTGATACTGGTTCTAAACACGCTGGGCAAGAAGTTATTTCTGATACTGACCCCAGACAAGGCCGCAATATTAGAACAATGAGCACCAGACGAGGCCATTTAAAAGAACGTGTTAAGGCTAAATATCCTGTTAATCTAAAACGTGGAGCAGAGTTTAATGTTGCTATGGATGCGATACATGATCTGTGTTTCCGTGAGGTCATGGGCGATTTCCGCAAAATTATGAACGATCAGGAAATGTATACTCTGATTAAAGAAAAATTAGGCCTGGCCGATTTCTCCGCCTTTAAAGAATATCTTGAACGTGCGGCAAATCCTCAAGGTACTAACAGCGGCTCTGTTGGTGAAAGCTGGATGGGCAGTGTTGCTAACTGGCTTAGGGCTCGTACTGTAAATGCTGCCATTATGCTTAACCTTAAAACTGCCGTTCAGAACTTGGGTAATCCCTTGCTTTATGGTAATGCGGTAGATGGTTTTGGATATAGTGATGTCGTTGTCGCTGTGAGCAATTACAGTATGAATATGCAACTTGCAGAGGGATATAAATCGGCGAAGGAATTTGTTTACAGCAAATCTCCTTGGATGAAAGAAAGGTCTGTGCTTCCTGATATTTCCCTGCGGGATATGAAAGAAATGGAAAGCCTGAATCCTATAGAAAAGAAAGCTGTTGAATTTGGCACAAGATTGCTGGTCGCTACTGATAATCTTTCTGCTATTCCGGTATGGATGCAGGCGTATGGCAAAAAAATAAGGGCTGGTGCAGGCGAAGCAGAAGCGGTGGACTTTGCCAATACGGTTATTAGACGTACACTTGGCAGCAGCAGAGTCACGGAGGTTGCACCGCTTTTGCGTGGCGGACCTATGCTTAAACTGTTTACTACCTTCCAAGGCTTCTTCAATACACAATATAATCAGTGGGCCAGAGAGTATAATATCTTCTTAAAAGAAAAAGACATAATGCGTCTTACTTCGTTTGTGGGAGCTAAGTTTGTAATGTTTGCTTTTATAAACTTGATGTTGTCGGCCGAAGATCCATTTGAAGAAGATAAGGATGAATATAAAAAGATATCAAAAGAACTGCTTACTTACCCTATGAGTTTAGCCGGACCGGCTGGGCAGGTTGGTAATGCTATCTGGAGCAGGGCTTTAGGCATGCAGACTTACGGGTATAGAATGACTGCGGTACAAGGCACGATAGAGCAAATGGAACGTGCCGCCGGTAAGGTGCAAAAGGTTTACCAGGACAAAGCAGATTATGACGAATTGGTTGAGCCTACTGCTACATTTGTTGGAACAGCATTAGGCGTGCCTGCACAGTTAAACAAATTATTCTTTAACGGATATGATATCTTGTTCAATGATATGGAGCCGGAAGTTGGCGACATCTTTAGACGTCGGCCGAAAAAAGAACGGTAAAATAAAAATACCCCCTCAAATTTGAGGGGGGTTATATTTATTGGAAGTTATGTTCGTTTTTATATTTTTTTAGTACAACTGTTTGATAAAATTCGTGAGTTAGTTTATAAGCTTTCGGCATATGTTGAGCGTTAAAGATCGAAATGTATGCTCTTAAATGCAATTCAAAATTTTTATCATTAACATTTAAATATAAATTCATTATATCAGATGTTAATTTATTTGCGAATAAAGATTCTAATTCTTCTATTGTTACTAAATCAGAATCACAGTTATTATTTAGCACATCAGAATATTCTCTGTACTTTGCATCTAAATATTCTTCTACTGCTTTTTTGTCAGAACCAGTTGCATTACAGTAATCGTTTAAAAATTCTTTGCTAGATACGGTTAACATGGTATGTTCAAGTTTCATAAAATTATGAATAAATCCATATGCATACATCAAAGAATGATAATATGGTAATACATATAAAAAAAGCATATCATTTTCCATTGCTTCTTTGTAACGAATATTAACTGAATTGGAAAAAGTGGTTTCATATGGAGTGTGTGCAAATCCTAAAAGTGCTTGTACATAAAATGAATAATATCCATCTAATATATTTAAATTTTCAAAGGCAAGTTTTAATCTAGCCGTAATATAATCTCGTACGGGGGTGTGTCTAGCATATGGATAAGAAAACACTTTATTATCTTTTGTGGAATTTCCTTTATTAGATATTTTCCATAGTAAGAAGGCAATAATTATTAAAAGTATTATAATCATTTTAGGTAACTCCTTTTTCACAATTATAACACATTTATAAATTATTGAAAATAACACTTGACTTTATGCCACACATAAATATATAATAAATGTGTGGCATAAAGCGAGGTGAAATTATGAGCCCCAAAACAGGTAGACCAAAAGCAGATAACCCAAAGGCGATAAAGTATAGTATAAGAATTGATGAAAAAACAGAACAACGTTTAGTTGAATATTGTCTTAAACACAATATAACTAAGGGTGAAGCTATTCGTCAAGGGATACATTTACTTTTGGGAGACAAAAAATAAGACGCTGCCCAGTCGGTCAAAACAGGAGCAACGTCTTACACCAGAGGTTTCCCTCTGTGAAATAGTCTATCATAGAGGGCGACTTCTTTCAAGTGAAAGGAGTAGTCAATATGAATAACATCAACCGTTTAACCTTGGACAGTCGTGAAGTAGCAGTAATGTTAGAAAAAGAACATAATCATTTATTAAGGGATATAAGTGTTTACGCCAAATATCTTACTGAGACCAAAATTGGACTCAGTGATTTTTTCCAAGAATCCACATATAAAGACATTACTGGTCGCACATTAAAGAAATATCAAATAACCAAGAAAGGCTGTGAGTTTTTAGCTCATAAGCAAACCGGTCGCAAAGGATCGTCGTTTACCGCATCTTATATCAACCGTTTTCACGAAATGGAAGCACAGCTAAGCAAAAAGCCTTTGCAGCAAACACTTATTGAAGAACCTTATAAGCCTACGGTAAAATATTGGAAAGGCGTACCGGTGTTAACTAAGTTAGACGTAGCTATGATTTTAAATGTTGATGCGTCGGCGATTCAAAATTATATTCGTAGACCGTGGTTTATGACAGAGAATGTAGATTTTTACTTTTTGCGTGGACATGACTTATTCGAGTACCGCAGAGAGAATAAAATCAAGTCTACAATCGCTGCCTTAATAGTACTTACCGAAAGTGGAGTTAGAAAGATATACGAAGCGAGAAATCGAAAATTTACACCTGCTGAATTGTTCCCAGTAAAATCGTCGTGTGAGCCACAAAGACCTATGCTTGTTAATGCGCCTATGAATATGGAGCTGCAGAAGAAGATAAAGGATTTAGAAGGCAAGCTGATTGCTTTGCATGAAGTATTAAAACTTTATAACTACTGTAACACGCCTGAAAAATCGCAATGCTTCGCCACAACAATAAAAGACATAGGTATAAAAATATCGTGTGATGCACTTGATGTAATCAATACAAAGCTTAGTTTAATTCCTGCCGAGGGTGTCGGTTAAATCTACTCCCTTCCTGTTGGGTATTTAAAATTTTAAAAAGTTTCCGACAAAATGCCCTTTAACAAGAGTTAAAATAGTAATGTAAGGTTATTGGATATGAGAGCAGAGGCGATGTAAAAAAATTTAAAAATGTATCCGACAAAACCACTATAAAAATGAGTTAAAATAGTATCATAAAGTTAGTTAGAACTTAATAGAAAGCGCTTACTTCGGTAGGCGCTTTTTTATTTGGAAGGAGAGACGATTTATGGAAAATTTAGTGCAAATCATTGATAGGCAGGTAGTTGTTTCTAGTCGGCAGGTTGCTGAAAAGTTTGGTAAACAACATAAAGACGTTTTGGGAAATATTCGCAATATTTTAGTGGCGGAAAATTCCGCCACTAAATTTTATCAGGAAAGTATCCACGAATATCGCGGGCAAAGATTTCCTGAGTACCTTATGAACCGTGACGGTTTTACGCTTTTAGCAATGGGGTTTACCGGTAAAGATGCGTTGCAATGGAAGCTAAAATATATTGCTGCTTTCAATAAAATGGAAGAATTGTTAAAAGAGCAGGAAGTAATTCCAAAAGATTTGCCGGCAGCTCTTAGAATGGCCGCTGAAATAGCAGAAAAAGCTCAGGCTCTACAAATTGAAAATACGCAGCAAAAGCAGATCATAAATGAAATGCAGCCTAAAGCAAGCTATTATGATTTGATTCTGCAAAACAACACTCTGATGTCGGTAACGCAGATTGCAAAAGACTATGGTATGAGCGCAAAGAAAATGAATAGCCTGCTTCATGAATTAGGTGTTCAGTATAAACAAGGCGGTATATGGTTTCTGTATGAAAAATATCAATGTGACGGATATACCCAAAGTAAGACTTTTCCTACTGCTGACGGTGAAAATAGATTTCATACTTATTGGACGCAGAAAGGACGCTTATTTATTTATCACTTATTGAAGAACCAAGGCGTACTTCCAGTTATAGAACAGGAGTGAAATTATGGATAAAGAGGCTATCATACAAGACCAAATAAATTTACTGTTGGAGGAGCAGAAGAAGGCTGTATCTTTGGACGAGAAGTTAAAGATAGCATCAACTATAGCCAGTATGTTAAATGCTACTGTAGTTAAAGATGCTCCGGCCTCAGCAAGAATATAGGGGGTGAGCATATGACTGTACAGAATACGATAGTTAAAGATATTTATGTTGGTAATGGAGCGACAACGAAATTCCCAATAACATTTCAGATGACGGATCATCCTGAATATATAAAAGTATATATTACAGGTGATGATAGCGTTGCCGTAGAAACGGAGAATTTTTCTGTTGATCTTGGAGCTAAAACAGTTACTTATCCAGCTAATGGCTATCCGCTGCCTGATGGTCATAAAATAACTATTTATCGTGAGCTGCCATTGTATCAGCTAATGAACCTGGTTAATCAAGGTCCGTTTTTTGCAGAGAATATTGAATTGTCTTTTGACGATCTAACTTTTATATGTCAGCAATTAAATGAAAAATTGAATAGAACATTATCTGCTGGTATTGATGTAAGTAATTTTAATAATACTTTTCCGGTAAAGGCTGGAATGAGTTTTAGAATCAATGATGCTGGTGATGGGCTTGTGCTGACGGAGGACCCTGCGAGAGTGTTACCTTTAGCTAAAGATGTATTAGAGCAAACGAAACAGGTCAAAGAGAGCGCCGTTAACGAAACAACAAATATTAAAAATACTGCAATCGAAGAGCTGACCGCTATAAAAAATGCTGCAGTAAATGAGACTACGGAAATAAAGGACGAAGCTGTTGCTGCTAAAAATACCGCTGTTAAAGCTGCGGCTACTGCGGCAGAAGATGCTGTTAATAACGTTCAAACGTTACTTGATGAAAAAGTGGCTGGCGCAGAAAACGCAAAAAGTGTAGCTGTTTCTTCGGCTGAATCAGCATTAGCAAGTAAAAATGCTGCGGCTGCATCACAGTCGTCTGCTGCTGCCAGTGCGGAAACAGCCCAGGCTTCGGCAGAATCAGCTTCTAGCAGTGCTGATGCAGCATTAGCAAGTAAAAATGCAGCATTAACAAGTGAGAATAATGCGAAAGCTAGTGAAACCAAATCTGCAAAAAGTGAAGAAAATGCTAAGGCTGCTGAAACTGCTGCAGAAAATAGTAAAAAAAGTGCTTCAGATTCCGCTAGTGCGGCTTCTAGTAGTGCTGAATCTGCATTAGAATCTAAAACGTTAGCTGCAGCATCAGCAAATTCAGCTTCTGCGAGTAAGACAAGTGCAGAAAGCAGTGCTGAATCAGCAGCATCTTCAGCAACTATAGCTACAAGACAGGCAGATAGAGCGCAGGGTATTGCTGACAGCTTAGAAGGTTTAGCTGGCATTACTGGTATAGCGACAACAGATGAAGCTATTGCTGGTGTAGTTGATACTAAAGCAATGACGCCGTTAAAGACGAAAGAGGCTATAGAGCAAGGTGCTAATGTTTTTACAGCTTTAAATACTTTTAGATCAAACATTGCTGTATCAAATGGCACAGCGGTAGGTAGTAGCGGTACTGTAAGGTTTGGTGTTTCTCCAGCAGGTGAGACAGTACAAGCGAGAATTGGTACAGACAATTTAGGTGGATTATTTTATAATACAAGCACAAAGCAACCTCATGTATTTAGAATTGGAACTAACAACGATGTGCTTAGCATACGTGATGACACCTCAAAGATGACTTTAATAAGTAATAATAAAGCTTTCGCAACGGTAACTCATGAAGGCGTTGCGAAGTGGCTAGGTAATGCAAATACCGCTACGAAGTTAAAAACCGCTCGCACAATAAACGGTGTGGCTTTCGACGGAACGCAAGATATAATTGTAGGCTCCAATCCTGTGGGAACAATAATCGCCGTGGCATATACAGGGGTGCCGGAAGGATATATGCACTGCAATGGTGCAGCAGTTAGCCGTACTACTTACGCTAATCTATTTAATGAAATCGGTACAACTTACGGTGACGGCGATGGTAGTACTACATTTAATTTGCCAAATACTGTAGCTAGATTCCTAGAGGGCGGCATAGGTGCCGGAACTTACTACGAAGCTGGGCTGCCTAATATTACTGGTAATATTTCAGCATTTAAATCTAGTATTAGTGGTGCGTTTGTAGGAAGTAACAATACTAACAGATACGATGGTTGGAATGATAACGAAGATGAATATGCAGTATCTACCAGTTTTGATGCTTCTCGTAGCAATAGCATTTACGGTGCAAGTACTACTGTGCAGCCGCCTGCTATGACTGTAATTTACTGCATTAAATATTAAGGGGAGAACAAAGATGAAATTATATTATTATGACGAGAACGGATATTATCGTGCAATGTCAGAAGCGTTTTTAGACCCGCTTGAAACAGAACTGCAAGGGAAAGAAGTGTGGCTTATACCACCGCACGCAACAACTATTGAGCCACCATCAAGTGCAGATGGACACATTATAAAATTTAATGGGAAGACATGGGAACTGGAAAAAATGCCTGATCCGGAGCCGGAACCAGAACTTACGTTAGAAGAATTAAAAGCCCAAAAGCTTAAACTTGTTGATGCATGGACAGCAGATAAAATTACTGGCGGTTTTACTTCTCGATGCACCGGTAGCCCTGTGAGGTATGATAGCGACAGAGATACACAGCTTACGATGCAGGGAATTGCACTGAATGTCAGCACAGA
>ULUK01069404.1_pt1 | contig 27546 bp, 25 predicted proteins | sample 1958451 | NCBI WGS metagenome assembly ULUK01 (sample SAMEA4835758, study PRJEB28245) | human gut metagenome | biome: gut microbiome; material: fecal sample | place: Denmark | collected 2008
TTTGTTAAATGGGTGTAAAGTAAATCTGTAGCATGACACTTCAAACATTGTATGATGAGTTTAGACTTTGAATATAGATGTTTAGTCTTATCCAAGAATTTAATCGAACAAACAAATTGGAAAATCAGTAATGAATTCACAAAAATATCTATCAACCAAAATGATTTGGACATCATAAATCTATTTTATGAGTTTCTTATAATGCTAACTACACCTAATATAAAATATGATGATAAACTAATTGATAAGACTATTAAAATACTTATCCAGCAAATCCAAATTAACATAGAAAATTATCCAATAAGCTCAATCTACATCAGTAAAGATCCTATTGAAAATACATATAACAAATTCATCAATTTAGTTTCATTGTTTTATAACAAAAACAGAGATGTAAAATTTTATGCTGACAAATTAAATATTTCACCTAAGTATTTATCTAATATTTGCAAACGAGCTTCAGGGAAATCAGCCAGTATAATTATAAATCAATATGTTATCAAAAGCATAAAACATTCTTTAATTTACACTAATAAAAGTATTAAAGAAATTGCATTGGAGTTAAACTTTGAAAACATATCTTTCTTTGGAAAATATACGAAAAGAGTTTTAGGACTATCACCCAAAATATATAGACTAAATAACCAAATTCTCAATATAGATACATCAGAAACATCCATATAAAAATAACTAATTTTATCATAGACTGAAAAGTTATTTCTATCAGAATACTACTTTGAATATAAAACATAGAAAAGTAACGATGTAATTCAGAAATGAAACCTAAATAGGGATATTCAATAAATACCTCCTCACAAAAAGGAAAATAGCATATAAAGCGGATAGAATATAATCACTTTATATACTATTTTTATTGTAATATTCGCAGACTTCACTCGGATATTTATTCTTGATCCCGTTTTTACTACTTTTCCTGGTGCACTTTTCAATTAGTATATACAAATATAGATTCAGTTATAACCATTTCTTGTCTTTATACCATTCGATGCTTTCCTTCAATCCTTCTTTAAGTTTGTATCGTGGTACAAAGCCCAGATCTTCGCGTACGGGTGTTATGTCACACTTCCAATTCCTTTGTTTAAGGATCTTATATTTGTCGGTATTAAACATGGTGTTGAATCGGAACAGACGGCTTGCAATTTCCGATATCAGACATGCAATATATACCAAAAAGCCTGGTAACCTTAAATGCAACACAAATTTCCTGCCTGTCAGTTCCTGTATGTCTGCGGCAAACTCCCTGTCTGTATATACATCACCGTCAGACAGAAGATATTCCTTGTTTCTTATATTTTGATTTTCAATTGCATCAAAACATATTCGTGCAAGGTCTTTTACATAGATGAATGTGAGTTGTTGGGGTTTATACCCAATGCTGCAGTCTATGCCTGAATTTATACTTTTTATCTCATTGAGATAGTCTTTCTCTCCCGGTCCGTAAACGCCTGTAGGTTTAAGAATAATATATGATATTTCAGATTGTTGCTTGACGTATTTTTCTGCTTTCAGTTTACTTTTACCGTATTCGGTATTGGGGTTCTGTATGTCATCAATCTTTATCGGTGTATATTGTTTCTCATCTTTACAACCATAACTGCTAAGACTGCTCATTAATATGAACTTCTCAGGTACGGCACATGTGCCAAGTGCCTTAAGCAGGCGTTTTGTGTATTCAGCATTCACTTCGTAAAATTCCTCTTTCTTACTTGTTTTTGTTACTCCGGCATTATGAATTACATAATCCCAGGCTCCCCAACTTACAGAATGTTTTCTAACACATTCTGTAAGTTCCTGCTCGTCTTCGTATGGAAGGTATATAAAATACACTCCCTTCCCGAGAAGATTACGTTTGTTGCTTCCGATTCTAATCCCTGCCCAAACCTCATAGCCTCTATCTAATGCTTCATCTACAAGAAAACCACCTATGAATCCGCTGGCTCCGGTAATAAGTATTTTTTTTCTTTGCATATATGTCTTATTGTTTATGGAAGAAATGTTTCCCAAACTCACTGGTATGTCGTGATGAAATTCCTTTAATGCCTTTGTTATCTATAATCAGTATTAATTCTTATCTTAAATTTCAGATGTCTCTTCGGTTCCTTTCTGTATATAGTCTGCAATGTAAGATACTGCAATATCCCTGCACCTTGCAAAACTTGGCCAGTCATTAAAATCAATTATCTTGATTTCTCCTTTTGGGGTAATGACACAATCGCCTCCATATATGGGGACATTCAGAATTTTTGAAGCCTTTTCGCAATATTCCTTAAGCTTTTCTTTATTAAAACTGAAGCCACGTGCTTTACCGTTAATCAGTTCCAGCCCAAATTTACTGTGAGACTGTTCCGTGGGATAGAATGAATAAAAGAATCCGGTATTATATACTCCATAAAACTTTATCAAATCTCCCACTATGTGTTCATTGATTACTGCTTCATCGATGTTCCTTCTCCTGAAATCTTCGAAAACCTTTTCGGCTTCTTCCCGGCATTCCACATAGACCACATCTTTCTTTACCATTGTGTGAGAACTTCCCTTCTTTATCCAGCAAGGGAAAGTGACCGAGGGAAATTCTTTCTGTGTGGGAACAATGATACTCTTAGGACAAGGTATATCATTAGCTTCAAAAAGCCTGGTCAGAACCTTTCTGTAACAGTTTTCAATTCCAAATGCCGAGTTAATTACTTTGGTGCCTGATATTTCGATACCTTTCAAGAGTCTTATAGAGTCGGTGGCACGTACCATGTTAAAAATTACATTGCCATATTTTTTCCTCTTGATAAATTCATCCTCTGTGTATGTCTCAACCTTGAATTTCCTATTTCTTAGCTCATCGGCTACAGAAGAGAATATAGCCATGTCATTATCCTCATGGTTGGGAGAGAATTCCCTGCCACGGCTTATACCTGTGATTATAATGTCTTTATTGTCCATCATCTGTATTATACTTTTAAAAACAATTCTGCTTTTTCGATGTCTCCGGCATGGTCAACATCGAGTATCTTTGTAAATGGATACGCTTTTAGACGAATACCGTCTTCAATAAGGCATCTCTGGAAATTCCACATATGTGATACACCGTTTCCGATACATCTTTCAAGGGAGGGAAGTGTTTTTCGTGTAAGACAGTATATGCCTCCTGACACGAATCTCATGTTTTCGGTAGAAGAATCATGAAAACCATTGATATACGCATTCTTGTCTATGGAAATAAAAAGCGGTTTCTCGTCATCTACATAAGAAGTTACTCCCATAACTCTGTCTTCATTACCTCTGATGAACGATTTTATCATACAGTAAAATTCTTCTTCCTTGAATATCGTGTCGACTGTGATGACACAGAATTTATCGTCGTTAATAGTACTGACTATTTCATGAAAACTATGTAGCGAATTTTCTGTTGTCTTTTCAATTATTCTTAATGGTACACTGACCGTATTCTTCTGTTCATGCAGATAGTTGGATGTAAATCCTGAAATTATAACAGATATTTCATCAGCTCCACAATTGGTAAAGACATTAATCAGACGCCAGACCATCGAAATGCCGTTTACGGGAACAAGCGGTTTAGGTATGTGTATCCCTTCATTTAGCAGCCGGGAGCCTTATCCGGCTGCTATTATTCCAAATTTCATGGTAATTCAAGCTTCTTAGTCCAAGTAATCAGATTCATTTTCTCCTGCCATCTTCCTTATGGTCTGTTTTACGATTCTCCATTGCTGGAACAAGTCGTGTACAGGTTCATGATCATTGTCGTGCATCGGACTTTTACAGAAGAACGAAAGCCAGGTCTGTATTCCGTACATGCCGACCCTTAATGCCAAATCACTGAACAAAACGAGGTCGAGTGCTATCGGTGCAGCAAGAATTGAATCGCGGCACAGGAAGTTCACCTTTATTTCCATAGGATATCCCATCCAGCCGAATATGTCAATATTATCCCAAGCTTCCTTATTGTCCTTGCGCGGCGGGTAATAATTAATACGAACCTTATGATAGAGATTGCCGTAAAGTTCAGGATATTTTTCAGGTTCAAGTATATTGTCTATTACCGAGAGCTTACTCACTTCCTTGGTCTTAAAATTTTCCGGCTGGTCAAGAACCTCACCGTCTCTGTTTCCAAGTATATTGGTAGAGAACCATCCGCTCACACCAAGCATTCTTGTCTTGAACATAGGCGCCAGAACGGTCTTCATCAATGTCTGTCCGCTCTTGAAGTCTTTTCCTGCAATCGGGACTTGTTTCTTTTCCGAAAGTTCCCACATGGCGGGTATATCTACACAAAGGTTAGGTGCACCCATTACAAACGGCGCTCCCTCAGATAAAGCAGCGTATGCATAACACATGCTTGGAGCTATTATATCTGTGCGGTTGTCCTTCATTGCCTTTTCAAGACTTTCCAATGTCTTGTGCTCTTCTGCAAGAGGAATGTATATCTCTGTACTTGCCGCCCAAAGAACCACTATTCTGTCACATCCATTCTCTTTCTTGAATTTTCTGATGTCCTGACGCAGTAATTCAACCATATCCCATCTTGTCTCTGCTTTTTTTATGTATGTTCCATTTAACCTTTTTGCAAAGTTATGGTCGAATACGGCAGACATAGGTCTTATTTCTATAAGTTCATCCTTTACTTTGTTCAGATCTTTTTCTTTCAACACTTCCGCATACATGGCTGCATCGTATGCATTGTCATCGAAGATGTCCCACCCTCCAAATTTTACATCTTTCAAATCGGCAATTGGAACAATATCTTTTATCAAATGTTCTTTTTCATCCTGCATCTTCATTGATGCCATTTGTGTGATGGAACCAATAGGTTTTGCAATTCCTTTTCTTACAGATAATACTCCTGTGATTAAAGTTGTAGATACGGCTCCCCCCATACCTACAATCATTACTCCAAGTTTACCTGAAGCTTCAGTGATGTCTGTTTTCATATCTTAAATAGTTTATTTTTTTCGATTACAAAATTATTGTCTTTCATAATTTCCATAATAATATTGAGACTGTTAAGAATAGTCATTGTCAAGACAGTGTTGTTCCATATAAAGGATACACAGCAAAATAGAACAAAATTCACGCTAAAAATTCTTTTTTAAGGATTTTCAACGTGAGTTTTCTGTTGTTCTTAGATAAGTTTAAAATGACATTTTCATGGTACACCTCACTCCATGAGTCTGTATGCCAGGGTTGTCTAGATAATTAAGTCGCCACACATAATCAAGACGTATGAACTTGAATATGTTTTCTATGCCGAAACTTAACTCCATATAAGGGACTTTACCCATTTCATGCGTACAGTTAGGAAAAGCGTAAAGACCTTCTTTCTCAATATTTTTGTATGGATTGTTCTTCTCCGTAAGATTACCCCACAGACCTCTAAAACAGACAACCTCTCTTAATTTAAGCTTATTAATAAATGGAATTCTATTCATTATAAGTCCATTCATATAATAGGTCAAGTCCCAGGAAATATATTCATCATTTATGAACTCCATCGCATTCATATTGGTGTATGCTTCAGGCTGAATAGTATATGTCAGGTTAGCATTGGGTAAGATAAGCATGGGATATGGTACTTTCGTCCATACTTTACCTGCCTTAGTTATGAGATCTGCATAACCGAAAGCAGAAAACCAGAAACGTTTCTGAATGCCTATATCCGTGCGGTGGTAATTATAAGAAGAGCCAAGGAATCCTTTCTTGGCCATCACATGACTGAAGTTGAAAATCAGAGCATCATACGTAATCGGTACTCTCTGGTTTCTGGTCTGGTAGAACTTCTCATCTTTTCCGTAACGGAACTTAAGTTCCATCTCTGTCATGTCATAACTTCCTACTGGGGTAATGCTTCCGTCACTCTCAAAGCGATGAAACTGCGAGTATTCTGTAGCGTATTCTCTACGGTTTCTTACTATTGCTCCATAACCTATACCATTGTAATGTTCACGGTAGTAAGTCAGCTCAGCCTTTCTCAAATAGGTGGCATGAGTGTCCTGCTGACGGCGTATTGACAACAAAATATTATCCTTGTTTGTATACATATACTGCTGTCCGAGTTTGTTGATGTCATACATATACTCAAAACGCAGTGAATGAACAGGAAATTCCTTTCTGTATTCTTTTTTATCGTTGAATGAGTATTCAACCAACGCATCGTATTTCAGTTTTTCGTCGCGTGTTCCATATGCCATATATCCGTCAAGGAAAAGTCTGTCATTGAATACAGGAGTCGTGGTACCACCTATTCGCATTCTTGCACCCTCTATGGTATTCCCGCTTATTGTGGTGTTCATGGGACCGAACTCAAACTTATTCTCACGTGGATCTTTGTTTGTTGGTATATAACCGGATACCAACACTGAAACAACCTTCTCAGTGTAATAAAACAAAGGAACCGAGCGAAGCCTTGTCATAAGTTTTTCTACTGAATTTGGATTCCTGCGTTTGCCTTCATCCGGACGGTTGTCTTTCCAATATTCATCAGAACGGTTATAGGCATCATCCTGTGCTATAACATTGGCACTTTCGCTGAATATCCCTGCATATTCTTCTCTTGGCATATCAAACGAATGGTCTGTGTATATGTTAAGCCGTCGCGCATACATGCCTTTTGAATTTTCTGTAAGCTTGAAGTTCACCTGAATATCATCTTTTGTCATGATTCTGGTATTGCCATTCCGCTCAGTAAATTCCTGTTCAATGCTCATTCTAGACACAAAGTTCAGATTTATGTCATGCGGTACATTCATGTGGATTTTACTGATGAAATATGTGGTATCCATCCTTACAAGCATGTGTCCGGTAAATCCGAAAGATTCCGAACTGCGTGGAACAAATCCCAAGTCTATATATCTGCTATTGTCTATATCAAGAGTATCAAGCAGATAATACTTGTAGAAGCCAGGTCCTATTTTGGAGAGAGGACTTACAAAACGTTGAAGGAACAGCGGTATATTGTTTTGGAATATATCTATTTCCTTGAACACTTCCCCTAAAAACTGCTGTACTCCATCACGTGAAAATACCTCATCGACCCCGGCTGTTTTCGAAGCCTTTACCAGATGTTTGAGACTGTGTGGCGATTTTCTATAGAAAACCTTTTCTATCCTTTCCTTTTCGCACACAGGCAATATGGTGGTTCCTGCATCAAGGGTATCCACGAATTCGTTAACGAACTCGAACTTGTTCTTCTTGCCTTTCTTATTTTCCTTTGGCTGGTAATCATCCATCGCAAAAAGCATTTTCTCATAACGGTCATACTGAAAGTAGTCATGATTAAGAGGAGATGTGGCATCACGGTTTTCTATTACCTTTTTTACAAAATCTACTGCCGGATTATCTTTGTTTCTGTATTTCTCCTTACCAGGTTTTACAACCACTTCGCTGAGACTGATACCGTTTGGAACAAGTTTTATTGTATAATATCCGGCCAGTTTATCTGATATAGCAGTACTGTAGGTGTCATATCCCAAGTATGAGATTTCCACAGTCCCCTCTTGTAATGGAATGACCAATTCAAAGTTTCCGTCCATATCTGTAGATGTACCTACAGTGGTTCCATTTACAATAATTGAAGCGTATGGCAACGGATCTCCATTGACGGAATCCATGACCTTTCCCGTGAAAACAACATTCTGCGCCACCGTATAAGTATGACTGAATAATATAACAATCAGTAAAGCTATTATATTTCTGTTCATTCTAACCGGCCTCCAGCTAAATGGTTTCAAGGAGTTTCCTGCAGAACTGTTCATGTCTGTATCTCATGTATTTACAGATCGCTCCCATGACAAATATTTCGAAAAGGAAATACATCCATGGCAGGTCAATGATGCAAAATAAATAAAGCATAATGGCACGGGTATTGAAAGTCAGAATATTTGTCCATTTCATGAGAGGAAGTGACTTTTCTCTGAACTTCTGTCTGAATACCTCAGGCACAAGACTTATGTTATGATATTTACAGTTGAGCTGTTGCATAAGGATTTGAAAGTTAGTTGTTTTCTTTTCCTGCGTTTTTGTATACGACACATAGTTTCTCAGAAAGATTTTCCACAAAAAATTACCCTTCCAAGAAGTGGAATTATATTCTTTTGTCAGTTGTACTGAGTTCGAGAGTTCACTTCCGCTTTCACCTTTAAGAAAATAAAGATGTATCTGCCGATAGTAATCAGCCATCCCACACTGAGGGCCATGACATCCGAAACCTGAATAACAGACCAAAACGGTGAACATTAATGTAACGATAACAGTATTGATGAATGTGTTGTCAATACCTAAAAGTCCGAATTCAAGTTCATGATGATTATAGAAACGCCAGACTATAGCTATATATATGAGAATAAACCATATTTCGCCGGCAACACCATCAAGGATGCGTCCCAAACGGGTTTTCTTACCAGTCATTCTTGCCAATTGTCCGTCCGCACTATCATAAAAATTAGCCCACATAAGAAGCAGTACGCCTATAATATTATATACAAGCCCGACTGTTCCTTCTGTGCGGTATGAACCATGCATGAAGAACCAGGCAGAGGCACCTCCTATGATTATTGAAAGTATGGTCACCGTATTGGGATGTATATCAAGTTTTCTGAACAATACAGCCCACAAATACCCTATAGGGCGTGTGAATACTTTGTCAAACCATTCTTCAGTATCATTTGATTTATATGTAGATTTGATGTTTTCTTTCATATTGTTATATTCTTAATATATTACTCTGATTCAGATTCTCCAACTTTTTCAGCTTCTGTGCATATGGCTTCTTTTCTGTATATCTTCATAAACAGAAGTCCTATCGTAGTCCAACACAATTCCCTGAGCCTGCATATCATGCTTATGAATAGTCCTATATCAGCTGTCATGCCTATTTGAGTGACAGACATGACAAAACCGCCTTCACGACCTCCTAACTGAAGAGGAAGGAAACCAAGCAGATTAGCGAAAAGAGAAGTGAACGCAAGAATAAGCAATGAACAGAGATACAGATACATGAAACGTCCGATACCTTCTCCCTCGCCTACACCCGAGAGATTCAGGATTATCAGTATTTCAAAACACTGGAGTATCCTACCGAAGTACTCCAGCAGGAAACTGCGCATGAAATCCTTTCTGTTACTATTGTGAAGGGCTGCAATCTGCGAGTCTATTTTCTCTATTTTCCCTCTGTAACGGGCTGTAAGACGTTTTCCGCGTCTCCTAAAACCGGGAATCCCGCATATCAGCCGCATAAGTCTGAGTATCATTCCGTTTCTGTATCCTTTCAGAAAAAGATATATGCCACCGGAACAAAATATAAGCGAAAGCAGAAGTATCAGCTGTACATGAACATTTATTTCAATTCCATATACTACCGCATATATAATGTATGCCGCTATACCTGTTATCCAAAACCAGAAATGACTGAATACATGCATCATCGAAAACAGGAGAACTGACGAAGTGGCTAGAGGTGTACTGACATATCTAGACAATTCCATTATTCTGTATGCCTCTCCGCCCATAAGCCCTCCGGGTGTAGTATTGTTTAGTGCGAATCCGGTCACCATAAGTTCCAACAGCTTATGGAATGGTATCTTCCTACCGCCGCTGCTTGATATGATTACCTCCCAGGCAAATGTATTCATCACGTAGAGCAGTCCCCAAAACAGGATGATAACAGCGAACCAATACCCCATCTGATGTATATATTCCATTATCTTCTCGAAACCTACATCCAGGGAGTAAAACATCACAATAATTGCAACTATCCCAATGAAAAATAATATATTATTAATTTTTTTCCACATATAATAATTCATTAATCTTGATGGACAGTCATGAATACAAACTTGTCCTGCCATGTAGCATAGAAATCCGGTTTCAGACTAAGAAGGTTTCCATCCGGATCTGTGAAAAGCTGCACAGAGTCACCTTCCGCGCACAGAACATTGTCTCTTTCTCGATAAATCTTATATCTGAAGTCTATACGGGCTCCTCTTTTATAGATATATCTAGTGTGGACTACCGCTGTATCATTTATACAGAGAGGCGCGTAGTATCTGACATGAAAATCGTATAGTGCCGCATAAATTCCTGCAGTCTGCATATCCTGATAGCCAATACCTGGATAATGAAGTCCGAAAGACTCCCTTCCATCCTCAAAATACTTTAGATAAGAGCCATGCCATACCCGCTTCATCGAATCGATTTCGCTGAATCTTACCTTTATCCGGCAAATATCCTCAAGTTCTTCCATCATTTCAGAATTTGAATACAATGTCAGGAAGTACAGCTGTTTTCTCAAAATCTCTGAAAGTATAAAGAGTATAGTTTCCTCCACGCCTACATAATCTCAATGATTTCAAGTTTTGTCCGATAACATCAAACTCAATTTCGCATGAGGTATAGAGCATTCTTCGTCTGTTATTTTTCCATTCCGCAATTGGTTCGACTATAATTTTATGTATATTGTCCGATTTGCTGACAGATATTTTGGCTTTTTGTTCAAGAGGCGAGACGTCGTTAAAATTCTTAATATGCCCCATCACTTCAAATATAAGTCCTAACTGTTCTGAAATTATCCCACCTGCCACTCTTTTCTTTCCTTTCTGATACATCGTGAATGAGCCGTTGTCATAAAGCATGGCGTCATAGCCGGTTCTGAAAATCATAGATATTATGTCTGGATTTTGTATATAGAGGGTTCCGACTTCGTTTATATCATCAGATATAGCCGTGTTATGCTCGGTGCGCAAGACTTGTGCCGTGTTATACCGGCTGCCGTCATATTTGTTGAGTATATTACGGATTTCCTCTAAAGTACCGGCATAAATACTGGTTACAGACAGATATATCATCATTAAAATTGAGCATATTTTCTTCATATCAATCTTTTATTAATGTTAATCAGTATAATCCTCCGTTTATGGAAACAGTTTCTCCTGTTATGTAAGATGCGGACCGTGAAGCAAGAAACCCTACAACCTCAGCAACTTCTTCCGGTGTACCGAACCTGTTCATGGGGATACTCTTTTTCAAAGTTGCTTCATCAAGTCCTTCTACCATATCGGTACGTATAAAACCTGGGGCTACGGCATTTACGGTTACGTTCTTTCGTGCCACTTCCTGGGCTAATGCTTTGGTCGCTGCAATAAGACCTCCTTTAGCAGCAGAATAATTTGTCTGTCCGGGTTGTCCTTTTAAACCGCTTATACTTGCCACATTTATAATCCTACCATATTTCTTTACAAGCATGGTTTGCAATACAGCCTGTGTGGCATTGAAAAAGCCATTCAAAGAAATACTTGTAACTTTGTTCCAGTCTTCTTCCGGCATAAATACTAACAGATTGTCTCTGCATATTCCGGCATTGTTCACCAATACTTCTATATAGCAATCCAGGTGTGATTCCTGCCACTGTCCTATCGCTGTTAATGTCTGATCCCTGTCGCTGACATCAAACATAATGATTTCACCTTCACTGCCTGATTCCCTGACCATTTCGAGTGTTGCAAGTGCTTCCTTTTCGTTACTGACATAATTTATAAGTACATAATATCCCATTTTTGCCAGTCTAATGCAGACTGCACGTCCTATACCTCTGCTTCCGCCGGTTACAAGAGCATATTTTCTATCCATTTTCATTTGTTTTTATTTGTTCAATATATTGTTCCATATCCAATCCTTGCCAAGCAACTCCGCGCATGTTACCATTGATGTAACCGTAACTCCATGAATACCATGTAACATCAGGTTCTGTCCAGAAAGAAATAGATTATGTATTGGCGTGCGTGCAGAAAGCATTGTCATAGAAGGATTCCTAAAATCTTTCCTTATCCCATAAGCAGAACCATAAGGCGTTCCAGTGTAGTCACGATAAGTTAGAGGAGTACTAGTGTAAACCTTATCATAACATATAGGTCCTAATATTTCTTCCGCAATCTTTATACATTCATCAGCCAATTGTTCCTTGAATTTTTCATATTCATTACCTCTTCTTCCAACCGTTGTTTTCTCCCAGTTTTTCAACTTGTCCCAACTTATGGGTGTCAATATATCTATTTGATTAGCATATTCTCCCTCATTTGGAATCCTACTACTTATGAATATTCTATCTACTTTTTCCTGTTTTTCATCAAAATCCCATATCTTATTATTTTTATAAACATACTGGTTAAAATTAGAATATTTAAGACTGCCTGGTTTTAAGCATAATGAAGTTGTAAAAAATCCAAATGTATTATCTAAACAATTTATTCTGTTTATGTAAGTTTTTCTAATAGCTTTACTTTCATCAAGCATTTTAAATGTTATACGAGGATGACAAGTACTAATAAAATTATTAGCCTCATAAATCTGTCCATTACGGCATTTAACAGCTGTTATCTTGCTGTGGTGATCTATAAGATCTGTTACTTCCGAATTGCATAGAACCTCACCTCCCATATCCTTTATTCTTTGAGAAAGTCTGTTTGTTAAAAGAGATGCATCTCCCATTAATCTCCAGCTACTTTCTAGAAAACTACTATTACCATGAAGAAAAGAATATAACGGAAGAGAATCTTTTCTTAATTCTAATTTCATAGATGTTGCTCCAAGTACATTTATAAGTCTATCTGAATGCAAAGTTTCTTTCAGATAATTCCAAGCCCCAGTGTCTATCAATTCAAAAGGGAAGTCTGAAAAATTAAAAAACGGGTTAAAATAGAAAAATTGTGTTTTGTCTGTTATTTCCATAAGTTTGAAAAGTTCTCTAAGACCATCTTTATCCTCTGGAAATTCGGAACAAAGTCTATAAAGAAAATCCTCTTTACCCTGAGTAAATACGAACTTTTCACCTTGTATATGGATTTTGTCAAAATCCTTATCTAGTTTCTTCCATGGTAGATCTAGTAAATCCATATATTTAAAAGCTGGATATAACGATTGTCCTTCTTCCAGTCCACCTACATAATGGAATCCAGTATCGAACATCATTCTTCTACGATTGTAACTCTGAATACAACCTCCAAGTGTTTCCCCTCTTTCGAGTACAAGCACTTTCATTCCTGCCTTTGAGAGTATATAGGCATTCTCAAGGCCACTCAATCCTCCTCCTATTATTATTACATCATATTTCATCTTTTCCTTTTATTTAAAAGTTCATAAATGACAGGCTGTATAACCCATGTTAGTATTACCGCTGAGAGCATTCCTACTAAGGTTGAGAATCCCACAGAATTTATAGCTGGATGCTTGGCAAAAAGCATTGCTCCTACTGTGGTTATAAGTGTTACAGCACTGAAGAAAATCGCACTTTTGTGATATTCCAAGAGAACATTATCTTTATTATTATTACCTTCAACAAGTCCGTTCATTACAAATATGCTGTAATCTACACCTATCCCGAAAATAAATGTTGAGATTATTATATTGACAAGATTAAAACTCTTGCAGAATATTGCCATGAATCCCAAAACAACCAACCAGCTTATAAGTATTGGAAGAAAACCGAGCATGGTATTTCTTATATTAAAACGGAAACTTATCAACAGGACTATGAAAACAAAAAGCATTGATACCCACTGCAATGTATTGAAATCCTCATTCAATTGTATCAGATAATCTATTGTATAGTAATAGGTATCTAAAACAACAAGTGGCTTCTCAGAAGATATAACATCACATATCCGGCTGTATTCACTGTCCTTCCCTTCTGTTATGTCATTACTAAATCTTACTGTAGTGTAGCAGATGTATTCTCCGTTATAAGTTTCCTCCAACAGACTTGATTGTACGCCGTCTGGAATTATTCCTGATTCATACAGAGGATCAGCTTCAAAATCTTTATCCAGTGATTCAAAGAACGACTCGAAAACTTCACTTCTCAGACCGGCATATCTAGCTGTCTCTTTTACAGTCTTCCTCAGATTAAGTATTCTCTCCTCCGTCCAATAATTTTCCCATTTTCTTATCCTTTCTTCCTGTGTCTTCAGAGGAACAAACAATCTGTTTACAGGCATATAATCTTTTACAAGTCCTTCCGATTTCAGAGAATCAAGTTTGGTGGCAAGAATCGCAAAATTTTCCAACGCTTCTTCTGCAGTCTTTCCGGAGCTGGCAAAGTTTTTCTGCTTTTCTCCTGTGTATGTTTTTGCTCTCAGAAGTTCTTCTGAATAGGTTGTCATTTCCGCCTTATATCCGAGGTTATGCATGTTTGAATCGAATCTTGTACCCTCTGAAAAGAATACGCTGATGCTTATCACGACAATAACCGATATAATTCCTACAATCCATTTATTTCTGTGAAAAGGATATGCCGTAATTTTGTCAACCAAGGCAAAGGCTTTTTCGTTTTTCCTATTCACCGTCATACTTATCAGTTGTGGTAGAAATATCAGACTAAACAAGACTGTTCCCACTATGACAAATGATGCAAACATTGCAAAATCTTTCAGTAGCGCATTTTCTACAAACAACAGACCTATAAATGAACCTATAGTAGTTATACATCCCAAACATACAGGTTTTACCTGATGTCTCAGCATTTCTTCCATGTCATTGACATATTTGCTGTGTGTCATTACATGTAGTACATAACTCAGAGCTACACCAAGTATAACCGAGCCTATACCTAATGCCAGGAGTGAGAAACTTCCATTTATAAAATACATGGAAGAAAGTCCGCACAATACGCCAAATACTATCGGCAACAAAAGGAACGGCAAGGTGTTACCACTTCTGAAACAAATGGATATGAACAATATCACCAGAAGAAGAGCACCTCCCACTGTATAAAGCAAATCGGTCTTTATTTGTGTAGAGTTGTAATAACCGCTTGCTGGAGTACCGTGATAGCTTATCCTGATATCCGGGTATTGCTCAGAGAATTCATCAATCAGTTTGTTAAGAGTCACAAAGAGTATTCCTCCCTGTCCTGTATTGGAGGAAGAATACCTCGGTGTTATAAAAGCGATACATACTGTAGAATCTTTCACAAAAAATGATTGTTCATCACAGTATATCCTCCTTTTTGGGCTGACCTTGTACTATCAGAAGAATCTTCATTTTCTGCAATGGCCGATTTTTCTGATTCCTTGAGTCCATAACTTTCAGTAAGAACGTTCCTCAAACCTATAGGATCTGTTCCTATCAGTTCCGGGAATATACTGCCCACTTCACCCAGAAGGTCTTCACGGTTCTGCAACATCTGCTTCCTCATGTTATCGGGCTTCATGAGAGTGTCCAGCTTTGCATAAATATCATCCCCGATATATGCCGGATAGTGTTCAAGGAAATAGTCGGCTGCATCAATGAATATTTCATCCGGTACCTGATAGAATATATTGGCTATCAATGCTGATTCGCTGTCACATACTCCCGGTACGCTACTAAGTGAATCTATAAAGTCATCACATACCACCAACAGACTTTCCACCGTATTCTTTCCATTCCTGCTTTCGAACAAAAGAAACGTCTTGTCCTTGATTTTAAGATTTTCGAATGCGAGCTTCACTGTCCCGTCTTCATTCATTGTAGAAGGCATAAGCTTGTTTATATCTTCTTCCAAATGAATTTTCGACGAGAAATATCCGAAGAATAAAAAAGACGCAATCAGGATTGTCCAAAAAACAAATATATGGTTCTTAAAATACCGGTATATATTTATGCAAAACTCTGTCATACGGTCATTATACCTTTAAATATCATACAGTTCCTGCTGTCCTCCTTTAAGGATGCTGTAACCTTATATGTATCTTTTTCCTTTTCTACCTCAATGTGTAGTATTGTCCTTTCTTTCGTCTGGGGTCTCATCAGTTCCACAAACCTGCATTGTTTTATCTCTGTTATATGCGGTTCTGAAGTTCCAAGAATCTTTCCGGTACATTCCTTTACAATCTCAATATTCATCGCACCAGGACATACTGCATCTTCCGGAAAGTGACCTTCAAAAATCTTGCATTGGGGTATATATTCTATTCCAAAAGTCCCTTCTCTTTCCGTTACGATACAATCAGTAATCCGGTAATAATAATTTTCAAAATCCATAACCTTATTTCTTCATAAAAATCTTTAACCGCGTCTGTGCGATAATCTCATTTTCCACACTGACAATACCTGTAACCTCAGTCACACCGCCAATTTCAATTCCTCTTGCTATAGTGGTAATAAGCTTTTCGCCTATTGACGGACAACGGTTACACGTAAAGTTTCTTATTTCTCCTATATAACCTACAGGCGCTTTCATGCCGCCATGACACTGATGTTCATATCCGTACATTGCAGATGCCGATTGTGCTATATTCTCAATGATACCGGATTCTTTCAGTGTACCGTTGTTGTCCAGAAAAATATTGTCTGCAATTATGGTAAAACATGTGACCGCTTCATTATCTGTTACCTCCCAAAGTCGATCCACCATTATTATCGGAGTTCTCTGAGGTATAAGCTCCGTTATCTCATATTCCTGCATCATTATTCCGACAAATGATTCTCTATATAGTCGTACAGATTACCAAGCGTCTTTATACCGTACAGGTCGGCTGCGGGAATTTTCACTCCGTATGTCTGCTGGATAAGTGCTACAAGATCTACAAGACTCAGGCTGTCCAAAGCAAGTGCGTTCTTAATATCCGCATCTTCTGTAAGTACAGTATATTCAACTTCAAATTCTTCAGCCAATAAGGCATTTACCTGTTTGATAATTTCATTACGTGTCATTTCCTTTTCTCTTTTTAAATGTTTATTATATTATAGATTTCTTATTATCAGAGTTGAGTTTGTTCCTCCGAATCCGAATGAGTTGGACAGGAAGGTCTCAAAATGTAATTCTCTCGTTTCAGGGATGATGTTCAGTCTTGCTGAATCTTCGTCCGGATTATGAAAATTAATATTACCTGCGATGAAGCCGTTTTTCATCATCAGAACGGAATAGATTACTTCACTTGCTCCTGCCATCCACATTTCATGACCTGTCTGACTCTTGGTTGATGTGACCGGAACACGGTATCCGGCAAATATTCGGAAAATGGCTTGTGCTTCCCGGCTGTCTCCTATTCTTGTTGATGTGGCATGGGCATTGATATATCCTATATCTTCAGGTGAGATTCCGGAGCTTTTCAGACACTTTTCCAAAGACCTTACAGGTCCGTCAACATTTGGCGTAGATATATGGTCTCCATTACTTGAGAATCCCCATCCGATAATTTCCGCTAAAATGGGTACACCTCTTTTTACCGCATGCTCGTAACTTTCAAGAACTATTGTTGCGGCACCTCCTCCAGGTACAAGTCCGTCACGGTCACGGTCAAACGGACGGCTTGCTTTAGCAGGGTCACTATCGTTGACTGAAAAAGACTGGATCCCGTCAAATGATGCCACTCCATACATATTGGCTTCCTGCGCACCGCCACATACTACACATTCCTGAAGACCATTCTTTATAAGCAAGGCTGCAAGACCTATGGCTTGAGAACTTGATGCACATGCAGCCGATGCTGTCATGTTTATTCCTTTAAGCTTGAACAGACACGCCAGATTCATAGAGACGGTAGAGTTCATCGACTGAAAGACAGCGCCGCTTCCAGCTGCAGCAGTATCTTTCATCTGTCTGAATTTGTCAAGAGCTATCATGGTCGATTCTACAGCCGAATCGTTTCCATAAATAATGCCCACCTCATTTTTCTCAAGATAGTCCATGTCTATATTGGCATGTTCAAGAGCCGCACGTGTAGCCATATAAGCATATTGTGTCTCTTCAGCCATGAACTGTCTCTGGTTGCGTGGTATAAAAGATTTAAGATCCGGCTTGTCGATATGAGCGCACAGACATGACCTGAATCCGGCGTTCTTTCTTTCCTGGCTAAAGATGATCCCGCTCTTACCTGAGTATAAAGACTGTCTCACTTCCTCCAATGTATGACCAAGACATGACCATATACCCATTCCTGTTATTACTACTCTTTTATCCATACGATTTTATTTTATAATTGTTTTGTATAGCATCTTCTTCTTTTGGTGAATTTGGGGTTTAGTAATTTCCATTGTGACAACTCCTTCACATTATATTCAAGCTGCGGCCCCGTTTCGGCACATTTGAAATTCATTTTCTTATATACATTTATAAGGTCATAAAAGAACAAGGAGTTTACACCAATACCCTGATAATCCGGGCGCACAGCAATGAGCAATAACTCAACCTTGTCTTCTCTTTTCCATTTCAGCGATTTCACTATATGGAACCACCCGAAAGGGAAAAGATTACCGTCTGCCTTTATCATTGCCTGCGACAGACTGGCCATTGTCACAGCAACGCCTATTACTTCTCCTCCCTCGTTTTCTATCACAGGTACAAGATTCAGGTCTATCAATGGCAGATAATGTTTTACATATTCGTTTATTTGTGTAACCGAAAATTCTGTAAATCCGAAAAGAGGAGAGTATGCAGCATTAAGGAGTTCGAAAATCTTTATCCCATAGTTCCGTTCTGTGATATCTGATTTCGTAAGCTTCCTTATTTTCAGACCAAACATTTCCATACTGGTTACCGCCACTCTCCTGTATCTTTCAGGAAGCTCTTCTGGTATATCTATCTTTACCTGGATCCAGTCAACTTCCTTTGTAAACCCCATTCTTTCAAGATGCAATGGATAATAAGGAAGATTATAACTGGACACAATAGAACCTGTTTGGTCAAAATCCTCTATCAGCATTCCTTCTTTATCGAAGTCGGTCATACCCATCGGTCCATGAATGCGGTTCATTCCTTTTTCCATACCCCATATGGACACTTTATTCAAAAGAGCTTCAGATACTTCAAAGTCATCAATAAACTCAATCATGCCAAAACGAACATTTCTTGTATTCCATTTATTGTTTGCACGATGGTTTATTATACCCACTATTCTTCCGACTATAACATCATTCTTATATGCAACAAAGGGTTGAATAGTGGAAGAGTGACCATAACAATATTTCTTCGCAATGATGTTCCTAACATCAAATTCAAGATCAGGTACATAATATGGACAATCCTTGTATATTTTCCTTGTTATGTTCAGAAAGTCTCTTATTTCCTTTCTACTTTCTACTTCTTTTACAATGATTCCATTCATTTTTACGAACTATATGACCTTATTAATATATATGTTTTTTACGTTTGCAAATTTCACACAAAACATATATAGTAAAAAGGTCATATCAGTCATTACATTGTTCTATATAAAGGATATTCGAAAATTCATCTTCTTTTTAGTCTGTTTTATGTCTAAATTCACATCTTTTATGAATGAAATTTAATCCGACTTTTACACCGAAATTCTTATATTTCATCTTTTCAAAACCTGCTATAAACGTAAACTCAAACAGTTCGTTCATTACTCCATAGCCTATCTCTGTATAGCTTTTCAGTTTTTTCGTAATCAGCTGATTTACCAATAACTGTTCGAAAAAAATATATCTCTTAAATGGATTTCTGATTTTGCTCAACAACAGGAGATCTCCTCTGATACTTGCTTGAGCCTGAATATAGCTGTCGGGGACAGTATAAAACGAGTACGGTAAATTGTAAAATAGGTTTCCATTTCTTTCTATCCATATACTTGAGTGGTTCCTTAGGCTGAAAGCACTGAAATTGGCAGGTCGATAGTATCCTTTGTTCCATCTTTTCCCCATACTGACATAATAACTAAGTTGATGGGAAATACCTGTCTGGATTGATTGAAATACTTCTGCCTCAACCTGCAGGTATTCACTGGACAGCTCATTTTTTCCCGGTACCGAATAAGATAACATCATGCATATTGTAGGAAACGGCGAATAAAGAGATTCTTTTTGCTTACCATTTATCCAATAATATTGCTCCGGTGTATAGTAAACAGTAAGACCTGGTATAAAATCCTTTGCGGTATGTTCTCCATTTTCCCATTTCTGAAATATTATCTTGTTTTTCAGAAGAAAGCCGTTGAAAAGTTCAATACTGTTTTTCAGTTCAATATAGTCAAGATCGAACTTCCTGTTGGTTTCCGTTTCTTCTGGTTGGGGAAAGCTATAACGTGTATTGTCTTTTCCTAAATTTATACTGAGTATTCCCAAACGAATAGGGTTATACTCGTAACCACAGGAAATCAATAATCGAAAATGCTTGTATTTGCTCTGATACTCTATCTCTGGATTGATATACAGCACATCGCTATTCCTGAATATATGAGACATATTTACCCTTTGCGTATAAACAAATCCGTTTGTTCCAGAATAACTGAACAAGGAAGGTATTATAAGTCCTGAATAGTGAAAGTTGGTATTTCCTATGTTCCATTTCTGCGACGAGCCAAGGGTCTTGTGGAATACCGAATATCCTTTTTTGAATTCTTCCTTTATTTTCTCTGGTATTATGTTTATCCTTAGTGATTTAACTGAATCTTTTTCCTGGATTATATATGAGTACTTGTTTTGGCTTCTTATATTGTTCCAATAAACAGAATCGGTTATTACCTTTATGCTGTCCGGTGTCATAGAAAGATATCGGGTTCTGTACGTTTTCTTTATAGATGTATCTTCCTTTCTTGTTTTGATTTTCTTATATGATAAGTCACTTTCTATCTTCTGAATTATTTTATTCCCCAACAGACTGTGGTTTATCTCAAGAACAATCCTTGTAGGCAGGAAATTCGTCTCTCTGTTTCCTTGATAGTGTTGCTCCATTCGAAATGAGGCGAATGAGGTGGTACCGTATATGACAATATTCATTACAACAAGTTTTTCTCTGTCTATTGTCATATACCCCCAGGTAAGCCGGCTGCTATTGTTCTTAGGCTGAAACTAATGACAGCAAGTCTATTGTTATCTTGTTTTTCTAATGTATATGTATAGTATTTCTCTGCCCCCGGAGATATTGGCGAAATGTGCCCCCCATCTGATGAATTTGAAGAGAACAAATCGTTATAGACATACTTGGGCACTCCTGTTGAATACAAATTGATATTTCCATTAAATGCTTCAGGTTTGAAAGAATAATAGCCTGGAAAAAAATACTGAACTTTTCCGAATGTCTCGAAAAATCCGTCTTTAGGCTTATTCCCAACAAATATGAATCTTCTTAGTGGACTAACAAAAATGTTTTTTTTAATGATTTCAGTAACACCATACATATAAGTTTCTGCCTCAATTGAATCTATTCTGTTTCGGTATTGATACAGTCCGGACAGGTATCTCATTACCATACCCCCAACATCATCAGTAAATGTATTACCTTTATTCCATTCTTTTCTTGACACTGTTGCTCCGAAAGGACAAGAAGTTATAACACAGAATATAATAAGCAGAAAGACTTTTCTCTCCATATATGTTTTGATGAACAGAGTTAGTATAAAACGAAGCTGTCAGACAGCAATCCATAAAATAAGAATGCCGTCTGGCAGCTTTGACATATATATAATAACAGTAACAGCAGTTTTTATCTTCCAGTGTCTTGCAGATACTGTGTCACTTTAATCTGATAGTCTATACAGGCATCAGTATATCTGTTTCGGCTTTCCTGGAAAATGCTTTGAGCATCAAGCAGTTCAGAGAGTGAGCTCACACCTGTCTTATAGTTATTCGTCTGCATCCTGAGGTTTTCCCGTGATTCTTTCACGGCAGATTCGGCAAGTGTAATCTGTTTATAGGATTCTGTTAGCAGATTCCAGCTTTGCTGCATTTTCAGTTGTAACTTTTCGTTACCGTCTTGTTGCTGGCGTATCGCTTTCTTCTCTTCTAGCTTTGCTCGTTTTACCTTATGGCTGCCCCCCCACCAGTCAGATATCGGTACACTTACTGTTGCCATCATTATGAAATGGTTCCGGCTTTTGTCAAACATGAAGTCTTCGTATGCGTATGAAACGCCGACCCCTACAGTCGGCAACTGCTCTCCGAGGCTTATTTTGCGTTTCAGCTTATGTACCTCTACATTTTTCTCTAAAAGCTTGTAAGAAGAGAGGGAAGAAAGGACACTCTGATGATCCACTAGATAATCTCCCGGACCTGTTATACAGGAAGAAAGTTCCGGTACATCTATGTACTCTGCTGAATCCAAAGGTAAGCCGATATACTGACTCAGAGCCATACACGATAGTCTGATACCGTTTTCCACCTGTAGTCTTGTACTTTGAAGTTCATTCTGTTTCAGTTGTACAGTCAGCAGGTCATTCTGTGTAGTAATACCGGCCTTAATTGCCAGACTTACATCTTTGTGAAGACTCTGCAGGAGTGTATCAAGAATGTTAATCGTCTTTTCTGCTTCTTTCAACGATACTATTTTCCAATAGTAATTTTCAGTTTCCAACTCTACCTTATCTGTTGTCATATCCAACTGTAATATAGAAGCATCCAAGGCTGTTTTTGCAAGTTTGTTTGAATTGACAATCTGCCCCCCTGCAAACACCGGCTGTAAGGCAGACACGGTGACGAGATTTCCCTTTTCAAACATACCTACTTCCATAGCCGGAATAGGAAGTCCCAGCTGTGTCAAATCCGGTATGTTCGCTTTCACAAGGTCATCATCAGCCTTATATGTAGCGGCTCCTGCTGAAATTTGCGGAAAATATTTTGTGAACGCTTCCTTCCTTGTTTGTCTGGCTGCCTCTACATCTATCTTCCCAGTCTGTATATCGGCATTGTATTTTAATGCCATATCTTTACATTCTTCCAGTGTCAAGATTCTCTTTTCCTGAGCTGGAGTAACAACCGTCACCCCAACCAGAAACAAACTTAACAATAAGTGTTTAATATTCATATAAACTATCCTATTTTATTGATTTTCTAATTGTAATACTTTTTCTCGTTTATAAGTACTGCCCCTAAATATCATCCAATAACTTACAGGAAGAACAGTAAGGAGGAATATCATCGTTATCAATGTACCGAAAAAAATTACCGTACCCATAGGCATCCAAAGTCCACTTCCTCCAAGAATCATCGGTATTACTCCCATTGAAGCGGCAGCAGATGTAAGAAAAATAGGACGCATACGTCGTGAAGCAGACTGGAAAATAGCTTCCTTAACATGCATATGTTCATTTTTTCTCAACTCCTCCGCATAATCCACCATGATTATACCGTTTCTTACAATAATACCCATAAGACTTGTTATACCCAAAACACAAGTTACACCAAAATCCAGATTCATCACTCTTAGTCCCAAGGCTGTGCCAAATACACATAATCCCATACTGCAGAAAATGAGTAGAGCTATGTTTATTCGATGGAAGTGTGCAAGCAATATAAAGAAAATCATGAATGCAGCAATCACTAAAGCTGTCATAATGGTTGGCATATTGTCTTCATTTTCCTCCAGTTCTCCTCCATACACTATAGTTAAGTCGGAAGGTAAATTCATTTCCTTAATTATTCTGTCAACCTTCTCATTTACTGCTAAAGTATTATATCCTCTTACTGGTTCACCTAGTACTGTTATTATATCTATTCCGTTCCTACGAACTATCTGACCATCTTTCCAAACAGGAACAATTTCTGCTACCTGCCTTAATGGGACATTGCTTATACCTCCATACGATGGAATAAGTTCATTCATCAGATCTGAATTGTCCGAATTCTCAGACTTTGTACTCTTTATCACTACAGGTATATTATAGTCTCCTTCCCATACATTTGTAAGTGGTAAGCCTTTACCATATCTCATAGCTAGAGTCGTTTCCAAAGATAAATTACTTATTCCTAGACGTGAAGCTTGATCCTCTTTCAATTCTATTTCTGTTCCGGCAAGAGGTTCATTCCTATCTGTACGTACATATAGTATTTCGGGCATTTCCTTCATTCTGTCAACAACTTTCTGTGCATAGTATTTTAAGGAATCGGGATTTCCACCACTTAACCTCACCTCTATAGGGCTGGCTGCAAGACTATAAAGAAGTTGTTTGAATTTTATGGTAGCTTCTGGAAAGTAATTAGTGTATTTAGGGGTCATTTCATTCAATATCTCTACAGTTTCATTAACACCTGTTGTGTTTACAATGAATTGCGCAAAATTGCTGCCAGGTATTTGCGGTGCATAAGAAGAATGGAATCTTGGCGAGTTACACCCTTTAAATGATGTTACAGAAATAACTCTCGGATCCTTTCGTATCATTTGTTCCAGACTATCTGCCACCATTGCCGTTTTTTCAACAGATGTCCCACTTGGTAAAAATATTTCAACAGCAAACTGGTTACGATCAGCTGTCGGAAGCATACTTTGAGGCTGATGTAGCAACATTATACCTCCGATAACAACTGATGCAATTCCGATAAACAATATACATTTGGGATTTTTAAAACAAAAAACGAGCACCTTATCATAGAAATTCTGGAGTATATCAAGGAATGAAAAAGATTTTTTCTGATTATTATGCTCTATAGGTTTGCGGATAAAGTAAAACTGCATGAATGGAACTAATAAAACAGCAATCAATAGGGAAATTGCTAAAATCAATGTTATCGCCCATGGGAAACTCAAAAGGAAGTCATGCACAAGCCCGACAGTAATCAACAGAAAAGGGAAAAATGTTATACTGATAGCTAATGTTGCTGACAATATAGACTTAAAAAAGTGAACCGTACTGTCAATTGAGGCGTGCCAGCGGGACATTCCTTCAGATAGTCTTTCAAGATAACTGTCAATAATCACAATGGAATTATCAACAATCATTCCCAATGTCACTATAAGAGCAGCAAGGGTAACAGTATTCAACTCTATACCCAAAGTATGGAACAATCCGAGTGAGATAAATATCGTAATAGGAATAGTTGAAGCGGCAACAAGGGCTACTTTCATTGGTAAAAGTAACATAACAACAACAACAACAGCTACAATCGCTATAACCAGTTCGCGCAAGAAATTCTGAACACTATCATCAACTACCACACTCTGATCTGTGATTCTAAAGATTTGCACATCAGATGGCAGAAAACTGCTATAATCATTAAGGATATTGTTTACGTCTTCACCCATTTTAACAATATTCTGCCCTTTCTTCATTTCGACACTAAGCAAGATACATTTTTTCCCGTTATTAGTGATATAACTGTCAAATGGAGCATATTCTTTCTTTACTTCGGCAACATCCTTCAGACGTATGTTATTTCCTAAAGGATCTGTATAAACAATCATTTGCTGAATGTCATAAACCGTATTCAATGACTCAGAAACATATATAGGCTGAGTATATGTATCAGTCTTAATTCTTCCGCCAGTTGTCGTAAATCCTTTTGTGAATAGCTTAGTAGCTACAATCTGATCATTTAAGGCATATTGAGATAATTGCTCATGGTTTAATATTACAGATATCTGTTCTTTTTGCATTCCATAAACACTCATTCTTCCAACGCTCTTGATTGTACGAAGTCTATCTTGCAATTCATCCATGTATTCTTTCAGTTCACGATATGTCTTGTCATTGCTTTCCATCGTAATGAGCAGGGCAGAAGTATCACCAAAATCATCCAAAACCTGAACAGCAAGAACATTGGACGGTAGTTGCATCTTAAAGTTGGAAATTCCATGTTTAAACTTGCTCCAGAATTCATCCTTATTTGTCACGTCATCATTCAGTTCAACCTGTATATAAGTTATTCCATCACGATTTGTCGAGAAACTTTTCTCTTTCTTTACTTCTTTATAACTGAAAATATAATCCTCAAGCGGTTTGGTAACCTGCTCTATCATTTCTTCTGACGTATTTCCAGGAGCCACTGCTACTACAAGTCCCTGACGAACAATAAAATCCGGAAACTCGTTTTTTCTCATTTCGGGAAGGCTGTATATTCCTAATGCAACTAGACAACATACTACCAGAATAACTATCTGGCGATAATGCATCGCCCATTCTACGGCATTTCTTTTTTTCTGATTCATCTTGATATTTGTTGAATATTTTGTTTAGAATGTTATTGCTGAACCCTCCGAGACTTTCTGTTGTCCGAATATGATAACTTCATCACCATTTGATATTCCTTCAGATATAACAACCCCATCGGCTGTATATGCTCCACAGGTTACGATTCTTTTACTAGCTTTACCGCTGTTGTTTATCCACACAAAATTGTTGTTTCGTTCATCAATCTGTATAACATTTGCAGGCAGTACTACACCAGAAACCTCATTATTGCTACCGGTTATATACGCTTCTGTCACCATCCCAGGCAGCAGTTTGTTATCCTTGTTATCAACTGCTATTTTCACTTCATATGAACGTGACAACGGGTTTGCAACAATAGCTTTTTCCACCACACTCCCTTCAATGAATCCGTCTCTGGCAGATTGTACATGCAAAACCGCCTTGTCTCCTATTTTAATATCTTTAATATCATCTTCCGGTACTGAAACATTCACTTTAACCTGCTGCATGGTCACAATTTTTGCAACAGGAATACCAGGTAGTACGTTCTGGCCTGTCTCCATTTTCTTTTCTGCCACAACTCCACTGAACGGTGCTCTAAGATAACAGTCCTTCAAATTCTTTTCTGCCATGCGTTCCATAGACTGTGCCTGCTGAAGCTTACTTTGTATATCAACCCATTTTATGTCGGCCAGACTTTTCTCATCATGAAGCAGCTTTAATCTGTTGTATGCATCCTGGGCCTGATCCAATGCCGCTTTTGCCGCATTATAACTACTTTTAATAACAGTAGTGTCCACTGATGCCATAATCTGTCCTTTCACTACATGGTCTCCTGTTTTTACATATACTTTGTCAATTGTACCTGGAACCGGAAAACTCAATGAAGTTCCTGTCGACTCCTCTACAGTACCAGAGTATCTTTTATTTACTGTCAGTTTGCTGTCAGAAACCCGCACAACCTTTACCTTTGTTACCTTATTTTCCACCAAGCCACTAACGGTTTTATCCTGACATCCTGTCAGAATAAATGGAGCAGCCAAAACTACAACTAAATACCTTTTGTCCATTTTACTGATTTTATCTAATAATTTTATCGTTTATTTGTTTTTGCAAATGTCGCATATATATAAACGAAAAAAAAGGTCATACGAAACACAATATTGTTCTTATTAAAGGATTAATTTGCAAAATAGGTTTATATACAATATTTTTGTTCCAAAATAAATTTACAGTATGAAAAATATAGAATCTATTTCAATCAAACAACTAGAGACTAAACAATTAGCAAACAATAGCTTAAAATCGGATATATTACTCTCTGCAAATATAAAATTCGATGAATCCATGTTTAAGCATCCCAGTAGATTAGATGCTTTTGCAGCCATATTTTGTGTTAGTGGAGAAGCTGAAGTCCAGATTAATCTTAAAAAATATAATCTCACGAGTGGTACCATAGCATTACACGTTCCTGAGAACATTATTCAAATAAAATCTAATGATAATCTTATTATATATCCTTTTATTATCTCTTCTGATTACATCAAAAAAATTCAAATTGAGACTAAGGATCTTATAAACCTCTATATGGCGGCAAAAACATTGCCAGTTTTTAGTTTAGAATACTCTGATATACATATATTAGAAAAATACTATTATCTATTAGAACAATAGTTCGTTAAAAATT
>ULUK01038277.1_pt1 | contig 27304 bp, 20 predicted proteins | sample 1958451 | NCBI WGS metagenome assembly ULUK01 (sample SAMEA4835758, study PRJEB28245) | human gut metagenome | biome: gut microbiome; material: fecal sample | place: Denmark | collected 2008
AAGGTAGATTTCCTCGCCTACTTCCGGACAAAGGCACGAGAAAAGTATGAGAAATGGGATTGTGTTTACAACCACTTCGAGAAATTTGTCGGTGGCAAATGCACCTTTGGGGATGTCACCGTGGAGCTGTGCGAGAAGTTCAAGGATTACCTGCTCAAATGCAAACAGATCAATCATCCCAATGCTTATATCTCACGCAATTCGGCAGCCGGTTATTATTCAACTTTCCGAGCCTTGCTGAAAATAGCCTATAAAGAAAAGATGTTGCGTGAGAACTTGAACGACTTTCTGGAAAAGATAGAATGGAAAGAGGTCAAGAAAGAGTATCTGACACTTGATGAAGTCAAGAAACTGGCAGCTACGCCCTGCAAGATTCCTGTCCTGAAACAGGCATCCCTATTTGCTTGCATGACCGGTCTTCGTATCAGTGATATTCTGAAGCTGGATTGGCGTGACTTTGAAGTCGGTCCGGATCAAGGCTATTACATCCGTATCTGCACCGAAAAGACAGAAACCGAGGCCACCCTCCCTATCAGTCAGGAAGCACTGGAGTTGTGTGGCGAATGGGGCACCGGAAAAGTCTTCAAAGGCTTAACCCGATCCATGACTCATCATCCCCTGAAACAATGGATTGCCGAAGCCGGAATAAGAAAGCACATAACCTTCCACTGCTTCAGGCATCTCAACTATTCTTACTAATTGAAAATGAGTAAATTGCAGGATTATGATTTTAAAGAGGTAACGATTTAGAAACGAGCAGATTTCTTCAAATCACCTGCTTTTGCATAAAATAAAAAGAACACTTATTTCACAATCAAAGATATAGAAATTCTCTATCATAACAAATAATATACCGAGAAAAATTTCTTGAAACAACGGATGCAAGATTAACAATTTATATAAATGTTAATGATACAAACTTCATTTTGTATATCTTTCAATCTATCTTTGGCCTAAATTCAATTTTTGCCATTAACTACAACATAATTTTCCCTAATTCACTTATATGGTTTGCATTAACACAAAACATTCTCGCTAATAGTAATCATTTTATTTAGTGGCATTAGTTGTTTTATTGATTGGAATACTTAAAGGGAAAGTCCTTTGCTCAGACACATAGACAACTGAAGTTTTGTCGTTCCCTTCTGCATACAAAATTTCGTTAGCTTCAACACAAGCGTACCCTTCTTTATCTTCAATCATTGCAAATCTTTTTCTGTTAGTTTCCTTAATTGATTTGCTTCTTTGTACTTTAATCTTACTTAAGATCACATTTTTCTGCCCCTTTATTGAGTGTTTATTTTTTATCTTTCTGACTTCCTTCATATCCTATTCAAGATTAAATGCATACTGAATACATCAAGAATCACAATCTAACGATAAATAGCAAAATATCTTTGGTATGACGTTTTGCTAAAGAAGCAATCTCCCACTATTACTCCACCGGATTCGTACAATATTTTATAGCGTCTCCTCAGAGTCGATTTCCTGCTACTCTATAAATGTAACGCTTTATTTTGAAATACAAGCAAATGCCTTGTTTTTTACTCCACCGTTAGAAGGCTAATACGGCTATTCCTTAGATTGACCAATATAAATCACCAAGTGATTATTGGATTGAATGTAATTAAGGTTCTCGGACATACGAACACAATAATGTTTGGATGTCAGAAATGGAATTGGTGGAGTTGTTCGAGGTGATAGCCCCAACACTTTGCCGTCATCAGAGCGAGAGTGGAATACTTAACCCTGCAACAATCCAGCAATTCTATTTTACAACCCAAGTAAGTTGAACTACATTCTACAATCTTGAAGTGTTTATTGCCCTTGCGTTCTATAAAGCAAGTAGGATAGGATAAGGCAAATGGTATTGGAGCGCTTATACCAACCCCCAAAGGCGGGAATCAACCTATTCTTTGCATTGTGAAGCAACAGGATTGAACTTTGTCGTCAAAAATAAAACAATTAGTAATGGTATCGCAACGGTTTTAGGCTAATTAGCCGAATAAATTAATGCCAAATCACCGAAAATGATAAGCTAATAATGAATGATATATGCCAAACTACCGAATAAATTAATGCCATTTTGCTGAAAAACATTAATCCAAACAACCGAGTATTAGAATTTTCAATTACCTTTGTGGTAGTAAATAGTTTGATTTATGGATGGTTACAAACATAGAATATTGGATAGCCTGCTTGAAAAGAAATTGCAGTCTAAAGGAGCTGTGTTGATAGAGGGCCCTAAATGGTGTGGTAAAACCACTACAGCCGAGGAAGTGGCAGCTAGCAAAATATTGTTAGCTCGAACTGATGTGAAAAATAATTTCAAGAGCCTATTAGAAATAGATACAGATGCGGCATTGTTGGGTGATACGCCAATGCTTATTGATGAGTGGCAAACCGTACCTAAATTGTGGGATGCGGTAAGATATACTGTTGACCATCGCCGTAAAATGGGACAGTTTATCTTAACAGGTTCTGCTGTCCCCGACAAGGAGGCTGAAGAGGAAAGAGAACATTCAGGAACAGGGCGTTTTGCTTGGTTGACAATGCGCCCTATGACATTATTTGAATCAGGGGAATCAAATGGAAAAGTAAGTCTTGGTAATCTGTTCACTACTCCTGAGAAAATACTGGAGAAGAATGAACTTAAATTGCAAGATATTGCATTCTTAATTTGCCGTGGTGGTTGGCCGATGGCTGTTGGGTTACCCGAAGAAATTGCTTTGGAACAAGCATTCGATTATTACGATGCAGTAACCAAAGAAGATATAACTAAAGTCGATGGAGTAAAAAGAGCATCTGAGCGAGTTCAGCGCTTGATGAGAGCATATGCACGCCATCAAGGAACACAAGTTTCAATAGCGACTTTGAAAGACGACCTAAAGAATAATGACGCAGCCACACTTGATGAGGATACTATAAGTTCCTACCTTGAAGCTCTGAGGAAAATATTTGTGGTGGAAGATATGCCAGCTTGGAATCCAAATCTTCGTTCAAAGACTGCAATTCGCACTGCTGATACACGCTATTTCGTCGATCCATCCATTGCAACTGCCGCATTAGGTTTAGGTCCGGCAGATTTGATGAGTGATTTGAAGACAATGGGATTCTTCTTTGAAGCAATGTGTGTAAGAGACTTGCGCGTATATGCAGAAGCATTGAATGGCAAAGTGTACCATTATCGTGATAAAAGCGGTTTAGAATGCGATGCCGTAGTACATCTTCGCAATGGCCAATATGGACTTATAGAAGTCAAATTAGGAGGCGAGACTTTGATAAATGAAGGAGTAGAAGTACTAACTTCATTAGCCAACCAAATTGATACCGCACGTATGAAAGCCCCTGCTTTCAAGATGGTATTAACTGCAACAGGCGAACATGCCTATCGCCGTCTTGTAGATGGTATTTACATTGTTCCAATAGGATGTTTGAAACAATGATTCGGTATTTATTGAATCTTAAAATACATTTAGATTCTAGGTGAAATTATTAAAAATATAAGTATTATAACTACAACAGTATATATGGGAAACGTAATAATGCACATGTCAACGCATCCTCGTCTTTTAAAGGATGTATTAACTCAATATAAATCAACATTTGCAGCATTAAAAGAACTAATCAATAATTCTATTCAAGCAAATGCAAAAAAAATAGAAATTAATCTAGTGCCAACCGAATGTGATGAGGATTCAATAAATTATCATCTAATAGATTCTATACAAATTATTGATGATGGAGATGGTATCCCATTTTCTCAATTTCATGAGAGAATAATGAAAGTTGCTACTGATAACAAAGCTGGAGGACTGGGTATAGGTAGATTCGGTGCATTACAAATAGGAAGAACAATGTATATTAATACCATAGGATATGAATCTGAAACAAAAAAATATACAACCACTTCTATAGTCCTTGAAACTTCATTATTTCAAAATGGTGAACTGCAAGAACTTGAAATACCTTGTAAGACTTCTGAATGTACAGAGTATATTAAAACATGCTATGAGGTTACAATTAGCAATCTATATCAATATGAGCAAACGACAAAAAAGAAGAACAAACTAAGCACAGAGTTTGACTCTATCTTCAATTTTAAACAAGCTCTTTTTGAGAGTTATCCTTTCAATATTTTTGAAGGGAATATTAAATTTATAGTCAATGGAGAGACTTTATCTCGTGAGCAATTTTGTATAGGTACTCCACATCTTAAAACTGCAATATTTACAGATGTACAAGGTCATAATTATAATATAAATCTCCATTTCTATAAAGTTAACCTAAAAGAAAAAGATATTAGCGTCTTTTTCCAAATCAATAATGGAGGTGTAATGACATCTATTGCAAAATATCATTATGCAAGTCCATGGCATACAGCAGATGCAGGAGCTTGGTATATTATGATTGATTCTGACATTATAACTCGTGATATGATGTCAAATTTTGAGTTGATAGATTTGGGCGAGCAAAACGCTAAAGCAATGCAGGAACTCATTAAAGAACAAATCGATAGTTTCTTTAGAGAAAGCAATGTCAAGTATAAAAGTTTTGTTGAAAATTTATATAAAGACCCTAATTACCCATATAAAAATTTAAAAACAGATGATTGCCCTACATTGGAAGTTAATGTTTTCAATCATACAGCTTATTTGTTAGAGATGGAGCAAAAACTAATAGAGAACAACAATCCTGCAAGAAAAACAATATATCCGATGGTCAAAAAGATTATTGAAAATGGTGACACTGAGTTTCTCGTCAATAAAGTTGTCCGCCTGACCGATAATAGCCGTAGACAATTCTGTGAACTAATTGAATTGACAGACCTTGATGATGTAATTAGTTTTTCATCCTCAGTAGCAAAGCATCAACAATTCCTAGATTTTTTACATGAGCTTTGTTATGGCGAAATATCCAAATGGCTAAAAGAAAGAAGCCAACTACACAAAATTGTAGAGAAACAATTGTGGATTTTTGGTGAAGAATATAGTGAGAGTACAAAACTTTGGTCTGATAAAAGTTTGGAAAAGAATTTAGAGGAACTACATACAAAACACTTTTCATATACACCAACAGAAGAAGAAGAGAATCTAATAAAAGAGGCACAATTACAAGATAAAGATATTACAGACTTATTCTTCTATAACAAGAAAAAATTGGGTAACGGTAGAGAAGAAGTATTAATAGTTGAGCTTAAGGCTCCTGTATGTGCAATTGCGGATAAGGAAATTTTACAAATTGAGAAATATAGGAATGATATTATTTCATCAGCAGCTTTCCCAAAAGATAAAATTTGTTATAAAATCATTCTAATATCTTCAAAATTAACTCAAAACGCAAGAATCAAATTAAAAGGTGCTCGTTCACACAATCCTGAAACAGATCCATTCTTATATTCTGATTACAATGATGATGGAAGTGATATAAAATTGTACATAATGGAATGGAGTGAACTTATTTCAGAAAACAAGAGAAAATTATCATACTTATCAGATTCACTTAATATTAAATCTGCGGATGTCAATGAAATATTTATTAAAGAATATCCTCAATTAATTGATGAGAAATCACGAGCTCGTTTAAATAAGCGCGAGTTAAAATAGTGTTTATTATAAAACATTAAATAATTTTATATAGCAAAATAATTTATCACTAATAAAAATACTAACAACTATGGCTGATTATATTAAAGTACAGAACCTCCCAATAATGATGGGAAATATTACTGCAAACATCTTTAGTTTAAAGGTTAAAGATGCTGTGTTGTTAACATATGTAGCAGTAAGAGGAAAAGATAAAGAATCGGGAGCTGTTCAAAGAGTTTTAAGTACAGTTAGATTACGTTCTATAGAAGATTTTGTCCTAAAGGGCAATATATTTTATTCACCATTCTTCTTTAATTGGACAAATGAAGAAAACTTATTACAGTTTAATAATGATAATACCGAATTAAAAATACCCATTGTAGGAGCATCTGCACAAGTCTTAGATGGTCAACATAGATTAGCAGGCCTAAGCAGAGCTATGGAAAAGGATCCCTCTGTAGGAGATAGGAATATTATTGTAATTATGACAGATCGATTAAAAACAAACGATGCCGCAAAAATATTTCTAAACATCAATACAGAACAAAGACCAGTACCCCCTAGTCTTATATATGACCTTTTTGGGGAAATTAACAAAGATGATAAAAATATCCCTATTGTTAGAGCTAAAGATATAGCGTCAGAATTACAAAATAATTCATTGTCACCATATAAAGGTATAATTAAGTTTCCTGGGCAACCTAGAGGTGCCGGTTTCATTGATTTGTCAACAATTGTTAATTCAATAAAGCCTTTGTTGGAGTCAGAAGGTATATTTAACAAATATAAAATAACCAATTTAGAAAACCAGATTAATGTTATATTCAATTATTTCAATGCACTGAAAATCGCATATGAAAATGCACAATTGTGGTATAATAAAACAGTAAATCCATTTTTTACAAATGCTGGCTTTACTGCAGCTATTGATGTTTTAAATAGAGTTCTAATTGCCAAATGTGCCGCAGACAAAGATTTCACTCAAGCGTCTTTTGTTAAACACTTAAAATTAGATGCAACTCTTTTGCAAAGAAGTGACATCAAGAATAAGGACGGAAAGAGCCAACGCAAAGCTATTGCAGAATTTTTGGAAGAGTCAATAAATCAAGATTTACCGACAGAAGATGGCTATAAGTTTTGATAAAAGAAGAACACAATTAATTTGTGAGAGATTTATTTCCGAGGAACAATCGAAACTACCTGCTAATAGTAAATATAAATTCGAAACATTGTGCTTGTCTTCAGAACAGGAAGCAGAGTTAAAGAGCAACATAGCACAAGATGGTATCGGATTTTATTACAATGCATTGATATCTTTCTTTCAAGGTCTATTATCACTAAAGAACAATAGTATTTCTTGGTCTTGTATTGAATTGTATTATTCGACCTATTATAGTATACGTGCTCTTCTTGCATCAAATGATTACACCATAATTAGATATAGCGGATTATATCTATTAAAAGTATTAGAAAATCAGCACCCAAGCAAAAAGAATTCGAGAGACTATAATACAGATCATAAAGGAACAATAAATTACTATATTGATAACTTTAAGGATTCAGACTATCTATGTTCCAATGAAATAGATGGTAAGATATTTTACGAATGGATAATGGATTTAAGAGAAACAACAAATTATCGCAATATTCATTTTAATGAACCCGAACAATTTGATATTTTGGAAGAATATGTGGTAAAAATAACAAAAAATAAAGAATCTATTGAAGATATTTTAAATTGCTTTGAGGGTGATTGGGATTATTATTGTTTTTCAGAAGAATCTGCTTGGATTGCTGGACCATATAAAAAATTAAAGGAAACAGCCGAAAAATATCAACAAATAGGTAGCTCACTAGAAGATGAACAGAAGGATTATATAAATAAGCTGATGGATTTATTGGGTATTCATAACCTTAAAAATACATTTGTATTCTAAACGTAATAATAGCCTGCGAGAACGCAGGCTATTATTACGTTTAGAAGCTTTTTTCGATGATTTTAATGATGTTATAAATTATATAAATGAGAAACAATAGCATCAATTTGATTCTCTAATATAGAAAATTCATTTTGGGGATTTTCTTTTTTTGCTAAATGGATAGCTTTTGCGATTTTCGCTATTTGTTGCTGAATATCTATCGACACATTCCGTGGAAACAAAAATTGTTCTATAGTTGATTTATTTATTGCTAAATATCCGCCAGCTAAATGTTTATCAGAAAACTCTGCTACCAAAAATTCTGTTGTTTTTTTAGAATTTAAAATACCCAATATATAGAATGGATCATATCCGGCAAAATCATATATAGCATATACTCCTACGCCTATTGCCAAAGGGGTATCAACATAACAAGCCTCTATTTGTTTAGTCATTCCTGCTATTATAATTTTAGGATTTTTCCACATTTCTTGTTTTGACTCTGTGATGTTCGAGTCGAGATAAATAAAGGCTCTACTATACTTATCTTTCATATATCGAACATTTGTATTATTGAAAACATATCTGTCTATATTGCCACTAACTGTAAAAGGTATAGTATGATTGTTATCTATTTCACATACATTCTCTTTGATTTTTTGTGCTTCAAATCCTGTAGCACCACTACACACTTTTAATCCTAATTGGGATAATCGTACCTTATTAGATTTTTCAACAGATTCTTTCTTATTTAATCTGTTGTCTATTAAATCAGTATAATTGTTGAGAAAGTAACTATTAAATTGTTCATGAGATACTTTATTTCCCAATACTATAATAGGATATACACTTGCATTCTTAAAGACATCATAAATAGATACATCTATAGTCTTTTCTAAACCACACTCAGCTTTTAGTTTATGTAATGTCTTTTTTGCATAATCTGCGACTAATAGTTTGTTGGGAATAATCCAACAATAAATATTAGAAGACAATTTTGCTCCTAGCAATAGAAATAAAACATACATATCATAGGCACCAGTTGCTTCTGGATACGATTGTTTGTATAGTAATTTTTCTTCACCAGTTCTCGCCATATTAACAGCACTTACATACGGAGGATTGCCAATTACAATATCAAAACCATTTTTATCATCATCACGATTGAAAACATCGCTAAACCAAGTGTGCCAAAGAAAGAATTTGTTATTCTCGGCAAGATTGATATCTTTGAGTCTGGCAAGAATAGTTGGGTCGTATGCCTGTGCCTCCAACTGTTTGTTGATAGTATCGGAAATTTCTTGTTGTAACTTCACCTTTCTATCGTGGTCGCTACAAGAGTAGTACGAAGATAGTAGATGCGATACCGTCTTTTGCAAGCGATTTTTTTCATCATCGAAGAGAGAAACCTCTCCTTTGTCTTTCTTGTATTCTTTTTCGTAAGTGAGTTTACTTAAATCCACACCCATAAAACTCTCAATTAGTGAGTTGCCTTGCATAATCTTATAGTCGAGATTGGGCAATGGTGATGGAGTCTCCTCATCTACCACGATGGAGAGCCAAAAACGTAAGCGGGCAATATCAACTGCACCTTTCTCTATATCTACACCATAGATATTATTTTGAATAATGTTTTTCTTAATTTCGGCACGGTCGTAATGCTCTCCGCTCAATACTTCACGGCAATGCAGCAGTTCATTGAGCAAACCCATTGGAAATGCTCCTGAACCAATGGCGGGGTCACAAATCTTCACCTCTTCGAGTGCTGCGAGAAGTTTCGGCTTTTTATTCTCTGAAATATCCGCAACACCTTCTTCGGGTGAAAGAACAAATTGGCGTATCTTATCTTTTGCTACACTTGTATTTGTTTCGAGATAGGCTATAAGCGATTCTTGGCACATATAGCGTACAATCTCTTTGGGAGTGTAGAATGCACCTTTATCCTTGTTATCTTCGAGTAGGTTCTCAAATATTTTACCCAACATTTCTGGATCTACTCCCACTTCGGCATCGTTGGGGTCATTCTCGTCAATGGTAAAGTTGTATTCACTGAAGAATTGGAACAAGCGTTTGAAGTAATCGGCTGGGAAACGGCTTCCGGGCTCATCTTCTTCATCACGTTCAAACAATCCGCCATTGAGATATGGAATATCTTTCCATTCTGTAAGTAAAGATTTATCCCAATCGTAATTAGCAAACAATAACTCACGCTCAGACGGTTTGGTATTCAAAATACCAAAAAACAGTGGTTCGAGAACTGAATCGAGATAATCGTCCTTATATGCAGAATTCTCAAATAGATTCTGCATATAGTTGAGGTCGCCACACATCCAACCTTTGCGCTGCAAGAAATGAAGGAAGGTGATTCGTCCCATCATTTTTTTTACATAATCACGGATTTTCTTTTCGTTGTAGTCAAATGCTTCCATCAATGCAGCATTGGGTTCACTAAGTCTTTTCTCTTCCCACTTATTACCCACCTTAACAAAACGCTTGCCTGTAATATATTGGATAAAGTCGGCGTATTGCTCACGATATCTGTCGAAGAACTCATCAGAAAGAGCTTCAACAGAGAATGCAGTTTTCAAATTTTCAAATGAAATACCTTTTTTCTTTAAGAAGTTGAAACGCTCAATAGGCGTTCTGTATAGTAAATCATCACTACCAAAAACGTATGTATACCGTTTAGGCGATGTCGCTTCTCCCTTGATATCACAAATAAATGACAAACGCCAATGGTCGCCACTATCAAATACCACCAATGCGGCATCAAACTCACCCCAAGTCGGATTGATGAATGACTTTACAAGATTGCGTAGCCCTACACGCCTGTTTGTGACAGAGCCTTTTGTAATATTGTAATGAAATAAACCGATACGATAACTGTCTGTAGTATCTATATTTCCCAAATAGTAACCATTATCAGAGGTGCTTCCTATGATCCTTTCTGGTTCTTCTTTCAATTCGGTTGCATTGAAAAAATATTGTAGGAAAGTGTACCACTGAGTCAGATTGAAAGATGATTGGAATAGTTTTCTCAAAATATCCGGTGTATATGTAGCTGTCATAAAAATATTTACTTAAATGATTCTGATATAATGATTTGAGGATTAGAAATATCTTGGGCATCATGGTGTTGTTCTTTGTCCATTGTCTGATATTCTCCAAGTAATTCCGATATTTTGTTTTGCAAGCTATATTCGTCCTGCTTCATTTTAGAGCGGTCGTTTTTGTACTCTCGTGATAAAGCCTTCAGATAGCGGGGAAGTTGGGCATATATACCCTCATTAATGTATCCCATCAGTACATCGCATTTCGATTTCAGCTCACAGTCGGTTGTTATTTGCTTAATGGTCCGCAGGAATTTATTAGCTTCAAGTGAAGTCTTGTCAAGGTCTGTGCGATTGATAGATGATGTATCTGCAGCCTCTACATAATCGGTTGTATATTGAGCCAATGCGCTATTGACATGTTTGTAGTGTTGTTTCTCATTAGTAAATTGTGATGATTGTTCTTCGGGCCTTGCTTTGAGATACTTTACTGCTTCTAGGAAGTCAATAATTTCAATACCAGTTTGAGTAGCCAGATAAAACTCGGTCTTGACATTGGAAGAAACAAAGATGACTGACTTTCCACAATGCTTTCCCGTATCACGCATTACTCTGCTCTTCATTGGCAAAGACTTGATCTTGTGATATAGTTTACGGTCTCTGTTGTAGAGCTCACGCACTTCACGCAATAGGGAAATTTTCTTATCGATACTATCCTTTACATTGTTGTCAAACATTTGGAACTCCTTTACAATCTCTTCCTTTGAGTAGATTTGAGCATCTTCGCCAAATGCAGAGTGAAAACCCTGTAATTTAACAAGAGCGTTTTTATAGAGTTGAATTTCCCTGTCGCCCTGTTGCGATGGGTAGAACATATAGTTATAAATATTCGCAGCAACAGAACCGATACGGTTTACACGACCTATACGCTGCATTAAACGTGTGGCATTCCAAGGCGAATCGTAATTGACAATTACATTGGAACGATGCAAGTTCACACCTTCTGCCAATACATCAGAAGTAATAATGATGTTGTACTTCATTGACTTACTGTCAAAATTGGCATCAAAATTCTCTTTGATAGTCTGTCCCAAGCGGTTGCGGTTGCTTGCTGTTACCATCAAAACATCTGTGCGACCTATCTCTTTTGTCAATCTATCGTATAAGTAATTCAATGTATCGACACTTTCAGAGAACAACACCAATTTGCCAGACGGATTGATGGTCGTATCAAAAAAGACATTAGTAAGGTTTTCTCGGAACTTGTCAAACTTCGGATCATCATTCTCTTTCGCCCAATCTGCATTGAGTTGCTCCAATATCTCACGATCATGATGGAGCATTTCAAGAAAATCAGAACTAAAAGCATTGGCTGGGAAGAGAATATCTTCAGTTGCATATCCTTTTGCAATGGCATACTCGATAATTTCATCAAGTTCCATATTCTTTGCTTGCAGGTCTTTCACCTTCAAATCGGGGGCGATGATCACCTTGTCCTCATCGAACATCTTAATCATATCAGTTGTAATACGAAGAAGTGTTCGAAGCGACTTTTTGAAAGCATAGAAACTACTCTCCAATCTCTTTACCATATGAACACGGTAAATGGCAGCCAATGTCTGACCAATATGTACAGCATTCTTATACTTGCTACGATATTCAGGTTTCAAAAACTCAACAGCACGATAGCGGGCATAGGTCAGTCCCTTGCCTTCTGGATTTTCATCCGTTTTTCCATCAGTCAATTGCTTAAGCGTCTCATAGAAGCGGTTGCTTGTATCTGAGCCCATTACATACTCCAATTCATTCGGTGGCAGAATATTGGGGAATATGATACCCTGTGATTTAATATCTGCCTTATAATCGGGATCGTTGAGAATATTATTGCGTGTACGGCGTACTGTTACCTTATCAATAACCTTACTACGTATCTGCTCATAGATTTTATCAACCTCAGCAGTAACATCACGCTGGTCACGCTCTCGCATCAATCTCTTATATTCATAGATAAGCGGAGCAAAGAAACCTTTGAGGTTGGGAACTCCGTCAATGGTACAGTTTTGGCTATTTTGGAACAATAGTAACTGATTCTGTAAATCATCAGGGCGGTTGTTGAGCGGTGTAGCAGAAAGAAGCATTACCTTCTTTTGAGTGCTTTTCAGCAAGCCCATATTCAGGCAGGGGGATTTGCATATCTTTTGCAACTCATCATATTTGCCAGAACTGTCGCTGCGGAAACCATGGGCTTCATCGACAATGATTAAATCAAATTCCTCTTTGTCCTTGTAATTGTCTTTACTTTCAAGAACCTTTGACAGACTGCCATTAGTAATGAATTGAGTTTTCTTGTATATTCCGAAAAGTTTGAATGTATTTCGCCAGTTATCTTCCAATGCCGGGGGATATACAACGAGGATATTGGTATTTTTACCGTTAGCCTCTACAAAACGTTTGGCTATCATCGTTGCAATCATACTCTTTCCTAACCCCACGACATCAGCAAGGAACAAACCATTATGCTGCATCAGCATCTGATACCCCTGAATAACGGCATCTTTCTGATATTTCAAATCCTTGACACCATCGGGCAACTGAATGGAGAAGTCATCTTCCACTTGGTCGCCAAATGTATCAATAAGTACTTTGATGTATAGTTCGTATGGAGTAGGCTGATAGCCCAAGTATGTATTCTTTTTGTACTCTTCAATATCTTTTGCTGTTAATGAAACAGCTTCGTTCCATAAAGTCCAAAATTCATCTGAGCAATACTTTACATCATCAAAGTCCTTCATTGCCACATTGAGTTCATACTGTGGCGGCTGTTTGATTCCCAAACCCGAATCAGAGATATTGGAAGAGCCCATTATTACCCAACCGTCGCTATTCTCGCTATGGTTTTGTGGCAGGCATAAGTAGAATTTAGCGTGCAGATTTTTGGTTGCATGAATACGCATTTGCAAACGTCCGGAAACAAGGTCTTCACACATCTGCAATATGCCTTCCTCTACTTCGGGTGAGTATTGAGCGTTTACAATATCCTCCTTGAAACCGTTGTGATAGATTTCTTTTGCTTTATCTTCATCAGCAAGCATCAAAAGAGCCTTGTTATGCTTTCGGAAAATATCATCAATATTGATACCTACCAATATCTTGATTTCTGATATATCACCTAATTCTTTACGCAACTTGAAATATCCAGATGAACGAAAGAAGCCCACAACAGCTAAAAAGCGTTCAAATGTTACCATCTCCGCCGCAATACCTTTCAACTTATCAAAAAGAGTATTACCCGGTATATTATTGAAAAACTTTGTACTCATAATTTTATATTTAATACAAAGCCCCTCCAAACAAAATACAATACATGAATTTATTCTCTCTTAGACAGAGGGAGATTTTAGGCTATAAGGCTGACTTGCTGATGAATTATATGTAGAATTGCTAAACAATAGTTGAAATTCAATGACTTCCAAAAGAAAAACCAACGGCCGGAATTGCAGGATTTTCAATAAAATGTATAACTTTGCATAAGAGTGAGTCCCTCTGTCTAAGAAATGAATGCTTTTGCTAAACGTTCTCCAATCCTACAGACTTTTCAGAATTTGTGCGTTGGCTTTGTCCACTACGGAATTGTCCAATGAAGCCAGATAAATTTGTGTGGTCGCCTCGGAATCATGTCCCATTCCTTCACTGATAACCGAAATCGGAATGTTCTTGCCTTTGGCTGCGCTTGCCCATGAATGACGGGCACAGTACATGCTAAGAGGAACGGATATATCGGCCAGTCTGGCTATTTCTTTCAGATTCCTGTTTATTCCGGACATGACATTCCTGTAATGCTTGTGCGTATCCTTAGAAGGGTATTTCAATACCGGCAAAAGATAAGGACTGAGGCTGTCTTCCGGGTATTTGCCGACAATCTCCTGCATACATTTTTCCCACCTGATAACCAGCTGCTGCCCGGTCTTTCGTCTGCGATACGATAAGAAGCCGTTCTGAAGATCTTTCTTTTTCAGGTGAGCCATATCTATGAACGACATGCCACGGGTATAGAAACTGAACAGGAACATGTCCCTTGCAAATTCCAGATTAGGCTGTAAGGACAGATCCAGATTCTTCATACGCTTGATGGCGGATAATGGAACGGCACGCTTGACGGTCTTGTCCACTCCCGTATAGACATGCCTGAAAGGATTACGCTGTTCCACCAGTTCCTTTTCCAGAGCGCGATTATATACAGCCCGAAGGATACGCATATAGAATGAACTGGTATTCCGCACGGCTCCTTTTCCATGAAGGTAGGCTTCATAAAGCTGCATCAAGTCCGAATCAATTTCGGACAGCAGAATGTCCCGATCCTGTCTGAACTGCATGAAACTTTTCAGGGTACAGGAATAGTTTTCAGCCGTACGTATCTTGCCCATCTGTTTGAGACGGGCTATGATACCCTGCATAAAGTTGAAAAGCGACTGTCCCTCTGTATTGCTTTGAAAAGAAGCGACAATATCATCTGCCGTATATCCGGCTTTCCGGTTATCCAGCTGGCGGATAATCATGTCCATCCGTTTCAGGTCCCACTCCATGCGTTCCTGCAAGGAAAGGAGCAGATTGCTTCGCTCCGAACTACCGACAATGATACAGCTTCCAGCTTCGTTCCATTCGTTAGTAAATATTCGGTAATCCGTCTTTAACTGACGGATTACACGATTCTGGATAATCTGATAATAGACGGTACCTTCCTTTCCCTCTATGGTGGAAGGTCTGAATTTCACTTTGACACTGGCCATAGGCTCACTTTTTAGGTTCGTCCGTAATAGACTTGTCCTTGATGGACTTCGCCTTGCTGTCCAGTTCTCTCGCGGCCTGTTCTTTCAACCGTGCCTGCTCGGTCAGGGTGGCCTGTCTCCGTACAGCTTCCTCGTAGGCTTCCACGTCCTCACGCATCTGTTCTATCCGTTCGTTATCCCGGTTCGGTCCAAAGAGGCTCTCAAGTTCCACGAGTTGCTCGGGAGTAGCCTCTCCTTTCATCTTGACATAACGGTACTTCAGATCATTATCGGCCTGCTCGTTATTTGTTCTCGTCGAAAAATAGAGAGCAACGGACAGGGCCACGATGGCCGCGAACATCACTGAAAAATTCCCAAGGATGTACGGGGATTCCAAGCTCAGGCTGAAATGATGGTTGATGTTGCTTGTCTTGACGGCATTCTTTCTGATTGTGTCATTGGTCTCACAAAACAGGGTTTCCACTTTCTCCTGGTTCTGCCGCTGTTCATTATGCATTTCCGACAAGACCTGCCCAAGTCTTTCCTGTGACGAGTTTTTCCTGTCCATGGAAACCATATCGTTCTTGATAGCAGCAAGACCTTCGTACACGCGAGTCAACAATTTGCGAAATGTCTCATGACCATTCCGGACTTCATTCAGCACGGACTCATCCTGTTTATTATTAACTGTCGGGCTGTTGCCTTCCGGCAAAGGGACGGACAACCCGTTGATTTTGTCCTCGATTCTTTCTAGGCATCCGAAGATGCTCTCGATACATTCTTCCATTTTCATATTCCTGTAATTTTAATGTTCATGAATAATTTGAATGAGAAAGGACGGACTACAATCCAAAACCTTTCCTCTTTTGTCTCTTCTTCCTGCGTCTGCGCAAGAACTCTTCCTGAGGTAACGGCTCTTCGGGAGCGGTACCGTTTGTCGGACTGAACAATCCAGGTCCTGTACTTTCTAGGAGATGGCCTCCGTCCGGTATCCTTTGCTGCACCTTACGTTCGGATTCCTGTCGGGATTCCGAAGTCTTCCAACCCAGTCGGGCATTCAGTCTGACAAAGCTGAACTCCCGGCTGATCTGTGAAGCCTTGAAGGTCTGCCCGTCCTTAGCGAACCGGATTCCCTGTATGTCCTCCGGCCTTTTTATCTCCCGGGTACGCTTTACAAATTCCAGCCTGATGCCCCGGCGAAGCAGATAATCGTTGAACTCTTTCCATGTTCCGGAGTGCTTCAAAGCCGCCTTGACGGCATTGAAGATTTCGTATTTCACACGTTCCGAGGCATGGAGTTTCTCCACGTTAGTCTTGCCCTTGTCCTCGGCGTACGTCAGCCCGTACTTGTTCTTAAGTAGTTTTGTGGCGATTTCGTTACGCTTGTAATCGCCTTGGGAAGAGATTACCTTGCCGTCATACCCGATGCGGTTGTAGACCAGGTGGCAGTGCGGGTTGTCCGTGTTATGGTGTCTTACCAGGATGAACTGGGTGTTCCTTATGCCCATCAGTTCCATGTATTCCCGGGCTATTTTAGCCATAAATTCATCCGTCAGCAGTGCCTTGTCCTCCGGCTTGAAGCTCAATGCGATATGCCCGACAGGCTGTTTTATCTTCGGATTAAGCTCACGCTGGTAGTTGAAACTGGCCGTTATTTCCCGGATATTTCCCAGCAATACACCGTCGGAGTCGATGATTTCCGCGCTGTCCTTGCCCATCACGTAGCGGATACAGCCGCCGAAGGATTTCCCTTTCTTGATTTTGCCAATCATGACGGCCTCCTTTCTCCGTACCTGTACCGGACAATAATCTCCTTGAGTTTCTGCAGGAGTTCCGTCACCGTCCTTTGGGTACGGTGAAATCCGGCCTGATGGGACAGACGGGTCAGCTGGTTCAGGTTGTTCGCCATACCCGTAAGGCTGCGTATGACGGCAGTCTCTTCGGTCGAGTGCCTGGCCGTTATCGTCGTCTCAAAGGCTGATACGCGGAGGAATTCCGCCAATGTAAGGTTAGCCTGTCTGCTGCGTCGGCACAACCGTTCATAGTCTATCTTGGAAAATTTCACTGTAACGGCTTTGCTGAGTTTGCATACTCCGCTTACTCTGGGGCGTCCCCTCGGTCTGTTTTTCTTTCTGTCATTCATATTTTCTTCGTTTGATTTCTGATTATACTTTTTCTCACAATCTGCGACCACCGGGAGCGGATTGCCTCCACTCTTCGGGAGTGGAGCGAGGTTTTCGGGATGCCCGAAAGATAACCTCGCTAACTCCCAAAACTGAAGTTTTGTCCGTTACTCCCTCAGGTCGGCTACTGACTGTCTGAATACTGTACTGACTGGAGTCAGTAAGCAAGTCAGTCATTCAGGAAAATATCACAGTTTTCTCCACTGCTCGAAGTCTTCCGAGTAGATTTCAAGATGCTGCCGGGCGATGTTCTCAAGTAGTCCTGAAACGCTCATTTTACGTCCTCCCAGCCTGCGGACAAACTCGTCCAGCCTGTCACGTACCTCGCCGCTAACAAACACAGGCTTGCGGTCTTCTATTCTCGGAACCAGAAGAAAGGTTTTCCTGTATTCGTCCAGAGATAGTTTTCTCTGCCTACTGCTTATACGACGTTGAGATACGGGAACGGCTTCCTCTTTTCCTGTTGACGGTTGCAGGTTCTCGGATGTGAAGTCGGTCTGTTCTACCGTTCCTTCTGACTTCTCTTTTCCGGTATCATTCAAGGATGATTCACGGGCTGTTTCAATACTGCCATCTGACGGGAGTATGAGTGACATGTCTGTACCTGTCATGGCCTCCCATTCTTCTTTGGTCAATTTCTTTTTTGTTACCATACATTTTTTGATTTTAATCGGTTTACTCACTGGTCTCGGTGCGCACCTTGACTCATTGTCGTGAGCAAAGGAAATGTGTATAGTGAACAGAATCAAGCAAATGGAGACACCGTGGCAATTATGTTACCCTATGCACTATACCGATTGGGCAGTCGGTGCAGACTGCCGTGATTTGCCGGGGTGATTTCTACATACCGGATTGTTCAAGCAAATTCTGTTTATGAAGAAGGCTCATTGTATGCAGTTGATATGTAACATGATGTCATTCCGGGCAACGCATCGTCACCGGTCTGAAAATCCATTGCAGTGTGATTTCTACTGCTTTTATTTGCAGTGGAAACAGGATAAAACGGTCACATTTCCATCCGAAAATGGACGATGAGACATGATGGTATATCGGCTGTAAAAGAACTGTTCTGTTCCGGATTTTTGAATATATGTTTAACTGAAAATAAAGAAGACAATGGAAATCATCAGCTTTGAAAAAAGGACTTTCGAGGAGATTGCCGCCAAGCTGGATCGTTTCGTGCAGCGGGTGGAAAGTCTGTGCCGTGAACATGGCGGAAAGGAAACAAGTGAATGGATGGACAACCACGAGGTCTGCCGCAGGTTACGTATCAGTCCGAGAACCCTGCAGACCTTGAGGGATAACGGGACGCTGGCCTTTACAAAAATCGGAAACCGGACTTACTACCGTCCCGGTGATGTAGAGCGAGTGGTCGGAAATGTGGAGGAGAAACGTAAGGAAGCCCGTTGGAAAGGAAAGACCATTTGACGAGTTTCAACAATAATGTATAACCCAATATCAAACGCATATGAGTAATGAAATCAGAGAAAAGGACCACGAGTGGGTAAAGGCGTTCCACTCGAATTTCGACAGGCTGCTGGCCCTGCTCGAAAAGTTGTTGGAAAAACGGCAGCCGTCTGCTTATGGCGATGAACTGCTGACGGACAAGGAAGTGGCATACCTGCTTAAAGTGAGCCGGAGAACCTTGCAGGACTACCGAAACAACGGTATTCTGCCTTACACACAGGTAGGCGGCAAGATTCTCTACCGGGCTTCCGACATAGAAAAGACACTGATGAAAGGGTATAAGGAGGCGTACAGATACAAAAGAAGCTGACACGCCAAACGCTCCACAAAGGACACATAAGGATTTAGATTTTTCTGGAGGGAGCGCAGTTTGCCGCCTGCCCATTTTATTTGTGTTTCTAAAAAACAGCCTTTCCGAATGATAAAATAACAGCATATAGAATTAGGTCCTATTTGAACCAATCTATATGCTGTTTTGTCTTTTTTCTGACTTTTCCGTCAGTCGCTTGTTTCCGCTGCCGTCGGCGTCCATTGTACAGACGTGAAAGGGAAAAGGTTTTCGGGCTGAATACGCTCTGAAGGAGGAAGATTCTGCCCGAAACGGCATAGCCGCCAGACCTTTTCGCTTTCAAGAGAGTCTGTACTAACTTCTATGGACGGCGAGGAAATGGGCGACTGAATTAAATTTTAATTTTCTTGAATAGCTTGTGAACGTAATCTAAATCCAATCGTTCCCTCAATAATTTTGTCTCTTAGCTTATTGATATTGTCCTTTTTGTTATATGGAATATCCAATTTCTTTACTACCGCTTCATAATCTAATCTAGTAATTAATTTGTTTTTTATATATTCTTCTCCAGACTCTCTATTAGATAATTTTTCCAAAGCATTGATAATTTCATCTGGATCAATATTTGAAATTTTAGCATCTTTCAATTCTTTATCATTTCCTTTTTTTTCATCAACCAAATTATATTGTATTTTAGCAATGCCATTATTAAGCTTGTAAATGTCATTATCGCTCAATTTATCTAGGTATGAGATAAACCTTTCAATTTCAAATAAATATATATTTTTTTTCATATCAAATTAATCTTTCAAATTCTGTGACAAAATTTTCAATTTCTTTCACAATATCAGCTCTTCTCCCTTCCAAAACTACAGGAATACCATACTGAGGAGCATCAGCAAATAATGTTTTGTTTTCTCTAAAATAATTTTCAAAAACATGTATTCCTAATTTTTTTGTTTGAGATATAAAAGGCCTAATTGCAGATATCGGTTCCCCTCCATAAAACTGTACCATAGTAAATATGACACCTAATATTTTAGGAGAGATTTTACTGATTGATGAATCGTCATCATCATCTTCTATCTCACAATATTCATTATATTCTTTCACCAATCTATCCAAACTCTTTTTTAGATAATCAATACCTAAAGTAGAGAGATAATCAGGCTTGGCAGGTATTAAAATATAATCACTCGCAACTATAGCATTTTTTGTAACTATATTGAAATTAGGAGGACAATCAATTAATATTAAATCATATAAATTGGGATCTATTTGGTTAATCCCTGTTATGAGTCTTCTATGAACTTTTATAAAATTCTCTTTTGCTTGTTGTAAATTCGCACCTCCTAGCTTTGTGGCAAGTTCCAAATCTACATTAATCAACTCTAAGTGCGATGATATCAAATGTAGTTTCCCTTTAGTAGTATAAGATTTAGCATTGAGGGGTTCTATAATCAAATCCGCAAATGCTACCTCTTTCTTTTTTGTATTAAACCAGTTTTTAATAGTTTGTGTTGATGCGATATGTTCTTTCCATTCCTCTGGTTTAATAAATGAGAAGGTTAGACTTGCCTGTGGATCTAAATCAATCATAAGTACTTTCTTCCCTCTATATGCTAATTCTCCAGCCAAATTGGCTGTAAGAGTTGTTTTTCCAACTCCTCCCTTGTAGTTAATGATAGAAATGACTTTCATATTTTCCTTCATAATAAAGTAAAACAAATATTTTTATTGTAAATATAACTCTTTGCAATATAATATGGTACTGAAACTAATAAAATATTGCTTTGTATTTGATTTATTTTCTATTTCGAATTAAGTTCTCACTTTATTTTAACTACATCTCTGAGAGACACTGATTATTATAAGATATTTATTAAGTTTCATAATTTTATTATATATCATTGAGTTTTCCCATAGAAGACCACAGGAAAAAGACTACTATCTAGCATTGCTTCGTTGTTTCTGTTTGCCTTTCATTAGCCGATCCATATCCTCCGAAATCTTATCATCTGTAACTTTTGCGTATCCTTGTGTCGTTCTGATATTTGTATGTCCCATCATCTTTGAGATGCTTTCCATAGGAACTCCGGCAGAGACCATCAAGGTACCGAAAGTATGACGGCTTTGATGGTATGACAAGTTATGCTTGAACTGAAGCGAAAATCCCAATTCATGTATCTCAAACCAAATCATACTCCGTATGGGTAACGGGAAAATGGGCTTACTGTCATCTGTCGTATTATACAAGGAAATTATCTGCTCCGCTACCGGGTGCAATGGTATAAATGACTCAACGCTTGTTTTCTTGCGGTATGTTCTGATATATTTCCGTCCTTCTGCAGTTGTACCTATATGATGCGGATAGAGATTGCGTACATCTACGTAAGCCAAACCGCAAAAACATGAAAATATAAAGGTTCTTCTTGCAAGTTCCTGTAGTGGATCCGGTTTTGGATGGCTCATTATCTCCTGAAGTTGATTCTTGCTTATATACATGAGCTTTGTAGGTGCCTTCTTTTCATATTTTATATCATCCAAAGGATTATATCTCAAAATTCCTTTATCCACGGCAAGATAAACCAGACGTTTCAGCCAGCAAAGACAATGGTTACGGTATGATGGCTTATGAGGGTAATTTGTTTTCAGATACAAAATGAAATTGGTGCCAAACTCTTCGGTAATATCTGTAAAAAGCATGTCCTCCTTGCCCAGGGAACGGATGTATTCCCCCAGATAGTAATGATACATTTTTGATTGCCTGTAACTGGAGGTTGAATCTATTTGAATGGAACGGATTTTCAGATTTTCCCGTTCCACCTCTCCTGCCTGTAATATGTATTTCGGGATGTCGACTGCTCCGGTCATGGCTGTTTTCAGCAGCTCTGCACTGATGATACCGTTTACTTTCAACAGTTCAGCATAAGTTTCATCTATTCGTTTTTTATACTCGCAAAGCATCCCGTTCAGTCTGTTGTTCTTGACTTCACCTTTCTTGCTGTTCCACTCTTCCGGCTGGCAATACAACCCAGTCGATAATACAACAGCTTTTCCGTCTATTGTAATACGACACATGATTGATGTAGTCCCGTCAGATTTGACTTTACTGCGGTTTATATAATACAGTTGCTTATATGTACTTCTCATGATTTTTTCATTCTTGATTTATAATACCAGTTTCATATCACTCGTTGCCTCAATGAATTTATCCATATCCTCGAAAAGTTTTTTAGGAGTTACCCTTGCATAAAGCTGGGTAGTTGTCAGATTGGTATGACCAAGCATTTTGCTGATTGTTTCAATAGGAACACCAGCCTCAAGGGTTATCAGACTTCCGAAGGTATGTCTTCCCATATGATAGACCAAATCACAGCTTATGCCAGCCAGATCCCGTAAACCTTTCATGTGTCGTCTCATATTGGGATGGTGTATCATCGGGAAAAGTTCTTTCCTGTCATCCGAACGATATTTTTCTATAAGAGAGATAGCCTCCGGCAGCAATTTGACGCGGGCCAGATATTCATTCTTCTTTCTCAAGTACTTTAACCACAAATCGCCCTTATCATCCTTGTATATATTATCTCTAGTGATTGAAACTGCATCCGCATACGGAACTCCTGTATAACAGGCAAAGAGAAACAAATCCCTGGCTATATTATGAGTGATTCTTTCCGGTGGTATTACGACATCACGGATCTTCTCAAAATCCTCACGACTCAAAGCCCGTGGTGGTTTCCGGTTCTCTTGGGGTAGTCTGAAATTCACAAAATAACGCTTCTCCGCATGTCCTTCCTTGAATGCCATCCGGCAGATTTTCTTCAGGATTGCCAGATAATGTCTTGCCGTATCTACCGCAAGTCCTTTGTCCTTCAGTATATAATCCTGAAACTCCCATGGGATATGCTCATTCAACTGACCAAAAGCGACATCACTTGTCTTGAATCGTTTTTGAATAAATTCGCCAAGATACCTGCGGGTGTAAATGTATGTTGACATGGAGCTTTTAGCTACATCAATACCGATTCTTGAGCGCATATCCTCTATATGCATATCAAGCCGTTTCAACAGAGTCATCTGGGTTTCTACACTTCCCTGTAAAAGCTCTTTTACGGCAGTCGCGTCAAAATCAATCTTACGTTCTACAAGTGAATCAAATGCAGAATTGACCGAAAGCAAGAGCCGGTCAATTTTCGCATTAATATCAACGGCTTCTTTACTCTTTCCATTCAGTCGGCTTTCTCTTGGATTCCATAACTCCGGAGTACATGACAGCTTACAGCTGAATTGGGCCATCGTGTTGTTTACCGTTATTCGCCCCATTATCGGAGCCTTTCCGAATTTGTCAAGACCACTCTTTTTCAGGTAGAGCAACACCTTGAATTTTTCTACTTTCATACGCTTATTTTTTAATGGTAAAATTACCTATTTTATAAGCGTTCTTTGATATGCAAAATGCTGACATACAGTGAATAATAGCCTCTGTAACAGTTTCTTCATTGTTCAGCCTGTTACCTATTCGGTTCAGGTAACTGGGGAGCTAACATTCTGGTAACTGAACACCTGCAATATTCTGTCCATTTTTGCTTTCCATTATCTCAGCAAAAAACAGAACTTTTGCTCATATTCAACCAATTACGTTTTCCTTTCTCATCCCTTCATCTACTTGCTTCCTATATTCTGTTCCACTGCTTTAGGCACTCGTATGCGGTCATCCAAATCTCTTTAGGCACAGACATTTACACAGTATCGAAGATGCTGACGCATAAGAATGTCACTACCACTCAAATCTATGCAGATTTGGTCAATTCCAAGAAACGCGAGACGGCGAATAAGATTTCGCTGAAGTAAAAAAATTACAGAACGAACTATCTGCACGCCAATACCTCAATAATGCAGATAGTTTGTTCTTATTAATTATTCATCAAGTGTAAGAGTTATTTCTCCATCTGTTGACTCCTTTTTAAGAATTTGTATATATCTTAACCATGCATCATAATGAGATTTGTCTATCGCAGATAATTGCGTATCAGCCATATCAGCTTCATTCATAAATGTTTTATAAACTACATACATCGCTTGTGGCTTATCTTTTTCACAATCTCCATCTTTACTTTGCATAACCTGTAAGTCTATCAATGCAAAACAGAAGCCATCTCTAACTCGAAAACCATATTTTGCACCAGCTCCGTATTGATCTAAATGTCTATTAATCTCATTATTCATTTCAATAGGCATTACCTCTTTGTTTCTTGACAAATATCTACAAACAACATCGTTCGCATTAAGTGATAAATCTTTTAAATATCGTTCTTTATATCTGTCAAAAAAATGACTTGTATATACTTGAATCTGCCTAAGAAGCATTAATGGTCCATCTTTTGTGTGATTATATCCACAAGCCCCCCATTTAATTACAAACCTATTATTCTTGTTGTCAAAAACTACACAATAATTGCCAATTTCCGGTTTATCAATGAAAGCACGACTTTCAACATAAAAAAATATTATATACTTGTTTTGTGATGCAGGTACAGTGTATTCATACCACCTCCAAGCGGGGAATCTTCTTTCCTTTTTGAATTCTTTCATTGCTTTCGGAAGGAAATAATCTTCTCGAATCTTTACTTTTTTAAGATCTTTGCTAAGATTATCATACATTTCTTTGTATGTCATTGTTGGAAGTAACATAGTCTTTTCTTTAGATTTATACAAATGTATAAAATTTCATTCAGCCATTTAGAGAGAAAGTAAAATAATCTCCCCAATATGAAATTACATATATTTTCCTTTGAGTTTTTGTCAAACAATGACACCTTGACAAGGAAAAAAACTACATATAGAGGACAAATGCTGCCACATTCTTGGATTTATAACATGATATCTATGAAATGACATATATTTGCGCACAAACGATTAGCAAATATCACTATGAATCAGAAAAGTATAGAACATATAGCACTCTATTCCCTTGTATTGGTAGGTACTCTTGTTGTTGGTGTTTTAGCTCGTCAATTTGTTTTATACAAAGGTTTTGACGATTTCAGTAGTAGTGTTGCATTTTTTGCGACAGTAATTGTCTTGATGGCAATCTATGCCAGCTTACAGACAACTTTCAATCAGTTTCTGCTGCCACGAATAGAAGCTTTTCTATTGCATTTCACTGCTTTTCAAACGATGAAAAATTACAATGATACCGTTTCTGTTCCGGAAGACCTTACAATCGAAGACTCAAGCCAGGCTACGCCTGATGTCATTGAGCCTGCTCCTACCACTGAAGAAGCAATCTCTGAACCTTCAGAATATGAAGTCATGCGAACCGACGCTATCACAAAACAGAATCATGCTATTCAAACTAAATTAGAAAAGGTCATTAGCTATACGAAGCAAACAATGGTCGCCTATATGAGTGAAGAAGATCTCAACCGTTTATGTGCATACATCGTAGAATATAGTTCAGGCGATACCTTACAAAATATATCGCCTGTAAAGGTTGACTCACAACTTAAGAGTATTGATATTATGCATTTTGGTTGGAATATAGGCAAGGCTTTTGGCAGAAAGCGTATTCATACTGCTACATTCATCAAGCATGTCTTTGCCCATACCCTTCGTGACTTGGAAATCTCAACTATTGAGCGTAAGATGTCTAGCACAGAAACAACATATAAAATCTCACTACAAACAATTAATATTAATTAAATGATTGTTTTTTTAATAAAGGAATCGAAATTCATTTTGTCAACTTTTATCCTAAATCAATTCCTATTATAACCTTTTATCTCATCAATTCTCGTACTTAAATATTTTACAGCATCCAAATATTTCTTGAAAAATTGCTTAGAAACTACATAATGCACTGTTTTACAATTAGAATCCAAAACATGTAGCAAACCAATATTAAATAAATCTAATGGTAAAAATTTACTTGTATTGTATTTCTGTGATTTTAACATTAAATTATTTATTGATGATGCTACTATATCCGCTAACTGTAATCCCTTATTTATCTTTGAATTAGCCATTGACATATCTGTTACTATTCCACGCCATGAATAAATCACATCATTTTGTTCCAAGCCTGTAGAAATGAAAGGTTTTTCTATATTTGAGAAAATATCAAATAGGGATTTGTATGATTTTTCAAATTGACGTTGCTCATCTATAATTAATTTAGTTTCTGTGTTATCTTCATAACATATTGGTATCAGCATATTTATCAACTGATTAAATGCCGAAAAATTTGGTGCACGCATGCATTTCGTAGAGACCTGGTTTAATACTGTATTATTATATAAATCTTTTATCAACTCCTCAATATGAGGCTTTGAACCTTGCAAAAGAGAACAATATTCTCTATTATCTGTAATTGAAATTAGTTCATCAACAATTTGTAAAAAACAATCTGAAGATTGTGGCGTTGTAAATAAATTCCATATTTTAGATGCTAATTCATCGCTTATCCGATCATAGTAATAGTTTGCACCTTGCACTTTTATAGTACGGTCATTAACCCATTTGACATCTTTTATATCGTTATAAACATAATCAAAAAAATTATCAATAACCATTGCACCTGCCATAAAGCGTTTTTCTACTATAACAACTGCAATATTGCCATTTTGAGCTAACACTTCTTCTATGATAGCTTGTAAAGCAAAAGCTTTTCTAGCTGTTTTTGACCATGAACTCCCTTTAATTTCACATTCTTCTTTTTCTTTATATAAATTGAATTGTTCGTCCATTTTCTGAAGCACAACTTTTTCTTGATTCCCATTAAGCATAACTCCGGCCAAAACAAAAATAGGTTGATCTTTTATTAAAATATCAGCACCTGTATTCCCAGCTTCATCTATATATATATTATTCATAACTAATACTTTTTCTCTCCACAAATATAAATAATCTCATTATCATTATTGAATAAATAACATTTGAGTTATCTCACAGTTATATTCCGGTGATGTTTTCCACCATCAAAACACCAATTTCCTTTGCCAGCGAACAATTAAAAACGAGTACGTATGGCAAACGAACAA
>ULUK01076449.1_pt1 | contig 27028 bp, 17 predicted proteins | sample 1958451 | NCBI WGS metagenome assembly ULUK01 (sample SAMEA4835758, study PRJEB28245) | human gut metagenome | biome: gut microbiome; material: fecal sample | place: Denmark | collected 2008
CAGAGCGCGTCCATCCGTCGGGCGAACTCCTCGAACCGCGCGAGCATCCGCTCAAAAGTCCGGGATTCTACATTGACTATTCCCATGGCAGTGTCGTTTTAAGATCCCGGGAAAGAGACTGGATCCGATTGCGGCACCAGGCCGTAATCTCCTCGTCAAAGGTTGCGAAGTGGTGTTCCAGCACGCGGTCCAGATAGCTGTACATCGAGATTTTGTCGTTGTCGAGGAGTCGCACGATTCGCTGGATCCGTTGGTGAAACTCCGGACGAACATAAATGGCCTTTCCATGGAGAGCCGCGGTCTTGACCGGCTGCAGGAAGAGGCGCTCGTAGTTGGAGACTTTTCTTGATAAAGTCCCGGAGTCGAGGGACACCGTTCGACTGTCGCCCCGAAGTTCATTCTTCTGTTCTTGCATAATGATAGGCTTTTAAGGTTTCGGGAGCGAATATAGGGGCAACGTAGGCGCTTTCTCCGCCTTCCGCGCTCTATGGCAGTGGTTGGCGTCGGTGTGGCACAGGTTGGCGTCGGGGACGGGGGTGACGAGGGCGCAAAGCCTCCGAAACAAGGGCTTTCGATCTTTCCTTCGAGGGAGCCCAATGAAGCAATTTGGCATCTTGCACTTGAGTAGAGAGAAGCGGTAATTTGTCAGTTTGGCACAGAATGTATCAATACCTACACACCCCAACATAAAGACATCCCTACTGATATCAATAAAGCAATCAAGTAAGAGATTGGGAGATCGGGGTATCATGAATCCATGAAAACAAGACTTCAAAGGCTCTTGAGATCAAGAAACCATGAGTCCAAGATTTCAGCAGGAACTGAGCCCCAGATTTCAGAACTTCTTGAAGTCCGGGCATCAAGAACTCTTGAGGTCAAGAGAACATGATGTCAAGAGATCAAGAAGCCACGAGTTCAAGATTTCAGCAAGGACTGATTTCCAGATTTCAAGACTTCATGAGGCCCGGACATCAAGAACTCCTGAGGTCATGAGTTCGTGATCTCTGGAGCTCACGAGTCCAAGAGCTCATGATTTCGGGACATCAGGGGTTCTTGACTTCTGGAGATCACGAACTCAGGATTGCGCGAGGTTTATTCAAGATTCCATGACATCAGGGGTTCATGATTTCTGGAGATCAAGATGCCAAGACATCAATCCGTATTGATTCCCTGGCATCACTATCTCATGATGGCTTGAGCCCAAGATTTATTCATTCTGTTTTGGTGTAGTTTTGTCCCCGATGTCGGCTTCGGGAACGGGCGGTTCGCCTCTTCAGATTGGCCGGCGAACAAGCGGGAACGGGGCGTGATATTCGACCCGTTTTTTAAGCCCCCGGAACATTATATGTTTCGGGACTCAGCAAGCTGTGTTTTCCGTTACGCGAAATAGATTTCGTAACAGAAAACAGCTTGCCCGCAAGGGGATGGAGAACTCCTCCGAAGTCGTCGTTTTTTACCGGGCACCCCGTGTGCCAACACCGATTTTCAATTGATCTGGAGTTTTCGTTGGTCCCCAGCTGAGTTCTGCTTCCCGAAAACTCATTTTTGAGACTTGTTGTACACAAAAAACGGGGCGAATCTTGTAAGATTTTCCCCGTAAAACGATATTTTGATTTCAATAATGTCGCGAAGAAAATGTCCGATATGAGACTGGTTTTAGTAATTATACACCCTTATTAAGGACAAAACAATCCTTGAATTTTGAACTTTATCAGACTGTTTAGCGCCAATAAAATAGGATTACCATGCTAAAATCCGTTACATAGAAACCTGATTACCATTCACAAATTAGAATCAAGCTAAAGGGGAAGTTTCCCTTCATCGTTTGTAAAAAAGACACTTGTCTGGCTTAAAACTGCAGAGTAAAAAGCTCAATGTTATATTATGTTGCAATGAGTTCCGTATATGGCGCTAAATTTCTGGGAGGGAGGTTAGTACAATCCAAGCCATTTCTATATCCAGATGTGAATTAGCATATTCTTGATTTAATAAATCTTCCGATAATAAATAGTCGTATTTTTGAGTTATTTTAACAGGACGGGATTTTAACTTTGCCAATTCCTCTCCATTGGGTTTATCTGCTGATTTTATCTTCTCTATATCTTGTGATGTGATATTTTCGACGAAAAAACTTCCGTACGGGCAAGACTTTCCTAAGCGATATTCAGCAATTAACGATATTGTACGGTTGACTTTTGATCCAGCCCAGGTTAAAAAGTATATATTATTACCGTATTGTATGAATGAGTTTTTGGCTGCATTATTTTTTTGGAAAAACAACCGACCATCTTCTAAGGCCTCACTACATTTTGTGCGTTTATCCAAATAGGCATATATGGTGTCGGACATATATATATCTCGCATTTTTAGTGTGATAAGACGATCTGTATCAATGCCATCACCATTAAATTGTGCTACTCCACCATGTTTGATAGGAGATACATAAATCGTAGCAATCTTTTCATCCCAACTGTCAACCATCCATCTTTTGCCCGCAAGAATAATTACGGTGTTTGTTGTAGGCTTGAACTGAATAGTCCCGATACGTTTTGATGTCGATTTATCAACAACTGTCAAATCAACAGGGGAATTGAACGCCACATAGAAATCGGGGGCCTTTAACAATTCTTCTCCTTTCTCACCTATTACGATTTGTCCAGTATTTAATTGAGAAATGACATTGTTTGCACCAAGGGATCGAAGAACTATCAGGAATAATTCAGGCGAAATATTTTTAAAAGCTCCTTTATCGCATAGAAGTAACCACCCCTCTTTGGGATAAAAACAACCGAACTGTGCAATAACGGCAAGAATCTGCTGAATGAGTGTAGACAAGTGATAGCTGCCTGTGGCCGATACCTCATATCTGTGTTCACGCATTAATTCGATCACTGCAATATTTTGCACAAGATTGGCATGCAGATCATACAATAATCCGCTGTTCATGTCTTCAATGGAAAACACCCGCAAGATTGAAGGCTCATTACGACGTCCTGAACGTCCCAGCCGCTGTCTTAATCCAGATATAGAATTTGCAGTACCAATTTGTGCAATGGATTTTACTTTTCCAATGTCTATACCCAATTCCATCGTGGAAGTACAGAACGCTGTCACAGGATATTTTCCACATTGCAGATCTCGTTCGACGGATTCTCTCTCTGTTTTTGACAAACTTCCGTGGTGTACCCTAAATTCATTGGGAACTCCATTGGCCGCACATAAATCAATTGCTTTTAAAGCATATGTTTCAGCCTCTGCCCGAGCATTCGTGAACACCAGATTATTACTTCCTCTCAATTGTGCATATATCTCCTCCGATATAGACGCTATAACATCCTTGTCTTTTTGACGAATATACTCCTTGACAAGCACTTTTATTTCATGGTTACTGTCCCCTTGTGGAGGAATAGCACAAGGTAAAGCTCCATCATTGCGCAAAAATTGTTTGACAGAGTCATAATCAGAGAATGTCGCACTCATTGCAATACGAGGAATATGCCGACGTACGATTTGTTCCAGGCGACATAATAGTGACTGCAACTGTTTCCCTCTTTCCGTTCCTATGAATGAATGCAACTCATCTATTACTACATATTTTAACGAGGAAAATGCAGATAGTACATATTCCTTTTTGTTGATGAAAAAAGATTCAAGCGACTCCGGGGTAATGATAATAATACCATTGGGCTCTTTTAAGGAGCGTTTTTTCCGGGAAAAATCAATATCACCATGCCACGGGGTTACGCTGAGATCCATTCCAGAAGTCATATTGACAAGGCGTTTATACTGGTCATTGATCAGAGCTTTCAATGGGCTGACATACAAAACCTGATAACCTTTTGGTGCCGGATCTCGCAATATGGAGGTGAGAATTGGTAAAAATGCAGCTTCAGTCTTTCCTCCAGCCGTTGATGCACTGATGATGACATCCCGATCTCCTGCAAGAACGAGAGGAATGGCATTTTCCTGAATGTCTTTCAAAGAAGTCCAGCCCTGTCTCCAGATCCATTTACGGACCTTTTCATCAAGAAGAGAATATGACGTCGAAGTCTTGTTCATTATAACCTGAAAGATGCAAATTCATCTTCATGAATTGCATTTTGTTTATCTACCTGCTGCGAAATAATCGCACTTATTTCTGTGGGTTCGACATCTTGAGTAACCTCTATCTGATCAATCATACTGGACCATTGTAAATCCGGATATTGCTCAAGCATGGATAATAGATCCAAAAAGCCTTTGATTGTATTCCGTGGTGTTCTAAAATAACTGTCACCTATCTTATTGGCACAATGATTCAAATAAGCCAAGAGTCCGTCATCTGGGATCAGGTATTGTTCTTCATGCCCGCTTGCATAAACATTCCGGAGGTTCTTCAACAGAATGAACATTTCTTCTTTTGTCAGATTGGCCAATCTTAATACGGTAGTGTTGTAATCCGTCAATCCGAGATCCTTCGAAAACGAATTCTCACTCAACCGGGATTTTAATGCTTCATAGCTATACAATCCTCTATTCCCGTCCGTTAAAAATTCAGGGGTCCCAGACATGATAAAGCCAATATGAGACAATGTACCTTGCAACGTGTTGTTCAGTATGGATAGGATTTCTTCATAATTGGCTTTGCGAGAGCTGCTATTGGAGATCTTATATAAGTTGACCATTTCGTCAAGACAGATAAGCAGTCCGTTGTATCCAGCCTTTCTGACAAAAATAGAATAGAGAATCAGAGTATTGAAGAATGTTGCATCATTAATAAATTCACGAACGCCAAGATCTCTCAAGGCGTCGGTTTTTGTTGTATACTCTGCCCTTAACCAACGTAGTACTTTGTCCTTTAACTCTTCATCGCCGTTTTCATATGCCGTCCAATATTTATTGACGACCTGAGCAAATGCATAACCGCCAGGATATTCTTTCAGTTCATTCAATTGCTCGTATATGGCGGAAGAAATATCCAGCCCTTTTTGAGCCGCTATATCGCGGGCCGTAGAAATAAATTTCTCAAGAATATTGGGTAGCGCATTCCCATCCTGCTTGGTTCGCGTAGATAACGATGAAATCAACTCTGATAACAAGAGTCGGGCCTGACCATCGCTTCCATGCAAACGTTTCGTTGGAGATAAGTCCGCATTCATTGTTACAAGGCCCTTTTCCAGGGCAATGCTTCTGACCAACGAAAGGAAGAAGGTTTTACCTGATCCGTATTCACCAATGACAAGGCGAAAGGAGGTTCCACCGTCTGCGATGGTAGCGACATCCTTGACAAAAGATTTGAGTTCTTTATCCCGTCCAACCTGGATATGCTGTAAACCCACTCGTGGCACGACTCCACTTCGCAATGATTGAATAATGGTCTCTCGTTCCTTCGGTTTGATAGGTCTTATCATATTAATTGTTCTTTATAAGCCAATGTTACAAATAGCGTCTCTCCGTCATCTTCCACAACAGCATCATCCACTCTGGAGTATGCAAAATCATTGATCTGCTCCAATACGGCACCTAACATTACTCCTCTTTTCCGGCATTCTTGTTCTATGTCCGCCCGGTTCCAAATCTCCTTGGTCAGAAGCAACTTCAGAATATCGACCCAGGCTTCGGCTGGCTTATTTGACGGGATATCTGTCTGCTGTTGGTCTTCATCCCCAACAAATATATCCGATAGCAGTTCTTGAGCTTCTTTGGTCTGCTGTTCAAAGATACGGAGTTTTTCGGGATTGATAATTACTTTTGTTGTATCTGATGCATCCTTATGGTCGATTTGTTTTTTTGAGGGATTGTCCTTTTGCAGAAAATGGTAACTTTCGTGTATTCTTTTCAGTTTGTCATACATAGCCCGCGCCCGCTTGGACGTGTACTCCAGTCCCGTGGCCGTGGTCTGACCCAGCGTCCGCAGCTCGTCGGCAATAGGCGTAAAATCGGTGTTCGCCGTGATTTTTCCGTTGCGGGCCTCCCAGTTCTGAATGAACCGCCAAAAGAATACGTTAGCTGGATTGTGCAACGCTCGCTCCCGGCGTGCGGCGCCCGCAGCCCTAGCAGCCTTAGAAATGGCTTCCATGTTCGCCTCGATATTCCACCGCTCGCCGCGTTGCTTCTTGGCAGCCAATGCGGCCTTCGTTCGCCGACTGATCAATCCCCTTTCATATTGTGCGACTCGGGCCAAAATTTCAAGAATTTTGGCATCAACGAATGGCATATCACAGAAATAAACGTCTATTTCCGAGGAGAGGACTTTTGATGTAAACCCTATATTATGAGCCCAAAGATTGAGCTCGGCAAAGACCAGTATGCTTTCATTTGCTTGGCAATAGTCTATGGCCTCAAACAATTTAATTGGTGTGGCATTTTTATCAATAACTGTATCATCGATATACTCTTTTATGAGCCTCCATCCTCGTGTGTTTATGGTTTGAGCACATATTATTCGCTGCCGTGTTATTGCTGCTGGGCCAGAAACTTCGTCTGATTGGTAATCCGAAATATATAATACGGCGGTTCGCGTCATCTATTGTTACATTCAAATTTTTTACTAAATCGTTCATTATAAACTAACAGAGCCTATTGAATTCTTGATTCAGCTGCTCTTTGTACGCTAACGTCACAAATAGCTTCTCTCCGTCATCTTCCACAACAGCATCATCGACCTTGGAATATGCAAAATCATTGATTTGCTCCAATACGGCACCTAACATTACGCCTCTTTTCCGGCATTCTTGTTCTATGTCCGCTCGGTTCCAAATCTCCTTGGTCAGAAGCAACTTCAGAATATCGACCCAGGCTCCGGCCGGCTTGTTTGACGAGGGATCTGCCAGCTGTTGGTCTTCATCCTCAACAAATATATCCGACAGCAGTTCTTGAGCCTCTTTGGTCTGTTGTTCAAAGATACGGAGTTTTTCGGGATTAATGACAACTTTAGGGGCTTCTGCTGGTTTGGTTTGGCCAATTTGATATTCTACGGCATCCGATTTCCTTTCCACCACAGCAAAACCTTCATCATCAGTAAGAGTACGGTGTATCAGGACATGGATATTTTCAGCATTTATGCCCAATAGCGGTAATAGCTTTTTTAACCGTTCCGCTCGTTTGGGACGGACATCCCCATTCGTGCATGAATAGAGTATCAATTCGTGGCCAAATATTTCTTGTTGCTTTTGTGTCAGATTCTCCTGAATAGATTTTTTAATTTGCTGGTCAAGAATCTGCTTGACAGATGAGAATCTCCACTTGGCAACCGCATATAGATGCTCGACATTCTCAAGTTTGGTTCCATGGATTCGGATATAGTCAAATATGGCGGCTACATCGGAATCAAGGATATTATCCCCCTGGACTATATATGCTGCTAATTTAATAAACAGATCTATCCTCAAATACTCTTCCGTCGGGTGTTGAATCTGATTTCGGTCTAAACTTCTGTAAACAACACAATTATTGTGAAAGTTGAGCCGCTTTTTATCAAGTTCATAGTCTGGAGCTATCCCATACCCCAAACGACGAAGCCCATTTTGAATAGATTCGATATGGCTTTTGTACAAACTTGATTCATTTTCGCATTGACACTCACAAAGACGTAACAAGTCGTCTATATTCATTACGGCATATGGATCCCGTTCAATCGTCTCATGGAGAGTATCAACTAAAGCCTTGATTTGGGGATTTTCCAGAATGTCGATTTCCTGCGGCAATGCAAAGAGAGCTTCAACCGACTCTCTCCCATCGGCTCGTTTTACAATATCGCAGTAGTCTCTGAAAAAACTTATTGAATAATGATAACAATCATAAACGATTGTCTGTATTGAGTAGACGTCTATGTCAATTGAGGGTATTGTATATGATAATGTTACGTCTTCTGAATTAAACAGGCTTGCATTATCGTGTTTTATATAGCGATTATTATACGAAGACTGTGAAATTCGGGTAATAGACACATTGTGGTATTCTTTTGCAAAATAATCCGCAAAAAAACGATTCAATACAGGCTGATATTTTCCTGGAATTTTTTGATCGAGATCGTATAGCTTTAATGCTGTCTCATAAATAACTTTTGCTGAAAGGGCTTGTATATCTTTGACAGAACGATATATCACCATTCTTTGATATGCTGCATTCTGCTTCAAGATTTCAACATGATCGAATTCACACTTATCATTCTTGAAGTATTTGGTGTATGCACATCCGATAAATTCGTCCAATGCATATCGTAGTAAACCATTTGACTGATATGACCTGTCCGATTGTTCCTCATTAAGCGAATATCTGATCGATATTATATCCGAAAGGATGGATCGGCGTTCTGCTTTCTTTGTCTCCGGATCTATAAACATCCGGATTTCGCATCCATATAGATAAAACAACAGTATTTCCGTTGGTACATCAGAAGTCTTTATGCCACCCGACAACCACATGAGATACTCATACCGTTGATATGGAGTCATATCCCGGTATGTACAGAAAGGGATTTGTGGTTCCTTGGCATCCTTTTGGACCGGTAGTGCAGGATCTATAACAGATCCATATATATGTGAGCATTCATTTGCCTTGATTAATTTAGTCGGCAGCAAAAAACATTCTCCCACATAAAAATTACCTCGCTCAAGTTTGATGCCTTGTATTTCCATAGTTTCGCCCGGAGCAATCCATCTGCAACGTTGCCCAAAGGCTTTATCATAGTGATGCAAGGATTCCGATGCGTCATTCTGTTTAACAGTTATGACAGCCTGCCTGATCGCATTGTCAATGTATCGCTCCTCTATATCGTATTTTTCTGCGAGCGTATCAAGCTGTTGCTTCAGGAGAGTATAATCGCGATGACACATATAGTCATCAGCCAAATCACACATCAATATGTAGACATAATTTAGATTTCCTTTGACATCTATGAATATGTTTTTTAAGAATTGCTCTTTGAAATGATTATAAAAACGTTTCTGAGCGCTATTGGCATATGAAAGTTCAGACGCCGAATATACATACGTCGGAGCCCAATAGGGAACGTCGCTATCGTGTTGTCGAGTTCGCAATAGGAGCTCCCAATATGCACATGGCAATCCCGCTGATTTATAATCATCAATTACATTCTTAATAAACAGTATTTCATCCTCTAATTTCCCTCCCTGATGCAAATCGGCGACATGCTCTCTTAGTTGTTTACAATATTCGGCATCTTGCAAAAGAGCAGAGTGAGGTTGATTGGCTTGTAATGCTGGTTGATTAATTGCGGAATCGGAATCTTGCTCACACTTCGAATAAAATGCCGTTCTTTGCTGTAATGCGGTTATGATCTGGGAGATTACGGATGATTTTTGTCTTTGCACGTAGGATTTGCGCACCCTTAGTAGCAGCTCCCAATAATTGCATGGCTGGCCTGCATTATGACATTGTTGGATAACGTTCTCAATATAGGCGATTTCTGATTCAAGATCACCTTTTTCATGCAGCGTTCGGGCCATATCTTTGGCCCTTGACAGATTAAGAGGTGGCTCTGTACTCTCTTTGATAACTTGAGTAGGCTTGTTGTCAATGTTCAGGCTTTGTTTGGTGCTATGGGAAGAAGTTGTATCCGTCCCAGTTTCTTTGAGAGGAATCGGTTCCTGCCTTGTTTGAGCAAGTTGATCGTCTGATTTTAAGCCAGAGGCTTGTGGTATATTAGAGGCTACATCCGCTGTTGTGTCGGAAGATATAGAATGTATGATATCATTAAATTTAACATGTTGTTTTAGATCCTGAATAATCTGAACAATGGCTAGATAATCTTGTTTAACATGTTGTTGAGCAGAAATCGACTCTTTTTGGGCCGCTTTTAATATATAATCATACAAATCCGATTTGTCACTATTCTTTTGCTTGTAATAGCTCGTTTGGTACGACAACAACAGTTTGACAATTCTTTGAGCAGAGCCAGTCCTTCCTAAATTTTCTATAAAATTAGTTAGCTCTGCATGCTGTCTACGTGCCTTCTGAAGATGCTTCGGTAATTGGCTGCTTTTTTTACGTCCCGGATAATCGCGACACGCAGCTTTTTCTTTTCCGACTTGTTTTTTGGCCGATGAGCGCTCTCCTCCTGCATCGTAAATCGAGTCCCGTTCCTTGATTAACATATAGAGAAAACGACTCACGAGCAAGACAATAACGCCAATTAGAATGTATGGCCCCAACCACGTAATAAGGAGTATAATAGCTAATATAAAATAGAGAATGGGCATTGCGGCATCTATAATAATTTACGAAAGATACTCATAAATAATGGATTTTGATTACTTTTAATGGTTAAAGTAACATAAACCATCCGTATTATTTACATATTTTTCAATACACCCAAATGTATCATAACAGCACCCCGCCAAGTAGATGTCGGAATAAGTGAATATAAAATGGTCACTACACAACATCCATCTTTTATAATTACAAAATAGTAACTACCTTTAAAAACCGAACTTGCTTAAATATGGATTTTTCTCTCTGTACAATAGATTGGACGGCAATAAGTGCTATAACCTCCTTCTTGATGACCATTGCCGCGTTTGCTACTATATATTCTTCAGTCAGACAGGGCGAAAAGGATAGGGATCTTCAGATCAAACTACTCCGGCAGCAGCAAGCCCGACAACAACTGGATGACATGGCTACTAATATCATGACCATATGCCGCAACATGAATCCTTTTCATATTCTTGAATATTCATCCAAACTGGCAAACAACAATTTCACGGAAGAAGACCGGTATATTTTGGAAAAGTTAACAGTTGATAATTATTATAATCAAACGAATCTTGCAATACAGACTGATCGGTTAGGCAACTATCAATCGGCAAAATCCTTATTGAAACAGCTCAAGCAGATTCACCAAGATTATGGCTTATGGTCGAGTACGGTCACAACTCTATCCAAAATGCTGGGTAGTGCAGAGTTATCAAATCCTCTTATTGAAAAGGCTATCCATCAAATGATAATAGAGATGGCAAGCAGATGTCAGAAAATAGCACCTCATTATCAACAAACCATTGCAACAATAATCGGTCAGGAAGATATTGCAATAGAGAAAGCGAAAAAGATACTGAACATATTTCAGACTGAGATGGCCCGTCATATTCAACAGCAACAAATGGAATTGAATCGGGAATTGACTAGATTTGTCAAATACGAACGGGAAAAAATCGATAAACTGACTGAATAATTATTTTTATATCTAATTAACATAGACTAGATTCTGATCTTCACATATTATATCGAAATTAATTCGTAATTGCATTTATGTAGATATACAATTGGTCGCTATCACAGATCAGGTTTAATTATAGACGTTTCAAAAATACAACACCTAATATTTTGAAAAAGCATGTATATTTGTATAACTAAATTATAACAAATATGAGTACTCTAATAATTAGGAATGTTGGGCCTATAAAATGTATCAATATTGAATTAAATCAATTCAATATTTTTATTGGGCCACAAAGTAGTGGAAAAAGTACAATTGCGAAGATTATAAGTTTTAGCCATTGGCTAGAAAAAGATATACTTGTACATCAAGGTACTGATTATATTGATACTTCAACCTTCATTGAAGAAAATCTCATTAAGTTTCATAAACTTAAAGATTATTTCAAAGAAAATTCTTTTATTTGTTATCATGGAGATGTAATCAAATTTCAAATTGAAGGAAAAGATAAGTTCACTATAGAAAAAGAAAAATCTTTTGAAGATAAGAAAGTTGGAAAAATTGCCTATATCCCCTCTGAGCGAAATCTCATAACATTACCAGGGATAGAAGCTCTTCCTCTTCCTCGTGATAATATGAGAACTTTCTTATTCGATTGGCTATCGATTCATCGCAAATATGATAAGAATAACGCTTTTAATATATTAGATTTAGGAGTTAAATTTTATTTTGATGAGGATAATCGTCAAGATACAATTTTGCTTGAAGATGGGAATATAATATCTCTATATACTGCATCTAGTGGATTACAATCAATCGTTCCTTTATGTGTATATTTTTATGATGTAGTAAAATGGGTGTATGATCATATTGAAGATATCTCTTTTCAAAAAAGAAATCTATATTTAAATTTAATATACGAACCCCTTTTACGTAATCTACGCAAGAAAGGAATAATAGACGATAATATATTAAAGAATCAGCAACAAAAGGAGCAACTTGTTGGAGCTTTAACTTCAATAACCACAGAGCTTAGAAAAGCATCTCCAGCGTTAGGAGACGCTAAATTATCACCATCAATAGAAAAAATACTCCGCCTAGAAGACAATATCACCAAACCTCATTTTTCAAGTATAATAATTGAAGAACCGGAGCAAAATTTATTTCCTAAAACGCAAGAAACATTATTATATTATCTTTTAAGTCTAATAGATAAGAGTCGAGATAAACTTGTAATCACGACTCATAGTCCATATATATTATATGCCCTTAATAATTGCATGCTTGGTTGGTTAGTAAAAGATAACATCGAATACGAGGATGAAATAGAAGCAATAAAATTCAAGGACTCGTGGGTAAATCCCGAAAATGTTTCTGTTTGGGAATTACGTAATGGATGTATTATAGGTCTCGATAAAAAAGAAAACATGACAATTCAAGATCATGATGGGTTAATTTCTTCCAATTATTTTGATAGAATAATGAAGAATATTACTACCGACTTTGCTGAACTTTTACAATATATTCCTGAACAATGAATCGATATTTTAATTCAGCAGAACAGCACAATGACGACGCTTATGTCGCGGATTATAGCGAATTAACGAAACAAGAACGTGGGGTGGAGATAATGTATGAAGAACCCAACGACATACATACATTTCACTTATCCAACCCTAATCATCATCCTTATTGGGCTATAAATCTAGAGAAAAGTCCTGCTCTTTTTCGAGGAGAAAGTAATTGTGAATGCATGTTTACATCCATTCGTAATGACCACGGCACAAAAAAATGGGCTCTTTTTGTAGAATTAAAATATTGTAAAGAGAAAAATATTAGAGAAAATTCAGCATATGCAATTCATCAACTTGTTAATACTCAAAGAATAATCAAAGAACATAATTATATTGACAAACATTATAAAATATTTTTAAATATTTCAATACCAGACCACTCACATAAAGAACCTTTTACTTCGTTTATTTGGACTCCTGATGATATAAAACAAATGCAAGACCAATTGGGTGTTATCATCCTTGGATACAATCAAGTCATTATTTTGACTCCAACAAATATCAAATTACCCCGAACCGAGATATAAATATAAGTGTCATAAGAATCAGACAATTACCTCAATTGACGTAATCGTAATAATCTATTTAGTGTTCGATTTTTTTGATACGATTCGATTTCTTTTCGAGGTGGAGCAAAATTGGAGGACATCTGTTTGTTTCTCAAAATAAAAGGTTATCTTTGCATCGTAGTAGGAAATCGACCCCGTGAAACCCTGCAAAATGGTGCGGTTTTTCGGTGGAGCAACCGCGGGAGACAGTCCCTTTTGCCGAAATACAATTCAAAGAGATACAGCCACTTAATCAAACAGTTCGATTCCTGGTGGTACCACTTTGAAGAGATTGCCTCTGGGCGGTCTCTTTTATTTTGCCGTGGCAACAATATGATACTCTTGACTCCTGTGGTTATATGCCGGTCGGGTGGTATCCCGAGTGTCGCAGCAGGAAATCCACGGTGATCAGTATAAGGAAGCCCGGCAGATAGTCCTTGAGTGAATCCCGCAGTTGGGTCAGCGCCTTCTGCAACTCATACTTGACCTTGTAGGAGGGAATCCGGTAGCGTTCGGCGATGTCCTTGTAACTCAACTCTTCGGTACGGCTGGCAATGAAGATCTCGCGGGTGAGTTCGGGCATCTCGTCCAGTCGTTTCTGCAGGATGTCCAGTACCTCGTCTGCATAGAGCTGCTCGGGCTTGCAGCACTCGAGACTGCCCAGGTGATATTCCAGCATGCGGTCGCTGGCATCCTGTAACTTTTTCTCGACACGCTGGTGAATTTGCTTGTTGCGCAGGTGCTCCAGACACCGTTTCTTGATTGCTCCGACAACGTAGCGTCGGGGATCCGTATCCGCTGCCAATTCGTGTCGCCGAACCCAGTATGCGACGAAACTGTCCGTGACGATGTCCTCCGCCACGGCCGTCTCCTCAACATACGAACGGGCTATCGAGATGAAATTGCTCCGATAGGTGAAATAGAGTTCGTTGAATTCCCTGACGCTGGATTCTCTCTCGTCCGGTATCGGCATACTGAATGATTTTTCGGGGATCAAAGTTATAATTTTTTTTTCAATCGCGGTACGTGCGTCTCGTCCGAGCCGTGAAAAAAAAACGTGCTGGAGGAGCTTTTGAGTCGGATTTAATCATAAAAAATCTTAACAATTTCGTAAAAATATTTATTTGCACAAAATGCTCCGATCGGGTTGTCCGATTGTTGCTTTTGTGCAATATATAGATGTCAAGAGAACGAAAAAAGTGTGATAATAGTCTGTCAGCCGGCAATGCACCGTATGTGGTTTGGGCCGATGCGGACAAAACGTACAAAAAAGAAGAATTGCGATGAAATCGACCGACATACTGAAATTCCTCGAGGGTAACTGCTCGGAACAGGAGAAGCGCCGCATGGCAGACTGGCTTGACGCTTCCCCTGAGCATGTGCACGAATTCAACGAGATTCGCTTCGTCTTCGAGACGACCAAGATGTACGGGCCCGAGCTCAAGCGTCTCGCTTCGGCAGAAGTCCCGCAGCGGGTACCGACAACTGCGGCTTCCGCCCGGCCGACGGCCATGCGTGTGGCTTTCCGTCGCGTGCTGCGTGCAGCGGCCGTCGTGGCACTGCTCCTCGGAGTGGGTTATTCGACCTATGTATATACGTTCGACCGTGTTGCCGACCAGTTTGTCGCTCTGGATGTTCCTGCCGGCCAGCGAATCGAGGTAACTCTTTCGGACGGCACCCGTGTGTGGCTCAACTCGGGGTCGCGCCTCGAGTATCCGTCGGTTTTCGGACGTCATCGTCGTGAGGTGAAACTCACCGGCGAGGCGATGTTCGAAGTTACACACGATGCCGGGCATCCGTTTGTTGTCAAGACTTTCGCCTCGAATGTGGAGGTGCTGGGAACGAAGTTCAATGTTGAGGCCGAAGCCGAGACCGGCTCTTTCTCGACCACGCTTCTCGAGGGACGTGTGCAACTGACCGATCCTGCGACGCGCCAGACCATCATCCTGGAACCCAACGACGAGGCGCGTCTGACCGAGGGACGGATCTCCGTCGTGCGGAATGCCGATCTCGATGTCGTATGTTGGACCGAGGGACTCATTAGCATCCGCGGACTGTCGTTCGAAGAGCTGATGCGCAAGTTCGAGAAGGCCTATAACGTGCGCATCGACATCCGTCGTCGGGAGATGCCCGTCATCGGGTTTAAGAGCGGCAAGATCCGCATCTCGGACGGTGTGGACCACGCCCTGCGCGTGCTGCAGCACAATTCCGACTTCCGTTTCGAACACGACGTGCGCAGCAACGTCATCACAATCTATTGATCAATGAATTACAATAACATTATTACCAACCTCTTAAAACCGCTGTCTACATGAGTTGAATCCTGCCTCCTTTTCCGACGGGGAAGTTCGAGTAATACCATAAAAAAGCCTGCGGATCTGCACACCCGCAGGCAGGTAACGGCCCCGCCCTTGACGAACGAACAAAACCTATTACCTAAACACTCTACAAATGTATGAATAAAAACGTAAGTTTCCGTATAATCGGGAAACTAATCAAGTTTATGCCTGCATTTGCCTGCGCATGCTTCTGCCTGTTCGCGACAGCGGCCTTTGCCCAGGACAATACGCTCACGGTCCGGTTGGACAAGGTTCCTCTGACGCAGGCTATTTCCAAGATCGAAGGCGAATCCCGCTATCTTTTCATGCTCGGTGACGGGATCGACGCGGCACGGCAGATCGTGTCGGTCGATGCCGAGAAACAGCCGATCAATCAGGTTCTCGATCAGTTGGTTCGTGGAACGGACCTGACCTACAGTGTCGAAGGGCAGAATATCCTGCTTTCGGTGAAGAAGGACGACAGCCGTCCCGTGCGCATTTCGGGCCAGGTGCTCGACGGAAACGGACTCCCGGTGATCGGAGCAGCCGTTCTCGTCAAGGGGACGACCATCGGCGCGAGCACCGACCTGAACGGAGGCTACTCGCTGCAGGTACCCCCCCCCGCTGAAAATGCGGTCCTGATAGTCAATTATCTGGGTTATCAGACGGTCGAGGCTGTGGTGGGAAGCCGCACGCAGGTGGACTTCACGCTCCGCGAAGAGACACAGCAGGTCGATGCGGTCGTTGTGACCGCCCTCGGCATCAAGCGCTCGGAGAAGGCCCTGTCGTACAATGTACAGCAGGTCGATTCCGAGAGCCTGCTCGCTAACAAGGACGCCAACTTCATCAATTCGCTCAACGGCAAGGTGGCTGGTGTGACGATCAACGCCTCCTCGTCGGGTGTCGGCGGTGCCTCGAAGGTCGTCATGCGCGGTCAGAAGTCGATCATGCAGTCGTCGAACGCGCTCTACGTGATCGACGGCGTGCCGATGTTCACTACGGCCCGCGACGGTGGTACGGAGTTCGGTTCGCAGGGTACGACCGACCCGATCGCCGACATCAACCCCGAGGACATCGAGTCGATCTCGGTGCTGAACGGTGCCGCCGCTGCGGCCCTTTATGGATCGGACGCCGCCAACGGCGCCATCGTTGTGACGACCAAGCGCGGTAAGGCGGGACATACGTCGGTCGTCGTGTCGAGCAACACCGAGATCATGACACCGTTCGTCCTTCCCGAGTTTCAGAACCGCTACGGCACGGGTGACCTCTCGTCGAGCGCCGGTTCGATTGTCCGCAGCTGGGGCCGACGCCTCAATGCGGCCAATTACATGGGTTATGATCCCGCTTCGGACTATTTCCAAACGGGTGTGACCGGAACCGAGAGCGTCTCCTTCTCGACGGGCAACGACAAGAACCAGGTTTATGCGTCTGCCGCCGCGATCAATTCGCGCGGTATCGTTCCCAATAACAGCTATGACCGTTATAACTTCACGTTCCGCAATACGACCTATTTCTTCAAGGATCGTATGAAACTCGACGTCGGTGCGAGCTACGTGCTTCAGCGCGACCGCAACATGACCAACCAGGGTACCTACAACAACCCGCTGGTCGGCGCCTACCTCTTCCCGCGCGGCAACGACTGGGACGACATCCGCATGTACGAGCGTTACAACCCCTCGCGCCAGCTCTATACGCAGTACTGGCCCGTGGGCGATGCCGGTCTGACGATGCAGAATCCCTACTGGATCAACTACCGCAACCTGCGTGAGAACAGCAAGGACCGCTACATGCTCAACGCCTCGCTGTCGTACGACATCCTCGACTGGCTGAATGTTTCGGGCCGTCTGAGTATCGACAACTCGCACACCGACTACACGGAGAAGATGTATGCCTCGACCTACGAGCAGTTGGCCGAATACTCCGACCGTGGTATGTACGGCATCACGAAGACGACCGACAAGCAGGTCTACGGCGATGTGCTGGTGAACATCAACAAAACCTTCGGTGAGAACTGGTCGCTGCAGGCCAATGCCGGAGCCTCGATCTCGGACATGCGCTACGACGCAATGAAGGTCCGCGGCCCGATCGCCGACGGTTCGGACGCCTTCGAGGGAGAGAAGCCGGGCCTGGCCAACGTCTTCAATATCCAGAACCTGAGCAACTCGTCGAAGACCAAGCGCCTGCAGGAGGGTTGGCGCGAACAGACCCAGTCGGTCTTCTTCTCGGCCGAGGTGGGCTTCAAGAACACCTACTTCCTTACGGTGACCGGCCGTAACGACTGGCCGTCGCAGCTGGCTGGCCCCCACTCCGAGAAGAGTTCGTTCTTCTACCCGTCGGTGGGTGCCTCGGTCGTGCTTTCGCAGCTTATCCCCAACATGCCGGAGAACCTCTCCTACGTGAAGTTGCGCGGTTCGTATGCATCGGTGGGCGTCGCTTTCGAGCGCTTCATCGCCAACCCGCTCTATGAGTGGAACGAGAGCGGCCTGACGTGGAACACCAACACCAAGTACCCGATCTACAACCTCAAGCCCGAGCGGACGAAGTCCTTCGAGGTCGGTCTTACGATGCGCTTCCTCAAGCACTTCAACCTCGACCTGACCTACTACAACACCAAGACGCAGGATCAGACGTTCGATACGACGATCTCGACCGGTTCGGGCTCCTCGGTGCTGACGATCCAGTCCGGCAAGGTGCTCAACCGCGGTTTCGAGCTCGCCCTGGGCTACAGCAACACGTGGGGCAAGTTCTCGTGGGACACGAACTACACGCTTTCGACGAACCACAACGAGATCCTCTCGCTGGCCAACAACATCGTCAATCCCGAGACGGGCCAGCATTTCTCGGTCGATCTGCTTGACATGGACGGACTGGGCGAGGCCCACTTCATCCTCAAGGAGGGAGGAACGCTGGGTGACCTCTACTCGCTGCGCGACATGAAATACGACGCCAACGGCGCCATCTATGTCGATGAGTCGGGCAATGTCGCCACGGAGGCCATCTCGAACGTCAATGACTACATCAAGCTGGGCTCGGTGCTTCCGGATGCCAACATGGCCTGGCGCAACGACTTCCGCTGGGGCAACTTCAACTTCGGATTCGCCCTGTCGGCACGCCTGGGCGGCGTCGTATTCTCGCGCACGCAGGCCATGCTCGACTACTACGGTGTTTCGGAGGCTTCGGCCGCGGCGCGTGATGCCGGCGGCGTGGTGATCAACGGCGGCGATCTGGTCGATGCCAACAAGTGGTATACATCGGTCAGCGGCGGCAATACGGTTCCGCAGTACTACACCTACTCGGCCACCAACGTCCGCCTGCAGGAGGCCTCGATCGGCTATACGATCCCGCGCAAGGTGCTGGGTGACCTGTGCGAAATCACCCTTTCGCTCGTGGGCCGCAACCTGTGGATGATCTACAACAAGGCTCCGTTCGATCCCGAGACCATCGCCACGACGGGCAACTTCTATCAGGGCATCGACTACTTCATGATGCCGTCGTTGCGCAACATCGGATTCAACCTCAGACTCAAATTCTAAACCGAACCGTTATGAAAAACATATGTAAACCGCTTCTTTTCACGGTCCTGCTTTCGGGTAGCGCCTGCACGGCCAACTATCTGGAGATCAACAGCGATCCTTATCAGCCGAACAAGGATCAGATGCAGGCCGACGGATACCTGCTCGGTGCTACGATGAGCGGTATCATGAGCGGTGTGATTTCGACCGACGTCAATACGGCGCAGTTCACCGACTGCCTGCTGGGCGGTACGCAGGGCGGCTATTTTGCCGACTCGAACGCCGAACAGCGCAATACCATTTCGAATTACAATCCGACGGACAACTGGACCAACGTGTTCATGGCCAGTGATTTCGTCATTCCGACGCTCTATTCGAACCTGCGCGAGCTCAAGGAGCAGACCGACGATCCGGTAATCCTAGCCATCGCCGATGTCATCAAGGTGGCCGCCATGCACCGCGTGACGGATACCTATGGCCCGATTCCCTACTCGCAGATCGGTGCCGACGGACAGGTCCAGGTTCCCTATGATTCGCAGAAGGCCGTCTATGACAAGTTTTTCGAGGAACTCAACGCAGCCATCGACGTGCTGACGACCAATCGCTCGGTGACGATCGCCTCGTCGGCCGACAACATCTACGGCGGCAGTGCCGAGAAGTGGTGCAAGTTTGCCAACTCGCTCAAACTGCGTCTGGCCATGCGTATCGTCTATGCCGATCCGGCCACGGCCCGCACAATGGCCGAAAGCGCCGTGTCGCATGAGATCGGCGTGATGACCTCGAACGACGACAATGCCCGCTTGACGAGTTTCGGAGCCAACGGCAATCCGATCTACGTGGCCGTGAACTACAACTCGGCGACGCACTCCGACAACTCGGCCTGTCTGACGGGCGGTGACTCGCACGCCGCAGCCGACATCATCTGCTACATGAACGCCTACAACGATCCCCGCCGTGCGGCCTATTTCGTCGAGTCGGAGTGGCCCGGCCAGACCTATGTCGGCATGCGTCGCGGCATCGAGATTCCCGATCTTTCCTCGATCGGCCACAAGTATTCGGGCGTGAAACTCACCACCTCGTCGCCGCTCTACTGGATGAACGCCGCCGAAGTGGCCTTCCTCAAGGCCGAAGCCAAGGCTATCTTCGGCTTCGACATGGGCAGCGGCTCGGCTGAAGATTTCTACAACGAGGGCATTCGTCTGTCGTTCGAACAGTGGGGTGTCTCGGGTTACGAGAGCTACATCGCGCAGAACTCGGCGCCGCAGATTGTCTACGTCGATCCCAACAACGGCAAGGATACCTATTCGAGCACGCTCTCGACGGCTTCGGTGGCCTGGAAGAACGGTACGCTCGATGAGATGCAGGAGCGTATCATTATCCAGAAGTGGATTGCCAACTGGCTGCTGGGCAACGAGTCGTGGGCCGATTACCGCCGCACGGGCTTCCCGCACCTGATTCCTGCCACCGAGGCCGGAAACAAGAGCGGTGGCATCGTCGATTCCGAGCTGGGCGCACGACGCATGCCCTATCCGGCCGAGGAGCGTACGACCAATGCGGAGAACTACCAGACGGCCGTCTCCACGCTGCTGCAGGGTGCCGACAACATGGCTACGCGTATGTGGTGGGACTGCAACCCGAACATTCCCCGCAATTGATTCACCCATAAACGAGAGTTTTGAATTATGAAACGCAGTATCAAGATATATTTTCTGCCAGTCCTGGCCCTCACGGCCGCAGTGCTCGGTTCGTGCAGCGACTGGACGGATTCGGAGAGCGTGGATATCAGTCGCCCTTCGCTCGAGGAGCAGAATCCCGCACTCTATGCTCAGTACCTTGCGGCCTTGCGCGCCTACAAGGCCAGTGAGCACAAACTGACCTTCGTTATGATGGATAACCGCGACGGACTCGCCCCGATTGCGCAGAACCAGCGCCTGACGGCCTATCCCGACAGCGTGGACTTCATCTGTATGACGCATCCCGAGAACCTGGCTTCGGAATATGCCGATCAGATGGCCGAGGTTCGCAAGAAGGGGACCCGCGTGGTCTGCGAGATCGACTACGCCCGTATCGAGAGCGAGTGGGAGGCCCTGCAGGCTCCCGAGACCGATGAGCCCGAGACCGATGATACCGTAACGCCGGGCGATGTGACCGACGGAGTCCAGGAGGAGGCCGGTTCGGAGGGCGACGCGACGGATTCCGCGGACGACAGCGCATTCCTCGCTTTCTGCCGCGAGCGTGTCGAGGCTCTGACGACCAGTTGCGAACGTTATGGATTCGACGGTGTGACCTTTACCTATGACGGTCCTGTACTGTCCAGCCTGACCCCCGAGCAGACGACTTTGTTTGCCGGACGGCTCGGTGTGGTTTACGAGGTCCTGAAAAGCTGGCATGCGGCACATCCCGAGAAGTTACTCTTCTTCCGCGGCGGTCCGCACAAGCTGGCCGATTGCTCGCTGCTCTCCGAGTGTTCGTATGTCATCGTGATGGCCCGGAAAGCTACCTCCCGCGAGGAGCTTTCGGTCGAGATGTCCCGCGCCTGCGTTGAGGGCGTTCCGACCGACCGGCTGATCATCGGTGTGACGGCCCCGGCACTCGACGGATCCGACGAACTGGGTTATTTTACCCAGACCGATGCGGCCGGTAAACCGATCAGCGCCATTGTCGGTGCCGCGTCGTGGGTGCTCGAGCTGTCCGGATACGACAAGGCCGGACTGGCTATCGACCGGGCCTGGAACGACTACTACGACCTCAATCGGATCTTTCCGAACATTCGCCAGGCAATTTACATCATGAATCCCGTACCTGAAAACTAACGAAACCCATGAAAATGAAAACCATAAGCGTGATCGCCTCCTTGACGGCCCTCCTTGTGCTCGCCTCCTGCGAACACGAGGATACCGATCGGCAGCATTACGACAACAAACTCTTCATTTCGGCCGCTTCGCTGACCGATGAGTTGCTCATCGATGAGACCGACAGCTATTCGCGCGATATCGTTGCGGCTGTTGCCAAACCCGAGTCGCACGACATCACGGTGACCTTCCGTCTGGCTCCCGAGTTGGTGGACAACTACAAGAAGGCCTATTACGATACGAGCTCGATTGCGCTGCCCGACGGGGTCTGCCGCATCGACGAGCCGACGACCACCATTCTGGCCGGCAATGTGCAGAGTTCGCCCGTTTCAGTGACCTTCGAGAACGTGCTGGAGCTCGACCGCAACCAGCGGTACGTGATGCCGGTGACCATCGAGTCGGTCGAGGGGATCGGCGGGGTGCTCCGCAGTGCGAAGACCTGCTACTTCCTCTTCCGCGGCGCTTCGCTCATCAACATCGTCGTCGATCTGTCGGAGAACCGCGCTTGGCCCGAATTCGGCAATTTCGATGAGGTTCAGGACATGTACGCCTTCACGATGGAGGCGCTGGTCAATCCCACGACGCTCAACAAGACGATCTCGACCGTCATGGGTATCGAGGATACGTTCCTGATCCGTATGGGTGACTCGGGCGTCGATCCTTCGCAGCTTCAGGTCGTGGGTGCTGCCAGTTCGAAACTGACGGACGAGAGCCTCAAGATCCCGACCGGGGAGTGGACCCACATCGCCGTGACGTTCGAGTGCATTGCGCAGAATCAGAGCGAGGTGAAGATCTACCTGAACGGAGAGCTGAAGAAAGAGGGTATTTTCTATCTGAACAGCATCAATTTCGCAATCCCGCATTCCAATGAGTCGGGTTCGTCGTTCAAGCGTTGCTTCTGGGTTGGATATTCGTTCACGTCGGATCGTTATTTCGACGGAAAACTCTCGGAACTCCGCATCTGGAACCGTGCCCTGACGGCCGACGAGATCGCTGCCGAGAACCATTTCTACCGTGTGGATCCCTCGTCGGAGGGTCTGGTGGCCTATTGGAAACTCGATGACGGCGCCGGCACCGTGGGCAAGGACTATTCGCCCTACGGCCACGACCTGACGATCGAGTCCGAACCGGACTGGGTCCAGGTGGAACTTCCCCAAATCGCCGAATAACTTCAACCGTAAAACGAAAAACGACTTATGAAAACAACGAAATATGTGAACCGCTTCCTTCTTGCCGCTGCGGCCTGCTGCGGATTCGCGTTCACATCCTGTTCCGATGAGATCCCGACGAGCTTCAAGTTCGACGAGGGAATCTACGACGGGCTGTCGCGCATCGACGGCATGCTGGTAGACGAGTACAATTCGGCCAACGAGCGGACGCTGACCCTCACCGACGACGCCATGACGACGGCCGTGCGGTTCATGCTGACGTGCGAACCGGGCAAGGGTGTCGATGCCGTGGTCTCCTACGACGGCGACTACCTGCAGAACTACAACCTCGAGCACGGGACCGAGTATGAACTCTTCCCCGAGAGCGCCGTGGAGCTCGAGGGCGAGGGCCGCATGCTGCTGGCTCCCGACGACAAGCGCTCGGCAGCCCTGGGCGTGACGCTTCGTGCCTTCGAGGGCTTCTCTTCCGAGAAGGAGTACCTGCTGCCGCTCATCGTGCGTGTCGAGACCGAGGGCATCACGGTTCCCGAGTCCTCCGCACATGTGGTCTACCTCGTCAAGGACGGTCGCACGAGCCTCTCGGCCGACAAGGGCCCCGATGCGGTGAAGAACATCGTCTTCTTCGAACTGGGCGATGCCAACCCGCTCAATGCGCTGGAGTTCCGCCTTCAGGAGAGCGGCAAGCTCTTCTTCGACTACGTGGTGCTCTTCTCGGGCAACATCAACTACGATCCCGCCGAGAACCGGGTCTACTTCTCGCGCAACAAGGAGGTGCAGTTCCTGCTCGACAACAACGAGGAGTACCTCCAGCCGCTGCGCAAGTGCGGCATCAAGGTGATCATGGGCGTGCTGGGCAACCACGACGATTCGGGCCTTGCTCAGCTCTCGGATCCTGCCGCCCGTGATTTTGCCGCCGAGCTGGCCGCCTATTGCGAGACCTACGGCCTGGACGGCGTATGTTTCGACGACGAGTATTCGAACGTCAATCCCGATACGAGCAATCCGCTCTTCACGCGTCCTTCGATGGCCGCTGCCGCCCGACTGCTCTACGAGACCAAGAAGGCCATGCCCCACAAGACGGTGATGGTCTACTACCTGGGCAACATCACGCCGTACATCCCTGCGGTGGACGGGGTCGATCCGGGCTATTTTGTCGATGTGGCCGTTGCCGACTACAGCTCGATCAACCCGGGTGCCACGCCGATGACGGGCATGCCGCTGAAGAACTGTGCGGGCGCCTCGATCGAACTGAACCTGCTCAAGGGTGACTGGACGACGGAAACGGCCCGCAAGCAGAAGGCTGCCGGGTACGGGCATTACATGTTCTTCTCGCTCAATCCGGACAACTATGCATGGCGCGGTCAGGTAACGATGGTGCGCAGTGTGGCCTCGGGCCTTTACGACGAGACGCTCGATCAGGTGACCCATTACTACAAGAAAGAGGATACGGAACGCCTCGAGTTGAGCCGTCCCCAGTAGTGAGGTGATTAGGAACTCTTAAAATCGGATTATTTCTATGAAAAAGATATTATTGGCAATCGTATGCATGGTGTCGGGCCTGTGCGGCTGTTCGGAGAGCGATTCGGACAACGGACCGAAGGGCGACAGCATCTCCCTCTCGAAGGATTTGATTTCGCTGGACTTCGAGGGCGGCACGGACGAGATCGTGGTGACCAGCTCGGGTGACTGGCGGATGTCGGGCACCTCGACGTGGGCGCATCCTTCCGTGACGGAGGGCAAATCCGGCGATACGGTCGTCTTCACGATCGATCCCAACGCCACCGACCGCAACCTGCAGTCGGAGTTCAAACTCTTTACGGGCAGTGCCGTAGCCCGTCTGACGGTGACCTGCGGCGAGGGCTATGTGCTGTCGCTCGATTCCGATGCCGCAGTCTCGGTACTTCAGTCCGGCGGCGAGTTCTCGGTGAAACTGGCCACCAACATTCCGCAGGAGGAGCTGACCTGTACGCTCTCCGACGGGGGCGATTCGTGGATCGGCACCCCCGAGTTCACGGATGTGTTCGGCGACCTGCTCCTGACCTTCACGGCTTCGGAGAACAGCGGTTACTCGGGACGTGAGAGCGTGGTGACGGTCTCGGGACATGACCTGAGTGTCGAGGTCGCCGTCTCGCAGCGTCAGCTCGACTACCTCAACGTCAAGGGCGACAAGGTATTCGAGTTCGATACACTTGAAGCTGCGACGTTCTCGGTCGATGTCGAGAGCAACATCGCGTATACGGTGACCACGCCCGACTGGATCACCTGCGAGAAGGCTCCCGCCACCCGGGCGCTGGCTACCGACCGCCTGACCTTCCAGGTTTCGGAGGGTAAGGAGACCCGAACGGGTTCCGTGGTGATCGCCGATGCCGACAAACGCTTTGAGTTTACGCTTTCGGTGCGCCAGTTGGCACCGGGAGTACAGATGATCACCATTCCCGACAAGGGCTTCCGAGACCGTCTGGCGGAAAGGGGCTGGATCAAGATCGTCGATGAGGAGTCGCCGGAGGTGATTCCGGTCGATCTGGAGACGATCAAGGACAATGACTATTACTATTACATCCTGCAGGCCCACAAAGCCGACATCAAGTCGTTCGAGGGTATCGAGAACTTCCCGTGGATAACCCAGTGCAACATGGGTAATAACCCCGAACTGGAGTCGGTCGATATTTCCGGTCTGGAGAAGGTGACAAAAGTGGATACGGGTGGCGACACCATGCTCTCCGAGATCAATCTGGGTGCGAATGCCTGCCAGTTGTCCCAGGGCCAGCGGATCGGTGTCGAGAAGATAACCGTCATCGGCAGCGGGGTTACGTCGATCAACTTGACGGCCTATTATATCTCCGGCGATCAGCTGAAGGAGCTCGATGTGACGCAGTGCCCTGCACTGACGAGCATTAACGCAACGGGACGTGACCAGCTGACCACGATCTACATCACGGCCGAGCAGGAAGGCAAGATCACTCTGTCGGGTTCGTCGGCCGAGTTTGTCGTCCGGTAGCAGAGCAGACCTTTACGAACGGACGGTTCTCCTCCACCGTCCGCTTTCGGAGCGGATCCGGGAATTTTTCCGGGTCCGCTCTTTTTCGTATCTTTGGGCGTAAACCGTCTCTGAGTCGGATATGCTGATGGAACCGTTGGACTTTTCGAATGTCGCTGCCGCGCTGGGCGAGACAGCCTTCTGCGTGGACCGTGCGCCATTCAACCGCTATCTTGCCGGCGGGACATTCGAGCCCCTTGCTGCGTTTTTCCGCGCCGAAGGGGCCGAACGGACCTACCGCAGCGGCGAAGAGTTCGCCCGGCAGGGGGTGCGGAACCGTACCTGCGGGCTGCTCCTTGCCGGGGCCTTCCGTTACGTCCACCTGACGGCCGACGGCGAACGCCGGATCGTGGGGTATGCCTTCGCCGGGGAGTTTGTCGGCGACTACATCTCGCACTGCAACGGCATCCCTTCGTGGGTCTCCATCGAGGCGATGTGCGACAGCCGCGTGACGGAGGTCGGCACTGCAGTCCTGGAGACCTTCTATGCCGCCGATGCCGCCCACGAACGGCTGGGCCGCCGTTTGGCCGAACACCTGCTGGCCGAGGTCTACGAGCGTTTGCTGGAACGTTGTGCCGCCACGCCGCAGGAGCGTTACGAACGCCTGCTGACCCGCTGCCCCGGGGTACTGGATTTCATCCCGCTCCACGAACTGGCCTCCTATCTGGGCGTCCGTCCCGAAACCTTGAGCCGCATCCGCCGCCGCATCCGGTGATTTCTTGATTCCGATCAAGGCTCCGGGACGGCCGAAGGTCTATCTTTGCGGCCATGGAACGTGTACTTGTCATCGGTGCGACGTCCGGGATCGGGCGCGCACTGGCCGGACGGCTGGCGGCCTCCGGCTGTCGGGTCGGCATCGT
>ULUK01036745.1_pt1 | contig 26409 bp, 39 predicted proteins | sample 1958451 | NCBI WGS metagenome assembly ULUK01 (sample SAMEA4835758, study PRJEB28245) | human gut metagenome | biome: gut microbiome; material: fecal sample | place: Denmark | collected 2008
GCTCCGCGCCGTAGTCGGGCAGCTGGTTCAGCACCCACGCGCCGCCGTACAGATGCGCCAGCGTCTGCACATCGCCCAGCTCCAGCTTGGCGGCGATGAGCTTCGTGCCCGCCGCCGTGACGGTGAAGGTCTTGGTGGTGCTGTCGTAGCCCACGGGAACGACGCCCTCCTCTGTCAGGGCGGTGGCCGTCACCGTACCCACCGGCGCGTCCTCCAGCACCTGCGCCATGGTGCCGTTGAGGGTGATGCCGTCCGCCCCGATGGTCACGGAGCCGCTGACCAGCTTCCACCCGTCCAAAAAGTACCCGGCGGTGCTGATGGTGCCGCTGACGCCCCGCTGATTCACCGGACGGCCAAAGTACCAGTTCCGCAGCAGGTTGGGGTTACAAGGAAACGCCTTGGTAGCAATGACGCTGCCGCTGATGGAGATGTTCTCCCCGGCTGTCAGCGCCTCTTGCTTGCCCTCCAACACAGCCTGTACGCTTCCGCCGCTGCTGGTTGGGATATCCTCCGCCGACAGGGACACGTTGCCGCTCTCGTCGGGGGATTTTTCGTTGACAGAGCTGACAGACCCCGCACCGTCGATGCCCATTCGCGTCACGGAGTAGCTGACGGCGGGGCTTCCGGTGTTGAACGTGGTGGTGACTTTCGTCCACAAATATTTGCCCTGCGGTACGGTGGGGATTGTCGTACTCCAACTGCCACTGGGGACAATCGTCCCGGAATCAGATACCATGTACTCCACCGTTGTACCCGTCACAGTGGCGGCGGCTCCGGTGTCTCCCTTTTCTCCCTTGATTTGATACCACGTGTATTGCTGCCAGTCATCCGGGGCTTCTGCCGCCGTGCCGGAATACACGCCCATCCACGCATCCGGCAGGTCGCCCATGCTGTGGCTGTCCGCCGTGGGCTGCTGGCTGGCGTATTTAATCCACACGTGGCTGTCATCACCCTTGTCGCCCTTGGCTCCGTTGTACACGGAGAAGTCAAAGAAAGTCCCGTCCGTGCGCGTAAAGCGGTAGTTGTCCACCAGCCCCACCGTGGACAGTTTTTCAAAGTTTGTCAGGCCGTTGCCGTTTGTCACGGTAAAGGTTTTCGTGGTGGTGTCGGCCAGCGTAATGGTGTAGGTGTCCACAAGCCCATCCGTACCGGTTTTGGCAATATTGGAAATACCGCCGTGACCGTCAGCCGCCGCCGTCAGCCAGTTTAATAGCGTCTGCCCTTGCAGGCGCTTTGCCGTGCCGTCCTGTTCCAGCACGAACATGTCTGTTGACTTGATCTGCTCCGCTGCTACCAGCTCGGATATCGCTTTATCAGCCATTGTCAGCGTCCTCCTTGTTCTCAGTATTCATCGCCGCCGTCAGCGCTTCCAGCGCATTGATACACGCCAACAGCCGGTCAAGGTTGCTTTTGCCCCGTACCTCCACACCGTTCAGCGTAGTGATGATGGCAGATAAGGTTTCTTTCATGTGCATTATTTCTCCCCATCATACGGTCGCCGCAGCGCTACACGCACGGCGCTGGAATCGTTGTAGGCGTATTCAACGCCGATAACCTTCGTGTATCCGTCATAGACTGCCGTTTCGCCGCCCGCAATGTATTCCATGTGCCGAGTGTTGGCGGACGCGCTGAACGCAGTCAAAGCGTCTATCAGAGTCACACCCAGAATATCCACGTACAATATGCCAACAGACGCCAAACCGCAAAATGGGCAGTCATACGCAGTGCCATTGGCAATTTTGAATTTTGGCATAGCTCTACGCCCTCCCAATCACATAAGTTGCCGCATCTTTCTTCATCGGCCTATAACTGTCGCCGTTAATGATAAAATTGTTTCCCGCAACAGTTAGCGAGGATATTTCTGCGATAGCGGCGTACATCCTGTTCGTCCACAGCTTTTCGGATTGAACTTGCCCGGTTACGACCTTATTTGCATAGATCACATCCGCAAAGTAACCGTTGATTGTGCTATTACATGTGCTCGGGTAGACTGACCCGGACGTGATATGCCTGTTCACAATGGCGTCTGTTCCGATCTGGCCGCCGCCAACAGAAAAGCTTGCAAGTCCCGCTCCGTCAAAATACCCAGCGTTGCCGCCGTAGTCGATGCTCCCAGCCTGCACCGTTCCCAAAAATTTGCCGCTGTAGGCGGTCAGATTGCCGCTGCTGTCAACCGTGAAATACTTGCCAAGCTGGATACCGTTTGGGCCAAAATAAATGCCGTTGGTATTCGTGCCGCCCCATGTCTGGCCGTTGGTACTCAGATATCCGTTTTTGATCGTCAAGCCACCAATAACGCCGCTGGTGGCGGTGATTTTACCCGTAACACTCAGCCCGCTTTTATCGGCTTTCAGCACCGTACCGCCGTTGCTGGTCAGCGTCCATCCGTCCGCTGTCAGGCTCCATCCGAAACTCGCATTATCTCCGCCCTTGCGGTCTACCTTGGCACTGATTTCCCCGGCCTGAATGTTCAGCGCCGCCGTAAGAGATTCGGTATCGCTCTCTCGCGCTTCGACCTCTGCCAGAATCTGATCGGCCATCACCGCGAGGCTTGCTTTTACTTCCTTGTGTTGCCGCTCAATTTTCCGCGTTGTTGGAGATTTGTACTCGTATTTATAGTTGATTTTTTCGCCGCCCGGCGCGGACAGATTGGCCGTATACAGCGGCCCATGAGAAACGTCTTTCTGGTATATGCCACTGTATACGCTGCCCACCGATACGCCGTCCCCGATCTCGGCCGCTGGGTTCAGGTGCGCGTCACTGGCCGTATATGGTTGATATTGCCATCCTCGGATTTTGGCGAGAATGTCATTTGCCATCTTTTGCGATCCCCACGGGCATTCAAGCGTCAGCGTGCGGCCTGTGTCGCTTCCTGCGGAGTATTCCATCTCGTCAGAAACAACAATAGTCACGCCGGAATAGCCGTCAAATTCCTCCTGTTTTTCCAGCGAGGAGACAACCTTTCGCACATTCACAATGTCAGACAACGATCCTGTCACCTCCAAACGTAATGGCAAATCCTGCGTTGTCGGTCAGATACCGCGTCTCCTTCGGGATGTCCCAGAAGCAAACCAGCTGCAATTCGCCAGCTTCGCTCATGATAAAGCTGCCCGCGTACATGGCCGCGATATAGCCCAGATACTCCCGGCAGGAATATGTAGTGTTGTACTGCACAGGATACGCGGCGGTCATCATGGCGGTGGTGCGGCGGTCAACTGTGACGTTCAGCGCCGCCGCGATTTCCTTCACAACGTCAATATCCTTCGCGGGCCACGAAAGCTTTGTGTTTGCCGGATAATCCTGCTCAGAGAACAAAAGCGCGTCATAGCCGTGGATTTGCAGCCACTTCACATCATCCTCGTCCGCGTCCTCATCGATGGAATCGGCAAAAAATATGCCCTGTTGCAGCCACTCCGAATGCCGCTCACCGTCTGTAAGCCGGGAATAGATGGAGATACGCGAAAGTCCCACGATCGTGCCGACAGGCTTCAGCATTTTTATATTGCACTCACGGCTGATGCATTCGCCTACCGTTGGCTCGCTGCCGCTAAATATGCCTCCGCTGGTGGACACGTCCGCCAGCATACTTTCACCATATCCGCCGTCAGCGCCGGAAGCGGACACCAGAATGCGCACGCCGCCGAAGGTGATGTAATCACCGCTCTTGTCGATCAGCAGGCCGCTGTCACCGATGGAAACTCTCGTTTCTACGGTGTAGTTCCCCGTTAGCAGCTCGCGATACAGGGCAGATGTTGCTTGCATACGCCCTCCTTACTGCTCCACTAGCGGGAAGCTGATGCCCTCCCACAGCATTTCCCCCGTGTCGGGGTCTGCCGTGGCGATAGTGGCCGGTACGTTGTTGGAGTAGTACCGCGCCGAATGTACCGTATACAGCGGGTGCATGTTGGTTTCCACCGTCACAAACTCCGGCAAGATCAGCTGCATTAAAGCCAACTCGTCTTCCCGGTTCATGGGCAGACACTTCACGTTTGCCTTAAACTTAATGGCCACGCGGCCACGGTGCATGGTGGCGTCCATGGTGCGCCCCGCTTTGGCGCTGTCGATGTCATTGCGAGACCATTCGATTCCGTTCTGCTCCGTCAGGTGCAGGATGTCCACGCCGTTGATTTTAAAATAAGGCGCCGCCATGTATCACACCCCCAATGCCCGCTGATTCCGTCTCTGCTGCCGCGTGATCTCCGGGGACAGCACCCGCGCCAGCGCCGCAAGATCACCGGTAAACTTGATGGTAATTTCTTCGCCGCCGCTGCCCAGCTCCTCCCGCACGATCTGCCGGATCAAATCCGCCGGGGCTTCAATGTTCGTCCCGTGCTTCTGGTCGCCCAGCACCGCCATAAACTCGCGGTTTGGCGGGATAACCGCGCCACGCGCCAGCGCAGGAACGTCAACGGCCCGCAGCGCAGGCATTGCCTGCATGTTGACTGCGGATTGACTGGAAAACGAGCTCTGCGCGCTAGTTTCATCTCCGCCGGTAAAGAAGTTTACTACGCTGCTAAATGCGTTTGATATCCAGTCAACAGCACCTTGTACCCATGATACAATGGCGTTCCAGGCATTTCGCAATCCGGAAAGAAGCCCGTCAATCACTTTTCTGCCCAGATTTGACCACCACTCTTTTGTGAAAAACTTTGCTACGTTGGTGTTCCACCAGTTCTTGATATTGCCCCACATCCCAGATATTTTGTCTTTGATAAAGTCCCAGTTTGGCGCAATTGCTGCCGCAAGGCTCGCACCACCGGCAAGTATTAATCCCAATCCGAGAGGGATTCCGACGCCGGTAAACAACAGGATGATTCCAAGCACCAGCAATGATGCGCCGGCAATTGCTACAACCTTTCCGATCGGCCCCTGCAAAGCTGTTACAATGCTGTCCCAATTGAGCGCAGCAATCGCAGCTAATCCCGCAGCGCCGGCAACCAAAAGGCCAATCCCAAGCGGGAGATTTACTCCGGTAAGTGTTAGCGTCAACCCAATAGCCAAAAGCAATGGTGTGCCAATTGTCAGCAACTCACTGCACACTTGCAAAATTTGTGGTTTCAGTGTGTCCCAATTTGCTGCCACAGCGGGAGCCAGTACGGCAGCTCCTGCAAGAATCAGCCCCAAGCCTACCGGGATGCTCACCCCGGAAAATGCCAGCAAGATGCCAAGAACCACCAACACAAGGCCGGTAATAAGTGCCGCCATACCCAGTGCTGTTCCCTGGAGCATTTCCTTAATCGCGTCCCAATTTTCGGTCACAGAATCCCATATGGCGATTGCACCCAGCGCCATAAGCGCAAGGCCGAGCGGAATGTTTGCGCCGGAAAACGTAAGGATAGCGCCAAGCCCCAGCAATGCCGCTCCGGTAAACAGCTCAACAACCGCGCTTAGACTGTCGCTGATTTGCCCGGTAAAGTCCGGCGCAATGCCGCCGCTTGTGTCAACGCCTGAACCCCCGCCGCTGTCCGAATTGCTTTGATCGTCCATCACGTTCAGTTCATCAAAGCCCGCCAGATATTTTGACGCGTCCTTTGCCGCCTTGCCCACGCCCTCAATGCTCTTTTTCTGGTCATTTAATGCTTTTGCACCCTGCGCTGATTTTTGGATCGTGGTGCCAAACAGCAGCGATACAAGCCGGGATATTGCGTTGACAATGCGCGTGATCACGTTTACCATCAGCGTAAACGCGGGAATGACTACGTTGATAATGGGCTGCGCCAGCGTCATCAAGCCGCCCTTGAGCCGTGCCACAGCCGCCATTGCTTCGTCATTGGCCTGGATGACTTCCCACATGTAATTCTTGATTTTACGCAGTGCGGAGGTTATGAGAGAAAACACTAAAACGCGCCTTGCCAGCGTGGCAATGTGCTTGCTCATCTTACCAATGCGCTGTTGGCCCGCTTCCGCCGCTTCACTCATGCCCTTTGTGCTCTTTCCCGCGCCTGCCAGCTGCCCGGCAAGCTCTCCCGCCTTTGACTGCATTTCCTCAAGCTTTGCGGTATCGGCCTTAACGGAGTTGCCCATCTTGTCGATTTGGTCATTCAGCTTGTTATACTCTGCCGTCATGGTCTTTACAGTCTTTTCCTGCTCTTTGACCTGCGCAGTGGTATAGTAAAAATCGGTGTTGTTCTGCATGTTGTAAAGCTTCCGGTTTGCTTCGTCCAACGCCGCGCCCAGCTGCTTGGACTGCTCAACCAGCGGGGACATGGTCTGTTGCTTGCCGGAAATCTTTTGATTCAGTTTGTCAATCTGGCCCTCAAGCTTTTTCAGCTCAGATTGCGCCTTTTTGTTATCGACCTCTGTTTTGATGATAATGGAGCCGTCAGCCGCCATGATGATCACCTGCCTATAAACTCATTGACATAAATGGTTTTGTGCGTTATCTTTGTATTGCGGATCAAAAAAGGAGGGTAACATGGGCATATTAAATAGCGGGAAAAAGGAAATTCGGCGGGTAAAATTATTGGGGGTGCGGGAAGCGCACGAAACGCTTATGTTTTACACTGTAAACTTTTCCCTTTATAGCTTTTGGGTCGAGTATACCGATGGGTCGACAGCGACAATTGAATGTTCCCCGGAAAGTCCAACCGGCAACAAGCGAAAGCAAAAACAGTTGGTTGATAAACTGATGTCTATTGCAAACGCAAAGCCAAGAGTTCAAGAATCTGTTTCGCGTAATACTGACGTTTCAATCATGGACGAGCTTCAAAAGCTAAACGATTTGCACGAATCCGGCGTAATACCTGACGGGTTATTCGAGGAAAAGAAACCCGTTCTTTTGGAAAAGTTGTCCGGTTCTGTGATTGCCGAGCGTGAATCGCCAAATTTGTTCATAACCCGCACGAAAGAAAGGCCGATAGGGGAAGGCAAAACAGTCTTGCTTGTTGACGGAGTTGAAGCATCTGTTGATTTGGATAAACCTGCATCCTTGTTCCTCGATTCTGGCGAACATTTTCTCAAGTTTAAGCGTGCGGCAGTCACCAGCCCAGAAATCCACCTGTTTGCAAGCAAATCCAAGAAATATGAAATCCTGCTTTCCCCCAAAATATTTAGCATTGATGCAGAATTGCGGGAAATAAGATGACCCCCCACAGCCGCCCTCTTTGGAGGGCGGTTTTTTTACGTCCACTTTCGGATAAAATCAACCTCCGCATCGGTGTACCGCTGCTTCAGGTCGATCATGTCTCGGTTGCGGCGATAAAACTCGCGGTCACTTTTGTCCAGCTGCTTGCCGCTTGCCAGCTTCTGCCGGATGCTTACCACCTGCGCAAAGGTGCAGTCTCCGCCGATTTCCTGATAAGCTGCCAGCAGCGTCCACCAGTGCAGATACTCCACCGCCCGGATTTCATAGCCGATCACGCGGTTGATGGGAGCCACCACAAGTGGGAAGTCCTGCTGCCAGTCCATGACCTTTTTCAGCTTCTTCCCGTTGTCCTCCTGCCCGCCGTTGATAAACCACAGACACCGGCTGATAGCCTCTTCATAGTCACCCTCGCGCATTTCCGCGAACTGCGGGTAGAAGATATCCAGCACCACATATGCCCGTTTCTGGTCGGTCAACTCCGTGTCGTTGATGGCTTCCAGAATGTCCAGAATCGCCCGGAAATCCGACCGTATCTCATATTCCCGCCCGTTGACCTCGACGGATTTCGGCAGCGTGTACGTCATTTGTGATACTTCTTGGTGTACTTGGCAATGCGCGGATCGTATGCCTTGCGCTCACGCACGACCGCTGCGTCGATCTCGTCCAGCAAGCCAAACATCAGGTTTGCCCACAGCGGCAGGCCGTCGGCAAAGGCGTATACGTTCATTTCACCAAACAGAGGGCCGCAAACGTCCGTACCCAATGCGGCGTTGATGATCTCCCGCATCTCGCCATCCATAATGCGGGCCTGCTCAAAAAGCTTGCGGTCTCCTTGCCGCTTTTCCACCTCCACGCGATATGTCTCTTGCTTGCTGTCCAGCCGGTCAAACACGTCCAGCAGCTTTTCCAGAAACACGCTGTCGGTGGGGTTAAACGTCAGTTGACACACGCCGTTGATCACATAGGTTTCAAGGCCGGTCGCAAGGGTAATTTCCTTCATTTTTGCATCTCCTTTATGCGGGGGGGCGGTTGCCCGCCCCTTTATTTAGGCCGCAGTAAACTCAATAGCGCCGCTGCTGCCCTTCTTCACAGTGCCCACAGTGCGGGTGCCGCCATAGGTGATCTCGCTGGTGATATTCAGGGTGCCGCCGCCCTCGCCGCCGATGCCGGTGATGGCAATAGCGCAAGCGTCGTAGCGCTCCGCAAACATCGCCTCGCCGCTGGTGGCGTAGAAGTGGCCGATCATCATGTCCTGATTTGCCAGCGCCTGGGCATCCTGGTCTTTTACTGACAGGTTCCACATCTTCACCGCCGCAGCATCGCCCGCATCCAAGGGGATGGGATCAAAGGTCTGCTTGATGGTGGGCTTTTTCATGGTCGTAAAGGTGTGCCCCAGGATGTCCTGTTTGGTATCGGTGCTCCAGTCCATTTCCTCGCTGCTGTCCTCAACGCGCTTACCGATAGCGCTCCACACAGGAGCGGATGCGGTGCCGATGTTCAGGTACGCAATAAGCAGTTCGCGGTCAATGGTCTGGCCTGCGGTTGTGTTGAATTCCAAATCTGCCATTATACATTCACCTCGTAATTCAGTTTCATAAGGATTTGGTGATCTTCGTCCCCGTTTTCATACATGGCAAACAGGGAAGATCGCGTGGTCGGCTCCATGCTGATAACGCGCTTGTCGTCGCCAATGTCGGGCTTCTGACCATTTGCCCAATCCCCGATAGCGTTCAACAGTTCGTCAGCCTTGAGCCGTTTGTCGTTGCTGTTCCCCGGCTTCACTCGGTAGATTATCTTGAACTGATAATCCGCCACATAACCGCCGGTGATATACTTCCGCACGATGTAAGCCGCCTGGATGGTCGACATCGCCATAGCGGAAGTGTCGGCGGGAAGAAACTCAAAGCGGATAAGGTCGACTGGCAGCTCCGGGTATGTGTTCAGCCACACAAGCAGCTTGCGCGATACCTGATCCTCTTCCGCCGCTGACACGGCCTTTTTAATCTTTTCCAAATTTCTTCACCGCCTTATCTGCCACCCGCACCCACTTCTCCATGTTCTGCGCTTTGGAAGCGTCAAACCAGTGCGCCTGTGCCTGCGGATGCATTGTTGTGTTAAATACAAGATTTCGGTCTGTGACCACCTTGTGCCCGCCCTTTGGGGCGTATGTGCTGCCGGTCGCCGGGTCTACCATTACCTTACCGTAGTACAGGAAGCGGGCGTATGGGCCGGGATAAATGACCTCGTTTCCAACCACCCGTGTTCTCTGCGTCAGAGAGCCTGTAAGCGCAGGCACAAAGGGGATGGTATCTTTCATCACCTGTTGCGCTAAAACGCTTTCAGCACGGTCACAGGCCCTTGCAAGCTGCCGCTTTACCTCGTCCATGCCGGACACGTCAACAGAGAACTTGAGCGACATTTTATGCCCCTCCGACTTCCCAATGCTGCATATCCACGCTGCCAAAATCTTTCTCGTCCACTTTGGTCACGTTGTAGCAGCCGTCCTGTGCCATAGCCACATCCTCTTTGTCTGTGACAAACTCGCCTTTCACAAAGAACGTCAGCCCGCCGTTACCGTTCACAGACAGCGTCCACAGCCCGGACTTGTCCGCCGTTGCAAGAAACGCCTGCGGGGGCGCGTAAGTTTTGGCCTTGCCTTTCGTGCCGTCCACCGCTTTCACGGAAAACGGAATGTACAGGTTTACCGCGTCTGCGCTCTCAAGTCCGCTTTCGCGCACGTTGACAGCCTTGCTGGCCTGCAGCATAACGCCGCGCAGGATGGTCACATACAGCTTTGTGATTTCCTCAAAGGTCGCCGGGTCAGTCTCCTGCACGGCGTTGTAGACCGTTATAGTGTGGGGCGCGTACAACCACAGCACCCCCCTCCCCGATACAAAAGCCCGGTATGCGCCAGATACTCGTTACAGGTCGCCGCCAGCAGTTTCTTCGCACCGTCCGTTGCACTCAGCGCAGACGCGGCAGCTTCGCCGCCGCTGGCCAGCGTTCGGGAGTACCCGCCTACCGTTTCGCTTTTTACGTCATCGCCGGTCACCGCGTTTGTCAGTTTGGTTGCGGCAAGCTGCTGCGCGGCTTCGATCAGCTGATACTTGTCCACAAGTGCACAGCAGCACATTTTTACAGCGTCCATATCGGCGTTATCTTTTGCCCGGTTCTGCGTGTAGTAATCGAGGAAGGAGCTGGCGCGGACAACAAGACGCGGGAAGACATTTTCACTCACAGCGCCCATGTAAGTGCCAGAGTAGTATTCAAAGTCTGCGTAAGTCATCAGTGCCCTCCTTCCAAAACTGCGAGAATTTCAGCCTTTTTCATCGAACTGCTGACCCCTTTCACCCCGTTTTCATCGGCATACGCAAGCATTTCAGCTTTTGTCATGCCGGAGAAAGCCGGGGTGTCAGGGTCAGGCTCATTCAGCAGTTCAGTTAGCCCCCCACTGCCGGAGTGATGGAGCCGACAACCACGCCGTCAATGCGCTCGGCGAACAGCACCATGCCGTTGATAACGGTATCGGATGCGGTCATGTTGGTGTAATCGGGTTCCTCGTGGATGCCGATATAACCGGTGGCGTCGGTTGTGAAGTTGAACACCTCGCCCAGATCTGCGCCGTTCACAGGGATGTAGTACAGGACGATGTTGTCCTTGGCGGTGGCGTAAATCTTGCCCTTGGGGACGCTGGAGTTCAGAATCACAGTGCCCAGACCGAGAAAGTTCTCGACATAGGTCATGCCAAAAGCGGTCTGCAGGGTGATGTTGGCAGTTGCGAGATAGTCCGCAACGTCCAGCGGGTTCATGAAATACACTGCGCCGATCTCGTCATCCTCGAACAGCACCTGCAGCTGGCCCCATGCCTGAGCCAAGGTCGCCTGGAAGGTAGCACCGCTGGCCGTGCCAGTACCGGTTGCGAGGAAGCCGAAGAAATCCTTGCGGATACCTTTCTGCACGTCCTTCAGCATTTCATCGGTGGTCATTTCGACGGCCTGATCGTAGCCGCGATCAGTGATTGCCTCGGCAGAAGTGGCCTTACGCCACTTCTTCAAGGTGATCTCCTTGTAGTTCACAGCCTCGGTCTTGTACTTGCTCAGAGGGATGGTCTCGCCCTCGGCCACAGCGCCGTCTTCCAGAGTGCCGGTAGCCTTGTAGCTCTTGAGCACAGTACCGGCCTGCTTGGCGATCTTGCGGGTAACGCCCAGAGCCTCCATCAGCTTCTTGATGGAATAACCGAACATTTCGGTAAATTCGATTTCGCGCACACGCGCGAGGTCAGCTTTCTTAATGAGCTTAGGATCAGCAGCCATTTTTATTCTTCCTTTCTAAACAAATCCATATTTGCGGCGATTGCAGCCCGCCGCTCCGCTCTGTCGGTGATCTTCATGATCTCGTCTTTGGTCATCGGCTTCCCGCCATCGTTAAGACGACCGCCCATGTCCACGCGGACGGATGCCTTGGCAACAAGCCCCTTATAGGTGCCATCCACAAGCGCATCAAGGGCCTTAGTGTCCTTGATTTTTTCACCGTCCAGCTCCAGCGCCGCCATTTCCTCTCCACATCCGCGCATGGCGAGGTCGAGATTTGCGCCGGTGATGTTTTTGCTCTCAAAGTAAGCACGCACGGCCTTTTCTTTCGCCGCCTTGCTTTCCTTTGCCGTGACGCCGGATTTATAAGCTTCAAAGTCCGAGTGTTCCTTCTCGTACTTTTCCTTATAGCCGCCGTCACCCGCTGCCTTGAGGTCATCCAACTGCTTCTGGACGCTTGGCAGTTTCTCCGCATCGGCCTTGTATCGGCTTACATCCGCTTTCAGACCGTCCACAGTGTCGGTATGCGCGTCGATGATGGTATCTACCTGCTCATCAGTAAGGCCCATACCCTTCAAAAGTTTGCGTGTAAGTGCCATGACACTATCTCCTTTTCTTTGGCCGCGTTTCTTTGCGGACGATAGTTTTTATAAAAACCGCTGTGCTTCGCGGGTTTTACTTAAACAAAAGAGCCAACCGGCTACAAATCGTAGTCAGTTGGCTCCTATTGCCCTTTCCCACGCCCAATTACGCGGGAGTTGAATATTTGATTGTTTTTTTGACTTCTAACACGATGTAACCGTCACCCTTGCGCCGGATCTCCACATCGTTGCCGCGCCGGATAATAGCCTCGATGGTCTGCATCAGTTTATCATCCATCAGCCCACCCCGATTTCTTTCAAATACGCTTCATACTCATAGGGGATGCCAATGTCATAATTCTTGTAGTAATGCAGAAACTCATACGGGAAGGTGAATTTACCGTCCCAAAACATACCTGCGTGAAGTTCTTCGCCAGTAAACATATCAAAACTGGGCAACGATGTCAGTCCGGCATCAAGGGAGGAAATGTGGCTTAAAATCGCTTCTTTTGGGATACTATTTTTGTATTTCTTATAGTCTTCAAAATTCTCAATAGAATTCTTGTATGGCAATCCTTTAAAAAAACCGAAATCCATGTCACTTTCTCCTTCCTCTTTGATTTGGGGTAAACGGCAAAATATTTCCTTCCCCATGTGTTCCTACTTTCAGTACGCCAGCACCGGAAATAAAAAGCACATCGTCTGGGGCTTTCACTTCAACGCCAAGTGCATTTGCCAGCTCTTCTGCAAAGCAATAATCGTTTTCCATGCGTGCGCCTGTGCTGCAAGATAGCAAACGAACTTTCTGGCCATTCCACCCTTTACTATGCCGAATGACTGCGGCAAGTAAGCGCGGTGACATATTGAGTTCTTTTGTACCAAATCCGACTGCCGTCTGGCTTCCGTGCATAGCGACGTCAAAATACGTTTTAAGAGGTTTTACCCTTTTAACGTTTTCATTCAGCGGGTCACCGTCCGGGAAGCAAGCAAAGCCATTTTCCAGCTTCATTGTACGTCTTTTCACAATAGAATTCAAGTTATCTCTTGCGTCTGCGCCGAAAAACTTAAGAGTGTCTCTATCGTCTTTAGCGTAAGCCGCTGCCACTTTTGCTCGTTGCGTTTTTATAGAATTTGCCGCTTTGATTGTTGCGTCATCCGTAAAATAGACGCGCATCCGCTCCGGTTGCTCCGGCAGTCCAGCTTCCGCGCTGAACGCCTTGTATTTAGCGTTTAGCCGCCGTAGCCGTATGTTTACCGCTGTCTCGTCTTCATGCAATCCTGCGGCTTTGTAGGCGGCTTTCTCGCGCTTGAGCTTTCGAATCTCCCGTTCCACACGCCGCTGCATTTGCGTTGCTTCATACGCTGTGTATGTTTTTCCGTCGTAGGTGCATCCCAGTCCATCGTCTATATGCTTGAGCTGGTCTTCAGTGTATGTCCGTTCAGAAACATTCTCCACCCACGGGAACCGCCTGTGTCGGCAGTTTGCACCTTCCAGCCCATCAACAGCACCAAGACCGCAAACCTTATAGATGCTCGGGTAAATATCCCCGTCGCGGACACTGTAAACCTTTCCCTGCCAGTTCTTATGGCTTGACCACGGAGACGGCCCCGGCTTGTCGCGCGCGCCGGAATGGGCAGAAACCTCAAAATACGGTGTCTCAAGATATTCCGCGGATTGCTCCGTGTACTTTGCGCAGATTTGGGAAACGCCTGTCATTACCGCCCGCCGCGCCGCCACATCGATATGATCTCGATGGCCGCTCTCGTAGTCAACGACCTTCAAGCCACTGTCCGCAAGCTGCTTTACCGCCGTCTTGATTGCCTGATTGTAGTTGATCGCGCCGCTCTGCACCTGCATTACTGCATTATCCAGCGCCCATTGGTATGCTTTGGCAGGCGGAAGCATCGTGCGTCCAGCGTCCACCAGGAATCCCATAGAAGCGGTCAAGTTTCGAAATGTGTCAATCGTCTGCTTTTTGATTGCCGCAACTTCCGCATCGTCAACCAGTTTTCCCGGCTGTGTGATGTGCGCAAGGTTGATAAGCTCTGTGTAATACTTCTGGTTACGCTCTACCACATCATCAAGCAGCTTATCCAGCTTTGTTTTGCTGATGCCGGAAGTTTCAAGAACTGCTTTCTCAATCTCCTTAAGATCAATTCCGTGGGAACGCAGCGCACGGATTGCCTGCACTGTTACCTCGTTCAGCTCATCCGCAGCTTTCAGCCGGGAGCAAATTTCATCCAGCAGCACAAGCTCAAGCGCCCGAAACAGTTCTGCCAGACCCTCCGGAAGTGCGTCAAGCAGAGCAGGGTCAAAAGGGTAAGGACGCATTGGCCGTCACCTCACTCGATATCTTCTTGCGGCTCTTTTGTCATGTCTTGCATCTTGGGAAGCGCCGCCTTTGCGGTGGCCTCGTCCTCGTTCATCCAGCGCATACGGAACTCCCAGTCGTTCATGATGCCAGCGTTAAGCAACTGCACATCGCGGTTAAAGTCCTGCCCCTTGTCTTCAATGATACTGTCATCAAAGTCAATGGAAATTTCAACTTCCTCATCCAGCCCGGCGTTCATAAACTTATTTCCCATGCGAAGCAGGGTGCGACACAGCCCTGTGATCGCTTGCTCGAGCAAAATCTCATGCTTTTTAATAGTCCGGAACAATGTGCTGTTTTCGCTGATGACTTGCGTAGCCGTTGCAATACTGCCTCGGTCAAATTTGTAATGGTTTTCACCGAATCCGCACTTGCTCGACAAGATGTTCAGCATATCTTGCATACCGGTGTTAAACTCCGCTGTGCGCAGCGTCATGTCGACCTGTTGGAGGATGCTGCCATCACTTCCTCTGTCTTCCGGCATAACATAGTATATGGTCTCACGCTTGTCGAACATAGGGCGACCGTCAACGCTTTTGATGGCCTCCGGCTGCACCACAATGCGCTTCTTGCCAAGGACAAACTCGTTTACATAGCTGTCGTATGTAATATCAACGCCCTTTAACTGGTCGATGGCATACGCAAACACTGCAACGCCCATCGGGTTAAACTCATCGGAATTCGCAATGTTCAGGCGGTCGATAATAAACTGCGGCTTGTCGCTCCCTGTGTGAACGACAGGCGGGATCGTTTCAAAGCCCCGCACGCTGGCCAGCGGTACCTCATCTGTGCCGTACAGGTGGTTTTCAATGTCATACTCGCCGCCGTTCAGCCGATGAACCTGGATGTAAGTGTACTCCGTATCATTAACCCTTTTTGTTGACGCAAAAGCGCACTCTCGAATGACTCCGTTATCCCACGTCAGCGGATAGATGTTCCCTGCACTGACATAATTGATTCGAATTCGACCGGCGTCCACAATCTCCGATGTGTCCGGATTGATGCTCATACCCTCGACCGTGGGGACATAGGCAACAGTTCCTACCGCAGCTTTCCGCTCCTGCGCTTCGTTGGCCTTTACCCACCAATTATTATCTGCAAGGATTGCGTCTACAAATTCCTGCTCTCGTTTCCCCTCAAGGGTGATGTTCACACGCTCATTCATCAGCAGGTTTGCCCAGTCCTCGCAGACCTTCTTGCACATGTTGACAGAATATCTATGGCATTCCAGCTCTTCGATGCCGTTCCACACCGTATAGCTGTGGAAGTCCTTAACATCGCCGTCATACCAAGATCGCCATACACCGATCAACGAGTAAAACTTGCTGTCGACCGTATCAAAGCCCAATTCTACTAATGCTCTGCGGATATTCACTCTCTCACCATCCCATCATGTGACCGGCACGCTCCAGGTCTTTGTAATATGGCTCAATGCTGTACTCAAAGGCATCCAAACTATCGATATCGGATGTGCCGTCATCCAAGCGCTCATCTTCAAACCTATCAGGATCATAAATTGCGGTTTGCAGCGCGTCGATCAGATGCGGGCAGCTCCGCGAAACCTTAAAGCGTCCCTGCTTCATCAGCAGCACCACCAGCCTGATTCTGTCTGTGATTTGCATTTTCAGCGCGTTCTTAACCTGCGTGCCAATGTGCATTTTCTGCGCGGTATGATCTAACCCACGAATCAATACTGTTTCCGCGCTATCTGCTCGTGTCTGACTGTATCCATACTTAGCCGTCACCATCTGGCAAAATGTGGCAAAACGCCGATTCAGGGCATCAGGGTCAATCTCCTCGTTTTTGATGTATTCCTCTTCCAACGCAACAACGCGAAAGTCCTTTGTAATACCGGTCGCCTGGAACTTTGTCGCAGACTTTGTGCCGCCGAAGTCAACGCCAATAGAAATAACGGTAAACCTTGTCCCGTTTTCTTCTGCCCATTTCAAAGGATCGTCAACCAGATACTTCTCCGTGTTATTGGCGAAATCCTTATATACCACTCCCTCCGCCGCCACCCACAAGCCGCGAACATAGCGGGCATAGAAAATACCGGCATACATATTTGCGTAGCGCTCAAGCGTTCTCGCACTCAAGCCGGGGTTATCTGTCATCTCGAAGTGAAGATATAGCGTATTCCGTTCGCGGTGTCGCTTAATCCACTCCTGATAGAACCAGTGATGCGGGCTGCCGGGGTTACAGGAGAACCACAACCGCGCACCGTCAACGGAACAACGTGCAAGCGCCTGTTCCACAAACGAGCGCGGCATCAGCACCACCTCGTCCAGCAGCACACCCGCCAGCGTGCGGCCTTGAATCAGCGTATAGCTGGCCTCGTCCTTGCCGCCGAACACCTCAAAGTAATTCGTCACGGCGCCGCGCCGCACTTCCATCACCTTGTCGCCGCGCCGCCAGCGGATAATATAGCGCTCCTTTGCAAGGCTCATCGCCGTGAACGGAACGATGATGTTCTTGGTGCAGCTGTCCACCGTGCGGCCACACACACCGAAGCGCTGACCGCTGAAATTCTCCATCGCCCAGCGGACGAACGCCCACATCATGATGGAGGTCTTGCCGGAACGCACAGCGCCGTCGCAGATCAGCGCGTCATACTTGGAATAGGGGAAAGCAAGGATCTTCTGCTGCTTCGGGCTAATCATCGCTCTCCAACCCTTCTGCCATTTCACGCAGGCTCACGCTCAATGCGTCATCCTTTGTGTTGTCCGTCGGCAAACCCAGCTCAACAATATCACGCTGCCCAAGGTACTGTTTCCCCAGCCAAATAGCCATGCTTGCGTTCTTTGCCGCAAGCTGCCACTGGCTCCGACGCAGTGAAATTTTCCCAGCTCCGCGCTTTTGCTTAAATACCTCGGAAAAACTGGCATGATAGGTGCGTTTACACCAGCTGTCCAATGTTTTATCGGTCACATCAAACCAACCGCAGATTTCTTCAAGCGTGCATTGCAGGCCGCAGAGGTTTTCGAACTGCTTCTGGTCTATTTCCTTTCTTGGCCTTGCCATACGCGCCCTCCTTTCTATGCTGGCGTTTAATAAACTTCTCCATGTCTTGCTTCAAATACGGGCTGCTGGTTTTGGCAATAATCGCCTGTGCTTCTTCAATCGTCATTCAAAAGCACCGCTTTCTTCCCCGTAAACTTCTCCCACCGGTCAACAATGACATCGGCATACTTCGGATCATACTCCATGCAGAAAGCGTGTCTGCCATTCTGCTCCGCTGCCATGATCGTTGTGCCGGACCCAGCGAACAGGTCAAGCACATTCTCGCCCGGCTTACTGGAGCACTGCATCTGGTAATCAAACAGCTTAATCGGCTTCATGGTCGGATGCTCCGCAGATTTGACAGGCTTATCAAAATTCAACACGGTTGTCTGTCTGCGGTTCTTGAAGAAATAATGCTTCTTACCTTCCGTCCATCCGTACAGACAAGGCTCGTGCGCTTCCTCTTCAATCTCGCTCTCACCATACAAGCAAGGCTCATGTTTCCACTGGAAATCCTGTCTCCCCATCACAAGGGAGTTCTTCACCCAGATCAGGCACTGCCGGACACGCAGCATCGCATCTCTGCACGCGCCTCGGAAGTTATACCCCTCGCTGTCTGCGTGCCAAATGTAAAATGGAGCGCCGGGTTTCATAACCATCGCCGCATTGGAAAACGCGTCCGTCAGGAACCGTCTAAATGCCGTATCCTCCATATTGTCGTTCTTAATCTTCCCGGCGGTGCCCTGATAGTCCACATTGTACGGAGGGTCTGTGAGCAGCAAATCCATTTGTGCCCCCCCCACGAGCTTCTGTACGTCTGTCAAAGACGTGCTATCTCCGCACATAAGGCGATGGTCTCCAAGCTGGTACACATCGCCAAGTTTGCTCTTCGGCTCTGCTGGTAAAACAGGATCGTAGTTGTCCTCTACAACTGACGTGTCGAGTTCATCACGCAGCCCCCAATCAAAGTCAAACGCCGACAAATCCAGCCCAGGCAGTTCATCAGCCAGCAGGTCAAAGTCCCAATCGCTCTCGTTGCTCTTGTTGTCCACCAGCCGCAGGGCGTTTACCTGCTCCGGTGTCAGATCATCCACACAGACGCACGGCACTTCTTCCATGCCCAGCTTCTTTGCCGCCATAGCGCGGCAGTGGCCGATGACAATAACACCCTCTCGGTCAATCACAATCGGCTGCACGAACCCGTACTGTTTAATGCTTTCGGCCACATTGTTGATTTGCCGTCTGTCGTGCTTCTTGGCATTTGCAGCATACGGCATAATATCCGCCAGCCGCTTGTTTTTTACTTCCATGTGGCCTCCTTTGCCTGACGCAGCGGCCTCCCACCACTGGCTTTTGTCATTGCCGCGTCCTTCCCCGGCTTTCGCCTCGCCTGTATTCCATGTCTCCCCTGGGTCACATTTTTAAGAGGTGCGGGAAGTCCTGTTTTATGTAAGCAGACTATTTGGGCCGCATCCCTTACAGCGGTCTGCCAGCGCATCGCCTGTTGTTTTACACAATCGGTCGGGTGCCACCACGCATCCATACTGTCCTACACAGCGGCTTTGTCCTAAGACAACCGCCACCACACCGCATCCACGCCTCGGATTTCTTTCGGCACGCCGGCACCCGAACCAACCACGGACTTTTCAGCCCTGCGCCGGTACGTCGGTCGCATCCGTTTCTTCATTCACAGCCGGAGCCAGCCAAATAATTATTATTCGTCCTGCCGCTTTCGTACAGCGCACAGGAAAGACCACTTCCGCAGGCTTACGCTCCGTGCGGCTGCGAGGCAAGGGGCCACGCCTATGGTGCAGACAGCAAGATTTGAACTTGCGAACCCGAAAATTCTTCATATCGGAGCTGTATCCACCCAGCTTCTGCCTGCATATTGCTCCCTCCGGGCGGAGCCGAAGCCCCGCCCATCAGGAAAAGAAGGGGGAAAAGAAAAAGAATGGAGATGCAGAGTTCGCCCCTGCACCCCCACGTTATCACATCTTTTTTTGTTGTTGCATTTCGTTGTGCAACATCACCTAATTTCTGCGTTTACATACGGTGCATACTCTTCTTTTATCGCACATTCTTTCAGCGGGCAGTACCGGCAGTTTTTAGCAAAGGGGCACTCGCGCCGTTCTGCTCTGGATATACAGCGAGATACAGTGGATGTGCTTACACCAAAATGCCGTGCAATCGTGCTCATGCGCCATCCGCACTCAAAGTATAGTCTCAAGTATTCGACCGTCTGCTCTTTCACCCTACCACCTCCTCCGGGAAGAATGTCTCCCGCACCCCGCCGCACTCCGCCACGATGTACCGCCCCTTCGGATGCACGTACACCACCGTGCCCTTGCGGATGGGGAACCGCTTTTCATCGTTGGCGCCGGAGCCGGGGTACTCGCTCGGCAGCGTCATAAACCGCGCCCGGATCGTGTCACCCTTCTGCATCGCCGCCGTCCTTTTTCTCGCCGTAGGAGCAGAAGTCGTCCGGCTCTACACACACCGCATCGCCGGAATACCCGCGGGCATTTGTCTTTGGCTCCGTATGTAGGTAACACAAACCGTTTTGGTAGTTGCGATAGTGCTTGCAGTCCTTGCAGCGCACCACCGGAGCAACATCAGCGGCGGGGATGCTGTAAAAGTCCTCCGCTAAATCGTTATAGGCGTCTGCGTAGATTCCGCTTTCCCCGCCAAGCTCTTCAAACGCTTTTTGGCATTCTTCCGATTGCTCACGGATATAAGCAATCGCCGCCTTGCGGCTTATGTAGTCATCCATTGTCGCCCTCCAATCTGCGCCCGCAAATCGGGCAGAACTTGATCTTAACCGTCATACGCACCTGCTTGCCAGAACTGACGCATAGCTTCCAGCCGCCGTTAATGGGGTGAGACTTCATTATGTGCGCACTCCCGATTCCCTCACGGTCCAAGTGCGTAACGTATCCGTCCCTGTCCTCATGGCAGTATTCACACACGTTCATCCCCGGCCCTCCTGTTCCATGCTTCGATTGCTTTTTCTTTGCTGGGCAGCCCAGATACTTTCATCTCCTTTGTGTGGAGGCCATCACCAGTCCTATATCTCCCACAACCGGCATCCCACCCAAAGTCTGCTCTATCGTAGGTATCGTACATATGGATAACGGTTGCAACTCCACCGCACTCAGGGCATCGTTTCAATTCAGCCATTACTAACCCTCCTGTTCTTCCTCCCCGTCGGATACAGCCGCGCCCTCGTTTTCTGCAACACAGCAATCTGTGCATACGCTCTCTCCGTTTGGCAAGCCGTAGCACTTTTCGCCCGTTTCGATGCGCTTTCCGCAGAACGCGCAGTAATCCCACAGCCGTCCCATCACATCGCCTCCACATAGCACCAGCTCTGCGGCGCGCGCGTCAATGGGCTGTGACACTGTTCCCCACAAAACGGGTATTCGCAGCGTGAGCATTCATGGAAATGTGCGAGTTCCTTCGTCTCATCGTAGATCACCAAATCGGAGATATGCCAGCCGTAGCCGACATTTTCGCCGAGGTAGTTGCAGAACTCTTCTGAGGTTAAGCAAGTTTCTTTAAGCCGATTGTCGAGTTGCTTCCCGCTATCGTCCCAGAATCCGCAGATGTTCACACGGGTAATTGCGTCGCAGGTAAACTCCCCGACGACCTTGCCGCCTCCGTAAAACTGTGGCCTTGGATAGTCCGTCGCAATGAAGTCCTCGTGCGGATATTTTGGCAACGTGCAGTAGATATAGCACTTAAACGGCGTGTCCATCTTTGGCCGCGTCTTGCGCACTTCGATGGTCTTTTCGCCGCTAACAATCTTCTCGCACCACTTCGGGCGAATGCTCAGCATAACAGCTTTACTCATTTTTCGTTGCCTCCAATGCTTTCTTCGCTTCTTCACGGGTGAGGAATACGGTCTTGCCGATTTCATCGACCGGTACGCCGAAAATGGATTTATCAACAAACCCGGCTACGATATCCCATTCAATGAATGTACAAAACAATTCCACGCGAATTGCCTTTACTCGGTATTCGCTTATGGTTTTTCGACTTGTAACCTCATACACCGTATCTCCCGCCTTGCACGGAAGCACCACCGGCCGCCCGTCCTTGTCGGCCTTGTCCAGTTCGCGCAGGCGGGTATAGTTGCAAAGGCTTTCCAAATCAGCAAGACGCATCAGCTTCAGTGCGATCTCGTCCACCTTATCTTTCGGTAGAACTTCCTCCGGTGCACACCCTCTGTCCTCGTAGGCGGCGAGGCGATCCTTGAGGCGATTGCGGCAGTACAGCGCGGTGCAGTCAACCATCGGCTTACCATGCTTACCCGTCCAATCCGCTTTGCACTTCTGGCAGTCCATCATTGCCTGTCCATCGGTGTCGCGCTTCGTCAGTCGTTCGTTCATCTCTGCTCCTCCACATAGCACCAGCTCTGGGGCGGGAGCTTGATCGTCACTGGTTCTGAGCCAAATTTCGTTTCACGCAGAAAAGCAAACTCGTCCAGACCCTTCGGCGCATCGTAGATTTTCAGGTCAGAAATATGCCATCCGTAGCCCCGCTTTTCTCTTCCAATGTAGGCAGCAATTCCTTCATACGGCAGACACGCCTGCCACATACACTCAAAATTCCAATCTTTGATGCAGCCGTTATCATACACATCAATCGGGAATATCCTATCGCACACGAACTCGCCGATGACCTTCTGGCGCTTACCCCACATATCACACACAGAGCCCTCGTCCGTCTTTATGAAAACAGGCTTCCCGCGGTAAATTTCGCCGTAGTTCTCGTCGCCATCTTTCAGAATGGTAATGAGACGTTCTTTCGCTTTCGTGCAATAGATATAGCACTTGAACGGTGGTTCCAGCTTCGGACGGGTCTTTCGCACCTCGATAGTCTTTTCACCGCTGGCAATCTTCTCGCACCACTTCTGGCGAATGCTTATAAGTACGGCCTTGCTCATGCCTTTTCCTCCTTCCACGGCGTATCCATCACTCCACCTCCTGCATCCAGAACTCGCGGCGACAATCGGAGCACCCCTGGCGCAAACAATCGGCGGTAGCCCGTATATCAGCAACAATACGCTTAGGGCACAGGATCAAAAGCCCGGTGTTATCAATATCAGCCTGAGGATACTGCTCCAAAAACACGCTCTGCCGCGTCTTGCACGGGTGTGCAGCAGACCACTCCTCGACCAGCTCGACAATCTCCTCCGCGCTCTCCTGTGAACGCTCCTTAGCAGGTACAGTACAAAAGTCAGTCTTGTATACAGGGCAATCCTCGCACTCATCAACCTTTGTGCACATACGCAGATATTCCTTTACAAACTTCACAGCATCCATCACATTTCCCTCCATTTGCACCCGTCACAGGCGCCCTCGTGTGCTTGTTTGTACTTCCCGCAGTATTGGCACAGCTCGTTTTTCATGGCGTGCAATTCACTTTGCTCCTCCTCCACCGCTACGGTCTTGGCAAACTGCGCCAGTCCATCACTCATGTCCGCGATTTGCGCATCCCGCCGCAAAACGGTGTCCCGCAGGGCGGCGTTGGCCTGCAACAGTGCCTCGATGTGCCGCTGCTGGTTCTCGATCAGGTCAGCGGCGGCCGGAGCCAATACTTCACGACACGGTTCACGGCTTATCTCGTTCATTGGGCAATCTTCTTCGCAGTCTCGCCCCGGTTTTGCACAGCACCGCAGCGCGGTCACGATCTCATCTTTTGTCATGTCGTTTCCTCCTCAAAAAATATCCCAGTCGCCTTTCTCACCTGACTTCTCATCGCCGAAATGCTTTTTTGTCACGGCAATAGGGAATTGCTCAATTTCAGAACTCCACCGGCAGCACTCTGCTCCGTGTATTCTCGCCCAGCAGACGTTAAAGCCCGAAATGCCGTCGAACAAACTCCCCAGCGTCGCGCCCTCCGGCAAATACCGCGCCATACGCCGCAGCATCCAGTCCCAGAAGGGCAGGGCGATGGAGTTCCCCAGCGCCTTGTACTTCGGGCTGTCCGCGTCCTTGTGCTTCTTTCCCTTTTCGTCCATCCACTCACCGATGTCCGTCCAGTGGTCAGGGAATCCTTGCAGCCGCTCACATTCCATCGGTGTCAGGCGGCGCACCACCATGTTCTGCGCCGCGTATGTCTCCGCGTCCTCCCGATAAGCGCAGTGCGCCTTTGCCCGCAGCGCGTGGCTCACGTCCTCACACATCACTGCTTGAGCATCGTGCATGGTGTTCAACGTTTGGCTGACTTCCTCCGCCATAATACTGGCTTCGTTGGCTTGGCCGTTGCCGATGCCGTATGTAAGCGGCACTTGATTGCCGCCCTGCCATCTGGTGGCTTTGTCGTTGATGGGGATAGCCGCAAATATGGCAGGATTGTTCACACCACCGCCAACACCGCCTTGCAGTGTGGGAGATTTCCCGTTTGTGTCAAAAATGCGCTTGCTTTGGCAATCCCAAGCCGTCATGCAGTCCCTGACTGCCGGATTAAAACCGCTTTCAGCATCTTCGGCAAATCCTTCCCCCGCCGCTCCGCTCTCCGCAATATCCCCTGACACGCTTTTGCGGTCAAATTGTATTTCGGATGCGGTGTCTCCTCCAAAATCTGCGACAACCGAGATACGACGACGGCGTTGGGGCACTCCCCAGTATTGCGCGTCGTGAGTTCGCCACACCACGCTCCATCGTCCTCCCACCTCATCGTGGTACCCCCCCCAGGTAGGCCAGCCCTTTTCAGGCACTTCAATACTGGGGGTTTCCAGCTCGACGATTTTGATGATCTCTTCGAGCACGGCTGCGAAGTCTTTTCCTTTGTTGCTGCTAAAGGCTCCGCCACGTTTTCCCACACGAGATACCGAGGTCTGACCATGTCACCTGTCCGTCCATTCCTTTTGTCCGCCTCCCTCATTTCTTTTACGATGCGCACCTGCTCCATAAACAGGCCGCTTCGCGCTCCCGCCAAACCGGCGCGTTTCCCGGCGATGGATAGGTCCTGTCTAACAAGGTGAACCACCTGTAATACACCAAACGGGTTCAATCTCTGCCCCATTTATTTTCGTAATATCGCCTAAATGTTTCACCTAAATCACCTCCTAATCTCCAAACACCACGCCGCACTCGTCCTTCAGCACGTCCTTGATATGCTTCCGCTTGATGCGGCCCTCGTTTATTTCCTCCACCAGCTTCTCCAGGCACTCGTACAGATACGCGATGCTGTGCGTGTCCCGGCTGTCCGCTGTCTCCTCAAAGACGTGCCAGCCGCATTTGTCCATCAGCACCATCGCCACCATGTCCATGTTCTCCCGTGTGCCTTGCAGCTTGCCACGCATAAAGATGCGGTCGTCCCTGCTCAAATGCTGTTTGCCCATACTTCAATTCCCCCACAGTGATACTTGGTTTTCGTCCGGCAGTACAAGCATTTGCTCCTGCGCCTTCTGGCAAAAGTCCCGGCTAATCTCAAAGCCGTAGCCACGCCGTCCCGTTTCCATACAAGCACGCAGCGTAGACCCGCTTCCGGCGCATGGGTCAATGACCACATCTCCGGGGTCTGTGAATATGCCAATTAGCCGTTTCAGCAGCACAACAGGCTTTTGCGTGGGATGAATCTTTGGAATGTCTTTCCCGTCGCGCCCCCACTCCTGCCAGTTGAAAACCATTCTTTTTTCTCCGTACATATCCGTGTTGCGGAACTTTGGCAGTTTGTCTCGGTACAACACCACGGCAAACTCTGTCGCGCCGACAATACGCATATTCGCCTTTAGAACCTGCGCGGAATAATTTTTGATGAAAAACAGAGGATAGGACTTCATAAAACCGTACCGCTTGCCATAGTCGATGACCGTCTGCATCTGCTCAAACGCGCAAAAGACAATCATAGCCGGTGCCTCGCCTGTTGCTTTCGGTTCTTTTTTCAAAAGGCGGGAGCAAAAGTGCATATACTCCGCGATTTTGAAATTCCCGTCTGAGTTGAAAAAAGACTTCTTGGCAAGGCGGCTTTCCCCGTTGGCGTTATCTCCGTCTTTGTACCACATAGGATTGCTGGCGTAAGCATTTGATCCGATATTGTACGGTATGTCCGCAATGACAAGCTGTGCCTTGGGAATGTTGTACTTCTTGAAGTTTTGGAAATTATCGTTGAATAACTGAACTTGCTGTTTACCCATTCCCGTCGTCCTCCGAAATGTGCACCACCTCGTACTTGCTGTGCTGGCTCTTGCCGTACATGGCTCTGCGGATGCCGCGCTCCACGGCCTCGTAGGTCATGTGCGCATGTTTGGCCAGCTCTGCGATGCTGTCACCCCAGTACAGCGGCAGGCGGTACTTGTCGTTGGTGACGATCATATAGACGTTCATCATTCGGCCTTTAAGCGTATTGGCATGACCATCTTGATATCGTCCTTGTTCGTCCGGATCACACAGGGGCTGGTGGGGCCGGTAAACTCAAGGATGATCGGATTCTTGTACGTCCCTCCGGCGGAAACCTTTGCCGCCTGCAAAGCGGACAGGAGATAGTTGCCGTTGAATCCGATGCGGAACGTGGATTCCTTGGGTACCGCCTTGTCGTAGTCGACGAAATCGCCGAAGGGTTGTGCATAGCCGAAAGTGAAATCCCGGCACCGGAAGGTGACATCCATGTCGTTCTTTTCGACGCTGATATACTCGCCCTTGGGCAGCTTCATATTCGGCTTCACATAGATGATGGCATCGGCGTCGCACTCACAGACGGCGTGTTCAACGCCGAGACAGTAGCCGTTGCAGGCGACAGCCTTTACGATACTGCGTGCGGCGTCAAATTCCAGCCGGACAAATTCGTGTGGGCCTCTGCCACCGACAAAAGCCTTTACGGCGGCAATCAGGCGGTTAAAGTCATTGCTGAATATCCTCGCGGTCATGATTTTCTCCTCCATTTTCTTCTAAAATTCTGCTGATGGGCATATTCAGTGCGGCGGACAGGCGCAGGAGGGTATCAAGGCGCGGGGCGGTGCGCCCGCGCTCGATGGTGTGGATGGTGCTGATGCCGGTGTCGGCGCGCTGGGAAAGCTGTGCCAGCGTAAGGCCCAGCTCCTTCCGGCGGCGGCGCAG
>ULUK01042959.1_pt1 | contig 26402 bp, 20 predicted proteins | sample 1958451 | NCBI WGS metagenome assembly ULUK01 (sample SAMEA4835758, study PRJEB28245) | human gut metagenome | biome: gut microbiome; material: fecal sample | place: Denmark | collected 2008
GTGTCAAGCATCCCGATCGCTCCAATCGGCGCGGTCACGAGAATCGCAAGCACTGCAACCGAGAGCACAAGCTGTCCGCACGGCAGACCGAGACTTAGCGGAACCGACCCGATCGCCGCCTGTACGGTTGCTTTCGGCAGATAGGCGATCACACAGAACAGCCGCTCTTTTTTATTCAGCTGCGTCCCTGCCATACACAAGAACACGCCTGCTGCACGAAACAGGAGCGCAATCCCGATCATCAAAAGCGCACTCGCACCAGCGCTTGCTGTATACCGGATATCGACCGCCGCACCGACCAACACAAACAACACGACTTCCGCTGCCAACCAGAGCTTGCCGAATTTTTCAGACAGGCGCTTCGAAACCTCCGGCACACATTTTGCCTTCAACATGCACGCCATGCTCACAACCGCCAAAAGCCCGGACACCGGAACGATTCCTTTCAGCCACGTTTCCACTGCCATCAAAAGGAACGACAGACCGAGTACCAGGATCACCTTCATGCTGTTTCGGACGCAGTGGGCACAGGCATATGCCGTTTCAAAAACCCTCGCCAGCACATAACCTGCAGCGGCTCCCAGCACAACGCCGAACACGATCGAAACCGGAATCTGCACAAAGTCCGACGCCTTTGCACTTCCTCCCTGCGCCATGCGCACAAATGTTGTAAACAGAACGATGACGAAAATATCGTCGCAGGATGCACCCGCCATAATCATCTGAGGGATGCTCTTTTGCGTCCCATAACTGTTTTCCATCAGCTGCACCATCCGCGGAATCACGACTGCCGGGGAAACCGCCCCAAGCACTGCACCCATCACGGCAGCCTCCACGCGCGTAATTCCAAGCACATACGGAGCAAATAAAAAGAACGCAAAGATTTCAAAGCTCGCTGGTACAAATGCCATCATCATAGCAGGGCGCCCGACTTTCTTTAAATCCGCAAGGTTTAAGGACAGACCAGCTTTTAACAAAATGATAATCAGCGCCATCTGGCGAAGCTCCGACGAAATGCCCAGAATCGACGGATCCAGCAGATTCAGCACATACGGTCCGAGCACGATGCCCGTAAAGAGCATTCCAATAATCCTCGGAAGCCCTATCCGCTCACAGACCGCCGCCATGGCAAGACCTGCCAGAAAAATAAATGCAAGTGATGTTAACATGTTTTCCTCTCATTTCTGCGCACGCTTTTTGCGCATACCGAGTTTGTGTCAAGTGTGCACAGACACAAATCTCGCGATTGAAAAATTTTATTTTTCAATCTTTTCTCCTTTTCTATTTCCTGTAGGATGGACGCAACGAAACTGAAAGCCTCTTGCGCTGGTTTTTTTATTCGGCTGTGCGCTTTCCCGCTTTCCTGTAAAATAACAGAATACACGCTCTGCAAACATTCTACTGTCAAAAATCAAAAAAGCCAATGCCCTCTGCGATTTTGGCTACATGCAAACATCTTTACGGATATTTACTGCCAGCCATCGATGCCCAAAGTCTGTCGCTTTCACATCTAAAATCACAGAAGCCATCAGCTTAAAATTCTTTCAAGCGGTTTCGCCATACGACGCGGGAGAACCTCATTCCCGGAAAGTATTATAACAACACTGCCCGGGTGTGTAAAGGGAAATTATTGAGTGAGCCCGCGCTGACGCGCTTTACCTTCTGCCACTTGACTGTCCCAAACTATAGAAATAAAATAATCTCAAGGCTTTTAAGTTCCCTGCGGACCATTTTCGCGCCTGCAGGAAAATCTGTACTCAGAATGGAGGTCTTCCTAAAATACTATGAAAAAAAGAGCAATCGAATCCCGCGTGGAACAGGTCTATCAGATCCGCCCGGAACATTTAAACGGTGCAGGACGGCTTTTCGGCGGCAGGCTGATGGAGTGGATTGACGAAGTCGCCGGGCTCGTCGGCATCCGTCATTCCCAGTGTAATGTCATCACCGCATCTGTCGATAACCTGAAATTCATCCGCGGCGTGTTTCAAAATGACCTTGTCGTTCTGGTCGGAACCCTCACCTGGGTCGGCAGCACTTCCATGGAAGTCCGGGTCGATACCTATGTGGAAAAACTTAACGGCACACGATATCCCGTAAACCGGGCTTACCTCACGCTCGTTGCCGTTGACGAAACCGGAAAACCGACCAAAGTTCCGGGACTTTTGATCGAATCCATCGGTCAGCAGGCGGAATGGGAAGCCGGACAGAAAAGAAAAGAGCTTCGCATCCAACGAAATAAGGAAGGATTTTAATCCTTCCCTTTTTTCATCTCCTGTATCCGTTCATTCATCTCTTTCGCTTCCCGGCGGTAATGCAGCAGAAAGAAAAACCAGATCAGAAATGCTGCTGCCAGCTGAGCAGCAATCATGCCGATTCCCTGCCAGAGCCCCGCTGACAGGTCGATCCAGCCGACCCAGCACGCGACCAGCGTATAAATCACGCAGCCGCTTCCCATATGGATTACAACACGGATCGGCATCGGCATATTTTCTTTCCGGTAAATGACAGCCGGAACGCCAAAGCCCCAGCCGACCACCACACAACCGACCACCATCTTCGTGAAATGATACCCGGAAAGGCTGAAATTTCCGCCATAATACAGGTCAAATATCATTCCGACAAAGCAGAAAATTCCAAGCGCAATCCCAGTGCTGATTCCAACATATTTCGCTGCTTCTTTTACAATCGCTTTCATGCTTTCCTCTCATTTCTGCGCACGCTTTTTGTGCATGCCGAGATTTGCGTCAAGTGCGCGCAGACACAAATCTCGCGATTGAAAAATTTTATTTTTCAATCTTTATTCCTCCTACAGTCCCAGATATTTCTTAAATTCCGGCAGATATTTTCTGGATACATAATCCTTACAGCCGTTTTTCAACTTCAGAAGAAGCGTTCCATTAAATCCCGCTTCAATACTTTCCAGATAGGAAAGATTGACCAGCGTGGATTTCGAAATCTGCATAAACTGATTTCCAAGCTGCTTTTCTAATTCGTAAAGTCTCTTTCTGGAACGATATTTTGAACACTTTCCAAAAAGAATCGTATCCCCGGCCTCCACACGCACCATATAGATTTCCTCCGGCTGCAGAACAACGAGATTATCCTCATTCTGCAGCGCCGTGATCGGCGTTTCCTGCCGGCTGAAGCTTTCCATGATCTTCTGAATTTCATCCGTTATTTTATCCGCATAAATGACTGCATACGGAATCCGGTATTCCGGTGAAAGCTCAATGCTCACTTTCATGCCCAGACCTCCTTTCCTTTCGTTGACAAAAGCATACACGAAAACATGCGGTTTGTCTCAGGATCAGAGGTAAGTTGACAAAAAAGCTCCCTCAAATGCACCTGTGGCTTTGCTGCACAAATTTTCGTTTTTTGAAAAAAGGGGCTTGACAGTTTTATTATTTGTGAGTATGATACGTCACATAAAGCAAAGGCGCTTTGGAGAATCTTCTCCGAAGTGCCTTTTTTCGTTCTAAAGAATACCTTCTGCAGGACGAAACGTTTCGTCAGACAAAACACCGAAATGTACAATGCTTACCCTACAGTTGAAAGGAGATTTGATCTATGTCAAAAAGTATTCCTGAAATTTACGGCAGCCTGGTCTTTAACGACAAAGTGATGCGCGAAAAGCTCCCCAAGGATATTTACAAAGCGCTGCGTAAAACAATCGAAAATAACACCCATCTGGAACTGGATGTTGCCAATTCCGTTGCGGTTGCCATGAAGGAATGGGCCGTTGAGCACGGTGCTACCCATTATACGCACTGGTTCCAGCCCATGACCGGTTTCACTGCCGAAAAGCATGACAGCTTCATCAGTCCGGTCGGAGATGGTCAGATCATCATGGATTTCTCCGGAAAAGAGCTGGTAAAGGGTGAGCCGGATGCGTCCAGCTTCCCGTCCGGCGGTCTGCGCGCTACTTTTGAAGCAAGAGGTTATACGGCATGGGATCCTACTTCTCCCGCTTTTATTAAAGATGGAACCCTTTACATTCCTACCGCTTTCTGTTCTTACAGCGGCGAAGCACTGGATAAAAAGACTCCTCTGCTGCGTTCCATGGAAACTCTGAACACAGAGGCAGTCAAGATTCTGCAGCTGCTCGGAAACAAGGATGTTACAAGTGTTTCCACCACCATCGGTCCTGAGCAGGAGTATTTCCTGGTTGACAAAGCTCTGTATGAGCAGAGAAAAGATCTGATCTTTACCGGCAGAACTCTGTTCGGCGCAATGTCTCCCAAAGGTCAGGAAATGGAAGATCATTATTTCGGCGCATTAAAGCCCCGCGTATCCGCATACATGCATGATTTGGATGAAGAGCTCTGGAAGCTTGGCATCCCTGCAAAGACAAAGCATAACGAAGTTGCTCCTGCCCAGCATGAGTTAGCTCCGATTTTCGACACGGCAAACGTTGCCGTCGATCACAATCAGCTGACGATGGAAGTCATGAAAAAAGTTGCTGACAAACACGGTCTGGTATGCCTGCTCCATGAAAAACCCTTCGATGGTATCAATGGTTCCGGTAAACACAACAACTGGTCCATGATTACAAATACTGGTGTAAACCTGCTGGAGCCCGGACGTACTCCTGCTGAAAACGCACAGTTCCTGATTTTCCTGATGGCTGTCATCAAAGCGGTTGACGATTATGCAGATCTGCTGCGTATCTCCGTTGCCAGCGCAGGAAATGATCATCGTCTCGGTGCAAACGAGGCGCCTCCGGCTATTATCTCCATCTTCCTTGGGGATGAGCTGACTGCCGTTCTGGATTCCATTGAAAATGATACCTTCTTTGGCAAGCATCCTCTTGTTCAGATGGATACCGGCGCAACTGTACTGCCTCATTTCTTTAAGGATAATACCGACAGAAACAGAACCTCACCCTTTGCATTTACCGGCAATAAATTTGAATTCAGAAGCCTTGGCTCTTCCAGCTCTGTGGCAGGTCCAAATATCATTTTAAATACAGCTGTCGCAGAAGCACTGCGTCAGTTCTACGGAGAATTAAAGGCCTTCCCCGAAGATCAGATGGATGAAGCAGTTCGCGCTCTGGTAAAGAGAGCGATCCTGAAGCACAAAAAGGTGATCTTTAACGGCAACGGCTATTCTGACGAATGGGTTCAGGAAGCTGAAAAGCGCGGTCTGTACAACTTAAAGTCCACTCCTGATGCGCTTCCTTATTTCATTCACGAGAAGAATATCGACCTGTTTACCAGCCATCACATCTTCTCCAAAGAAGAGATCTTCTCCAGATATGAAATTTTGCTGGAGACCTACAGCAAAACCATCCATATCGAAGCAAAGACCATGGAGGATATGGTTCGCCGCGATTTCCTGCCTGCCCTGATGACCTATACAGACGAGGTTGCAGCATCGATCTCCGCGAAAAAAGCAGTTCTTGCAACACTGCCCTGCACCGCACAGGAGAAACTGCTGACCACACTTTCCGGCTATTACGAAGCAATTTATACCGCGGAAGAAAAGCTGGAAGCAGATCTTGCAACAGCAGAAGGCATGCGCGATCAGCCTGCCCTGTCCCTGTTCTATCACGAGACAATCCTGCCTGATATGGATACGGTCCGCAGCGCTGTAGATGCTGCAGAAACCTATATTCCTGACAGCATCCTGCCTTACCCGAACTACGAGAAGCTGCTGTTTTCCGTTTAAAACAGCCGGAAGGGACACTTTAAAATGAGTTTTTTTGATCCGGAACAAGAGGATAAACTGAAAGAGGAATGCGGCGTCTTCGGGATTTATAATCCCGATGGCAGCGCCGCTGCCCCTTCTATCTACTACGGGCTTTCTGCTCTGCAGCACCGCGGACAGGAAGCCTGCGGTATTGCCGTCTGTAACACAAATGGCCCGAAAGGAAATATCACCTGGCACAAAGACATGGGGCTTGTCAGCGAGGTATTTCATGAAGAATCCCTGGATTCCCTGAAGGGAAATATCGGCATCGGGCACGTCCGCTACTCCACGACCGGCGCAAGCACCGTGGAAAATGCGCAGCCCCTCGTCTTGAACTATTTAAAAGGCACGCTTGCGCTTGCCCATAACGGCAACATCACAAATGCATCCGAGCTCCGTCAGTCTCTTCAGGAGGGCGGCGCTATTTTCCGCTCTACGACAGACTCCGAGGTCATCGCCTGCGATATCGCACGGGAAAGAACCCACACCTCCTGTGTGGAAGATGCAATTTTACAGACTGCACGCAAATTAAAGGGTGGTTACGCTCTTGTCATCATCAGCCCCAGAAAACTGATCGGCGTCCGAGATCCGCTCGGTTTAAAACCATTATGTCTGGGCAAACGTGGTGACAGCTACATCCTTGCATCGGAAAGCTGCGCCCTGACAGCCGTAGACGCAGAATTTGTACGTGATATTCTTCCCGGCGAGATCGTTACCATTACCGAAAATGGGATCAAATCCGATTCCCGTCTCATCGAGGAAAGTAAAGCTGCACAGATTCCTCATGCACATTGTATTTTCGAATACATCTATTTTGCCCGTCTGGATTCCACGATGGACAATGTAAACATATATGATGCCAGAATCCGCGCCGGAAAAGCGCTTGCTGCTTCCTACCCGGTTGAGGCGGATCTTGTTACCGGAGTCCCGGATTCCGGTCTGGCTGCAGCAATGGGCTATGCGCAGGCCTGCGGTCTGCCCTTCGCCCTTGCGTTTCACAAAAACAGCTATGTGGGAAGAACTTTCATCAAACCCACCCAAAAGGAGCGGGAGTCCGCTGTTCACCTGAAACTGAGCGTACTCTCCAGCGTCGTCAAAGGCAAACGTCTTGTCCTGATTGACGATTCTATCGTTCGCGGCACGACAATGGCCAGCCTGATCCGTATGTTAAAGGATGCCGGCGCAACGGAGGTGCATGTACGTATCAGCTCCCCTCCTTTTCTTTTCCCCTGTTACTACGGAACCGACGTTCCCAGCAACGATCAATTGATCGCGTCCTCCCACACTGCTGCCGAAATCTGCGCCTCTATCGGCGCAGACTCCCTCGGTTACATGAAGCTGGAGGACTTGAAGCAGATGACCGGGGATCTTCCACTTTGCAAAGCATGCTTTGACAGTCACTACCCTGTATAACTCTCCCCCTGACTGTCAGATGCATACTTTATATATCTGTACCGGAACTGCACCGGTATGGAAAATGCCAGCCCGCAGAAATTCTGCGGGCTGGTGTTGTGTACAATAAAAACGTCCCGCATAAATTCTTTACTTATCAACAAAACGACAGTTTTTGAAAGCCTTCCTGTTGTGCTTCCAGCTCCGCAAACAGGTTCCAGACCCGTCTGGTACTTTTCCTTGCCTCTCTCTTTCTCGCCTGATTATAATACATTTTTTCTTTATTGCTTCTCTGCGGAAGCAAATGATAATCCTGTTCCATAATCTTCTTAGCACGGTCATGACCGGCAATATATTTCAGATATTTCGCAGGATGACTATTTTCTCCTGCATCCACCTGTCTGTGATACCTGGCTTTTTTTGCCTGCTCCATTGTCATCTTTTTCCCGCCAAACGGACAGTGGAACAGCTTGTAACACTGCTTCCGGTCAAAAAATACTATTTTCCATGCAGCCATATCCGTAAGTACATATAAAATATCTCCGTCATACTCAATACTCATATGATGCTCTTTTGCCTGACGCTCAATATTCCACGCAGCTTTCCGGTAAGCTTCCGGATAAGATGCTGTTCTCTCTTTTCCTACAAGCAAAGCTATTATCTTCTCAAGCTGCCCTGTCTCTTCTTTCCCATCATATCCGCTGCATTGTATCAGATTCGTCTGTCCTATCGTCTCATCCCAAATTTTCTTATACAGCCTGAAATGCTGCTTTGCTGGATCAAACCGGATTTCCCAACAATAATTTTTCGCCTGGATTTTGATCTGATTTTCTTCCAGCTTCGCTAATCCGTCAATCTCTTCAAGAATCTTTTTCATCGCCGGTTCGTAGTCCCTGTACATTTTGCTGAGCTTACAGCAACATTTACAGGGAGATAATTTTCCAGCTGTTTTCTTCTGTAGCTCCACTAATGTCAGATATCCTTCCTTGATACGATTCAAATACTGACATCCCGGTCTGTGATATATTTTTGACTTACTGCTCATCTGCACGATCATACTCATCTTCTCTCTTTCTGTCCCTGTCTGGAACAATTCCAGCATAACAGATAATGTGTCCAAAAAAACGGACTTGCTCTTTGGATTTTCAAGTTTATAAATTTTTCATTTTTTCCTTGACACGTTCTTAGCACGGTGCTATACTGCCAACATAGCAAAGGTGCTACGACAAAACGTCGCAGCACCTTTTTTTATCCGACAACCCAACTCGATTTCGCATGCGGTCGGATAAACATATTCCGGATCTCGGGCAAACCGGATTGTCTGACATCCACCTGAAACGATGCAATGGGGCTTCGAAAGGAAGAAATCCCTGGCGTCGTTTTTTTATACCACAAAATGAGGAGGAACTATTATGACAGAAGAAATCTTAAGCGTTTTAAACGGCGAAGTATTCGGTGTCTGGTTTCTGATCGGCGCTGCGCTGGTATTCTGGATGCAGGCCGGATTCGCAATGGTGGAAACCGGCTTTACAAGAGCAAAGAATGCCGGCAATATCCTGATGAAGAACCTGATGGACTTCTGTATCGGTACCGTTGTTTTCATTCTGATCGGCTTCAGCCTTCTGCTCGGAGAAGACATGGCCGGCATCATCGGAAAACCCGGATTTGACATTTTTACCGATTATGCAAATTTTGACTGGTCAAACTTCGTATTCAACCTTGTGTTCTGTGCAACAACCGCTACCATCGTATCCGGTGCAATGGCAGAACGTACAAAGTTCATTTCCTACTGTGTGTACTCCGGAGTCATTTCCGCAGTCATTTATCCGATCGAAGCACACTGGACATGGGGCGGCGGCTGGCTTTCCCAGATCGGCTTCCACGATTTCGCAGGTTCCAACTGCATCCACATGGTCGGCGGTATTTCCGCTCTGATCGGTGCAGCAATGCTTGGTCCCCGTATCGGTAAGTTTGTAAAGGATAAGGCAGGCAAAGTAACAAAGGTAAACGCATTCCCCGGACATAACCTTCCCATCGGTGCACTGGGCGTTTTCATTCTGTGGCTTGGCTGGTACGGTTTCAACGGTGCTGCTGCAACCTCCGTTGAAGAGCTCGGCTCCATCTTTGTTACTACAACCATCGCTCCCGCCATTGCAACCGTTGTTACCATGATCCTGACCTGGGTAAAATATGGCAAGCCTGATGTTTCGATGTGCTTAAATGCTTCCCTTGCCGGTCTGGTTGCCATTACCGCAGGCTGTGATGTTGTAGATGCTTTTGGTTCCATCGTGATCGGCGCAGTTGCCGGTGTTCTGGTTGTCTTTGGCGTATGGTTTCTGGATTACAAGCTCCATGTGGATGATCCTGTCGGAGCAGTTGCAGTACACTGCTTAAACGGTATCTGGGGCACAGTTGCAGTCGGATTTTTCGCTACTCCTTCCGCTCCTGCCTTTGCAAGAGGCTTCGGTGATGGTGTAAGCTTCGGTGCAAACCAGATCGCAGGTGCAGGTCTCTTCTACGGCGGCGGCTTCAAACAGCTTGGTTTACAGCTCCTTGGCATGTTCGCTACCATCGCATGGACTGCTGTAACCATCACAATTACATTTATTATTATCAAAAAGATTTTCGGTCTTCGTGTTTCCGAAGAAGAAGAAATTATTGGTCTTGATGCAAAAGAACATGGTCTTCCGTCCGCATATGCCGGCTTCTCCATCATGGATATCTCCAACACCATGACAATGGATGTCAACGAAAACACCGATCTCGGTGTTTCGGATTACGACAAGGCTTCCGAGTTCCAGAAGGATGCAGCTGTCAAGGTTGTGGAAGCTCCGATCACCGCTTCTGCAAGCGGCATTTACAAAGTTGTCATCATTGCAAAGCTGTCTCGCTTCGAAGCACTGAAGACTGCATTAAACGACCTTGGTGTAACCGGTATGACCATGACACAGGTAATGGGCTGTGGCATCCAGAAGGGTGCAGGCGAAATGTACCGTGGTGCAGAAATCGATGCAACCCTGCTGCCTAAGGTAAAGATCGAGGTTGTTATCAGCAAGATCCCTGTTGATTCTGTCATTGCAACTGCAAAGAAAGTACTCTTTACCGGTCACATCGGCGATGGCAAGATTTTTGTATACAATGTTGACAGAGTCGTAAAGGTCCGCACCGGCGAAGAAAATATCGCTGCACTGCAGGATGTAGAATGATAACACAGCAAAACAATCCATAAACACGGCAACATGCCGTATAAAAAATCCCGGTCTTCTGTTCCAAATAACAGGAGGCCGGGATTTTTAATTCATGACAACAGCATGCTCGCAGAGCATGCATTCTATTGTTTCATCATCCATCTCGCAACTATAAGACTCCAGAAAATCACATTCCTTTTCCTCTTTTTCTGACATTTTCTACACAGACTTTTCCCTTCTCCTATGCTATAGTCAGCGTAAATAGCCTTTAACGCTCTTGGGGGAATATCACAATCCGGGAAAACACCGCACGCTGCGATCTGTTTTCCCTATAAAAAGGAGGACTAACCAATGACAAAAGAATATCCCTGGATGCTCGGCCCTTTTGAAAAGGCTGCCGAAGCCAATCCCTGCCTGGTTCCCAATGCAGCATCCCGCTTTTTCTGCCCGATACAGGAAAAGGAAATCGGCTGGGAAGCCAAAGATGTATTCAATCCCGCTGCCGTTGTCAAAGACGACCGCGTTTATCTGCTCTACCGTGCAGAAGATCATGAGGGAAAATATGCCGGAACTTCCCGTGTCGGAATGGCTGTCAGTGAAGACGGACTGCATTTTCAGACGATGCCGGAGCCTGTCCTGTATCCTGAAAAAGACGAATTTTCCATCTATGAATGGGAAGGAGGATGTGAAGATCCCCGGATTGTAGAAACAAAGGACGGAAAATATTTTCTTTACTATACTTCCTTTAACGGAAAAGTTGCTCTGCTCAGCTGTGCAGAAAGTACCGATCTTGTACACTGGAAAAAACACGGACCGATTTTTAAAGATACGCTGAACGGAAAATATAAAGATCTCTGGTCAAAATCCGGTGCGGTTGTCTGCAAACAGGAGGGGGATCACTTTTATCCGGTCAAACTCAAGGGTACTTACTGGATGTACTGGGGAGAAAGCGATATTTATGCTGCCACCTCCGACGATCTGATCCACTGGACACCGGTGGAATTTCTTGCAGATGGTGCAGACCCGTCCCATTCCTTCAGCCAGCACGATTCCCGCTGCAAAGATAACGATGAAGTTGCAAGAGTCCTGCTTCCCATCATCCGCCCCAGAGTCGGCAACTATGATGAATTTCTGTGCGAGCCGGGCCCTCAGGCAATCCTGACAGATGCCGGTATCGTTTTAATCTACAACGGCAAGGGTGACAACCCGGAACGTCTCGGGGGACATGACACCATGTATCAGGGCGGTCAGCTCCTGATCGATCCCGAAAATCCGACCTGTCTGATCGCACGCACCACCCGTCCCTTCATCAGCCCGTCTGAATCCTTTGAGCTGGAAGGACAGGTCATGCCGACCTGCTTTTTGGAGGGTCTTGTCAGCTTCCACGGACGCTATTACATGTACTACGGCACTGCGGACTCCAAGGTAGCCATTGCATCTGCGCCGCAGAAGTAACAGGGACGTTTGTAGAATATCAACAATAGAATGCACGCTCTGCGAGCATTCTATTGTCATGAATAAAAAGCGCTGCACAACCGAAGTTTTTCTCATACTTCGGCTGCACAGCGCTTTCTGCTTTCCTCCCATATCAAATTTTTCTGCAGAATCACAAGGCAATACCTCGCTGCAGCTCGATCCGTGTATTCGCTTTCCCAGCCTGTATCCTTTGCCCGCAGCGTCGGCTTACAGCAATTTTTCATAGAATCCCACGATTTCTTTTGCAATCTCCACATCCCGCAGCACATGCCCTGTTTCGATCGAATGATTTCCTCCTGCATAAGCGTGATGCTCGATTCCATGCTTCCTGCAAAAATCTGCCAGCAGTTCCGGCTCCATCCACTGATCCGCTGTGCCGGAAAAGACGATCTGGAACGAACCCATTTTTGTGCCGTTTTTTGCTTCGGTCAGATATTTAAGCGTCGGCTCAATCGGCGTGAGGAAAAGGTTGACGATCTGCACACATCCGCCTGTTTCTGCCAATCTTCGGGTCAGGAAACCCGCCGCCACGGTTCCTACACTTTTTGAAACAAACGCAATTTTATCATATTTTTCCCAATCCACATGTTCCGCCCATGCTTCTGCGCAGGCGCAAACTGTTTTGGCAGTCTCTTTTAAATTGTCAAACGGATGCTCCGGCATCCGTCTATATTCCAGTTCCAGAACTTCGTAGCCCTTTTCCTGTCCCATCCGTTTCGCATAATATAACAGCGGACGTGCGGTTGAATAGCCGACGCCAGGAAACAACACCAGTAATTTTTTCATTTTCTTTTCACCTGCCCGCTCGTGTCCCGATACCAGACGCTAAACCGCTTTTCCACATCTTCCATTCCTGCAAAGGAGCAATCCGGCACAGTTTTTAACTGCTTCCAGCCATCCCCGAGTTCTTCCGCCATCAGCTCCCTAAACTCCCAGGAAAGCATCGCGTCATCAATCTCAAAAATCTGTCCGCGTTCTTCTTCGCTCAAAACCCGTCCCGGAATAAAAAACGCCCACAGACGATCCTGAAGCAGCGCTTCCACTTTTAGATAATAGTCCAGGTCTTTTTTTACCGGTCTGGTCACATCCGACAGATATGCCTCACTCGCATCGTGTAAAAGACAGCCAAGCTGCACCCTTGCCGAATATCCGCGTGCCTTCGCCTCCTCCGCACATGCGATGCTGTGCTGCGCCACGGAATAAAAATGTTTCATGTGTCCGTTGCCGCGGCACAAAAGCGACAGCGCATGGGAAATATCCGTTAAATCAAATAACCCCGGCTCCGGTTGTATCGGGTCAAAATGTTTTCCGGTGTAAGTTGTAATGTAGCTCATTTGTCAGTTCTCCTTCTATTGCGTAAACGCCTCCACAGACCCGGCCTCTACAGCATGGCAGGCTTTAGTCCATTTTTCCTTATATTTTCCAATTCTTCTGCCGTCAGACACTGTGCCTCATAAAGTTGCAAATATTCTTTTGATACGTCGGAATCAAAAATCAATACGTCATCCGAATTTATCGTAACATCGATGCCACTGCGATACAGTTTTCCAATCGGATGCTCCGCCATATCCGCAACCCTTCCCAGTAAAACGTTGCTCGTTGGCGTAATATTTAATCTAATTTTATTCTCAGCCAAAAAGCGAATGACGGATTCGTCTCCAGCCGCCGCTATACCATGCTGAACCTCGTCAAGCTCCAATTCTTCTACTGCCGTTCTGATGTCTTTCGCGGTTCCCCATTCTCCAACATGGGCTTTCAGGCGTAATCCTTCTTTTTTTGCCCTTCGGTAAATTCCTTTAAAATTTTCAATCGGCTGCGCGAATTCATCCCCATACAAATCAATCGAATAAAAATTTTTATTTCCCCAAAAATAAGACAAACAATCTTCTAGATAACTGATCGGACAATGCCTTGATAACCCAATCTGAAGCCTTAATTCTATCTCGGGAGCGATTTCTCTTTGTGCACTTGTAAAAGATTCCACCAGCTCATCGATATCATTATGAAAAAATTCTTTTAAGCCCCAAACGTCCTCCCCGATTTCGAGCACCGTTACTCCATCTTCTTTCGCCTGTTGAAAGGTCGCACGGATTAAAAGTTTTCTTCCCTCAGTGCTGTTAAAATACTGACCGATATATTTTTGACTCCATTGATCCATCTCTGCCATGGATGCCAAAGGATGCACTAACGGCTCAATTTTTTTACCGGTTGCCTGATATAAGAACCTTCTGCTTCCACCGAGCGCAAAATGATTGTGCAAGTCTGCCTTGGGATATTTTCTTAATGTTTCCAGATTTCCCTGTTCCAATGCGTCCATAAACCGGTTCATAAATCAATTTCCCCCTTAAATGTTTGATTTTTCCTGTATCCCCATCTTACCATAATCTACCCCCTCCATCAAGCGACGCGATCTCTCCGATTGTTCCCATTCGTCCTCAGCCTGCGAATTTTATACACCAAAAACCTTATTCTATATATCAAAAACTTGACATTTTTCTTCGAACTATATATACTGAACAATATGTTTGTCGGATCTTCGATCTTTTCTACCTGAAAAAAAATCGACAGGCATAAGATATGTAGAGAAGCAACGGCGCTTTTATCCACAGACAGGATAACTGCGCCTCTTTTTATGGCACAAGGAGGAAAAAATCATGTGTGGAATTGCAGGTTATATCGGAAAACAGCAGGCGGCCCCCATCATTTTGGATGGGCTTTCCAAGCTGGAATACAGAGGCTATGACTCTGCCGGGATTGCTGTTTTTGATGGTCAAAAAATCCATATGGAAAAAGCAGTCGGCAGACTTCGCGTTCTGGATGAAAAAATAAACCACGGCACCTTGCTGCCCGGTTTTTGCGGCATCGGACACACCCGCTGGGCGACACATGGCTGTCCCTCTGACACAAATGCCCATCCCCATATGAACGAGGAGCATACCATTGCTGTCGTCCACAACGGCATCATCGAAAACTATGAAAAACTCAAGCAGCGTCTGGAAAAGAAAGGCTATCGGTTTGTATCTGAAACAGATACGGAGGTGCTTGCACACATGCTGACTGAATATTACCGCGGCGATCCGGTCGAAGCGATTGAAAAGGTCATGCACCGCGTAGAGGGCTCCTATGCTCTCGGCATCATGTTTTTAGATCATCCGCATCACATCTACGCCGCCCGCAAGGACAGCCCGCTGATCGTTGGCATAAACGATACCGGAAAATTCATTGCCTCCGACGTTCCCGCCATCCTGCAGTATACCCGGACAGTTTATTATGTGGAAAATGAAGAAATCGTCTGCCTTTCCAATGAGCACACGCGCTTCTGCAATATTGACGGCGAACCCATTGAAAAACAGCCCGTCACCATCGACTGGGATATCCACGCTGCCGAAAAAGGTGGCTACGAACACTTTATGCTCAAGGAAATCCACGAGCAGCCAAAGGCTGTCCGTGACACGATTTCTCCCCGCATTCACGAGAATGAAATCGATCTGGGCGAAATCGGTATGACCGACGAGGAGATTAAAAATCTCCGGAAAATATCCATCGTTGCCTGCGGCTCTGCCTATCATACCGGTGCAGCCGGAAAATACGTGATCGAAGAGCTGGCCCGCATTCCGGTTGAAACCGATCTTGCCAGCGAATTTCGCTATCGAAATCCGATCTATCAGGAAAACTCCCTCGTCATCATTGTCAGCCAAAGCGGTGAAACCGCCGATTCCCTTGCTGCTCTCCGTGACGCAAAGGCCCATGGCTGCAAGGTTCTTTCCATTGTCAATGTTGTCGGCAGTTCCATCGCCCGCGAATCTGATGCGGTGCTCTACACCTGGGCAGGTCCTGAAATCTCCGTTGCAACAACAAAAGCCTACAGCTGCCAGCTTGCGGTATTTTATCTGCTTGCCTTAAAATTTGCCCAAATCCGTTCCGCCATTACACCGGATACCTTTCAGACCTTACTGACTGCCCTAAAGCAGCTGCCTGACCAGATGGAAGGACTTCTTTCTCAGAAAGAAAAAATTCAGTTCTTTGCAAACCACTACCTTGCGACAGAGCACATCTTCTTCATGGGACGGGGTATCGATTATGCGATTTCCATGGAAGGCTCCCTGAAGCTAAAGGAAATTTCCTATATCCACTCCGAGGCCTACGCTGCCGGAGAATTAAAGCATGGCACAATTTCCCTGATGGAGGAAGGTACCCTCGTGGTTGCCCTGGCTACTCAGGATGCCCTTTATCCGAAAACAGTCAGCAACATGATCGAGGTAAAAACTCGCGGTGCCTTCGTGATGGCACTGAGCACCAAAAAGCATCCGGACATCGAAAAATATGCCGACTACGTCCTCTATATCCCGGAAACCCAAAACCTGTTTGCCGGATCCCTTGCTATCATCCCGCTGCAGCTGTTTGCCTACTACGTTTCTCTCGGACGCGGTCTGGATGTCGATAAGCCCAGAAACCTCGCAAAATCTGTAACGGTGGAATGAAACGTCTATAAAATAAAATCCTGCTTCGCAGAATTTCCTGCCTGCGACGGGACACGAAAGCGGCAGCTTTCTATTCCGCCGCAGGCAGAATCACACTTTCCTATGAAACAGCATTCTATTGTCATGAAAAAAGCTGTCACCCGGCAAACGATTGCCGGCGCGACAGCCATCTTTCACAATTTATTTCAATAATTCTCCAACGATACGGTTTACAAGGCTTCCATCCGCTCTTCCCTTTACTCTGGGCATCAGCTCTTTCATCACCTTGCCTTTGTCCCTTGCGGAAGGCTCTGCGATACCGAGCTCATTCAAAACAGCCTGAATCGTATTTTTGATCTCGTCCTCTGACATTTCTTCCGGTGCGAACTCGGAATACACTGCCAGACGCTTGCTGCACTGCTCTTTGATGTCCTCTCTGTCTGCAGGCGCAAGCTCCATCGTCTCTTTGGTCTGCTTGATTTCCTTTTTGACAACCTCAAATTCTTCTGCCTCTGTCAGATCTTCTCTTTTGTCAATCTGCTTGTTTTTCAGGGCGGACAGCAGCATGGATAAGGACTCCTTACGCTCCTTATCATGTTCTTTCATTGCTGTTACCATAGCAGCTCTTACAGTGTCAATCATACTCATCTCGAAAATCCTCCTTATGCCGCCTTGGGCACTGCCTGGTTTATCCATTCCAGACGTCGCTCGTTTTTTTCTGTCTGCTACAAGTATAGCACAAAATGGAAAAAGTTGCACGTCAGATTATCCGGTGATTGAAATCCATCCGCCAATTGATTATCTGAATGATTACTGGTTCGTACAGGCGTGCTGCCTTGGGCTGCCCCCGGTTCCGGAAAAAATCACTCCAGAATCTCCCTGCAGAAATAGCAGGTATAGCGGTTCGGTTTATAGCGCTCCGAAATCAGATTCTCTGCACCGCAATAGCTGCATTTGACAACCCGGTTTCCCTTCGGAATGCTGTCCCACTCATAATACCGCACGCCGACCATACGTCCACCGGTTTCCTGATGGAGACGCGCCTGTTCCTCGCGCTTTTCCTGCGCATGATCCCGGGCATCCTCCTTCGCTTTCCGTTCCAGATACGCCGTTGTGGAAGCAGAAGACGATGAGCTGCCGTCAGAGCCAACTGTGCTGTTGCCCAAACGGAATGAACTGCTGCCTGCCCCTGATCCGGTTGCGGTCTTTTGAAATGCCATTGCGCTTTCATAAGCGGATTTTTTTGCACTGCCGGCCGCTGTGGAATAAGTGCTTCCCGTGCGGGTTGCAGCAGAGCCAGGTGTATTGCTGCCCTGTGTGTGTTTCGGATCGTTCTGCCCTGCAGTATTCTGTTTGTTTTTTACAATCCGCATAATAAACCAAATCATAAAAATAAAAAATATCAAACTGCTCATGCTCTTCTCTCCTTTTCTCCGCTGTAGGCAATGATCAAAAGCTCTACGCTCATCCGATCGTTCATCTGTCCGGTTTTGACTGCCTCTTCCGTTTCCACGCAGGCGGTCAGCGCTTCCTTTAACTCTTCCCACGTAAAACGTGCGCTCTGAGATACATATTTGCGCACCACAAAGCTGCGAAGTCCCGTTTTTTCCGCGATCTGCTTTTCATCCAGACCTTTTCGTTTCAGCTGCCGAACCTGCATCAGCAGATTGAACTGCCGTGCGATCAGGAACAGAATCCGCATCGGCGGCTCCTTCAACGTCAGCAGGTCATAATATAAATCCAGCGCCTGCTTCTGTCTGCGCATCGCGATCGCCTCGACCATATCGAAAATTTGATTGCCAATCTGCCTCGTGCACACCGCCTCAATGTCTGCCGCCGTAATCACATCCCGTCCCATCGTATAACAGAACAGCTTTTCCAGCTCCCGGCTGATATTTTCCATATCCGAACCGACCCGCTGCTGGAAAAACTGAAGATCGTTCTGTGTGATCCGTTTGCCTTCTTTTTTCAGCTGAATCAAAATCCACTTCTGCAGTGTCGCCTCATTCTGCCGTGCAAACTCCACAACGCGCCCGGTATCCCTGACAGCCTTATACAGCCGTCCGCGCTTATCCACCTCGGTTTCCACAAACACAAAGCAGACGCTCGGCGCAGGTGCTTTGAAATACTCTGCGAGATCCTCTGTTGACTTTTTGAACAGACCGCTGTTCTCTACGACAATCACCCGCCGCTCTGCAAAAAAGGGCAGCGTCTCCGCCAGATCGATCAGCTGCGCTGTCTCGACTCCCTTTCCCTCAAAATAGTGGTAGTTCATCGTGTCCCCGTCCGGAATCAGCGCCTTTTTCAATTTGTCCCGATATTGCAGTCTCAGGTAGGTTTCTTCTCCGTAAAGCAGATAAACCCGTGCAAAGCTGCCGTTTTTGATATCCTCCAGTAGCTGCTGCAACCTAACAACCTCCTGTTCATTCTCAAAGTCGGGGGCAAAAGGTCTTTCTCCCACCTATGAGCAAGCTCCTGCAGGTTTAGGCCTTTTGATCCTAGCATTATTCTATATTACCATAGCACTTTTTTGCATTCTCTACAACATATTGACCGGAATTATCAAAAAGAATCCTGCGAAGCAGGATTCTCCGCCTGCGGCGGGTCGCGCAAGCGACATTCTTCCATTCCGCTGCAGTGCGATCCGCGTAGCGCATTTATTATCGTATGGAAACGAAGTTTCCTATACGATAAAAAAAGGGCTGCCGCCCAGCAAACCTATTTGCTAATGCGACAGTCCTCTATTCATGACAATAGAATGCTCGCAGAGCGTGCATTCTATTGTTTTTCCTTTGCGGTGCAAGCCTTATCAGAATGCGCCGTGATCAACCAAGCTGAGCTGCAACTTCTGCTGCGAAATCTTCCACCTTCTTCTCGATACCTTCGCCGGTTTCGAAACGAACGAATCCCTTTACAGTCAGGTTTGCATTGTTCTCTTTTGCTACCTGAGCCAGATACTGAGCAACGGTCTGTTTGCCGTCCTCTGCTTTTACGTATACCTGCTCTAACAGGCAAACTTCCTTCAGCTCTTTGTTCAGACGGCCGTTTACTGCGCCCTCGATTACCTTTTCAGGCTTGCCAGCCATCTTAGGATCGTTCTGGATCTGAGCCATCAGGATCTCTTTCTCATGAGCCTTGTACTCTTCGGAAACGTCAGCAGTGGAAACATACTTCGGAGACAGTGCAGCGATCTGCATTGCTACGTTGGTCAGTGCTTCTTTTACTGCATCGTTCTTTACATCGGTGTCAGCTTCTACTAAAACGCCGATACGTCCGCCGCCATGTGTATAGGAAACAACAAGGGGAGCGGTAACCTTCTGGAATCTTCTGATCTTTAAGTTCTCACCGATTACTGCGATCTGCTCAACCAGAACTTCCTTTACAGTCTTGGAAGGTTCTTCATGCCATGCTTCATCCAGGAATGCTTCCAGCTCTGTATTGTCAGAATTTACTGCCTGCTCAGCAACTGCAGCTACGAAGTTCTGGAACTTCTCGTTCTTTGCAACGAAGTCTGTCTCAGAGTTTACTTCTACGACAGCAGCGGTGCCTTCGTCTTTTACAGCAACGCGGCAGAGACCTTCTGCAGCGATACGACCAGCCTTCTTCTCAGCCTTTGCCTGTCCGTTCTTTCTCAGGAATTCAACAGCAGCGTCCATGTCGCCTTCTGTTGCAGTCAGCGCCTTTTTGCAGTCCATCATACCAGCGCCGGTCATTTCTCTTAACTCTTTTACCATTGCAGCTGTAACAGCCATTTTACTTTCCTCCATATAAAATCAGTTTATTGGGTTCTATTGTCAAAAAGTATTTATGCCTCTTCTGCAGCAGCTACTTCTTCGATATCGGAAGCTTCGCCCTGTGCAGCTGCTTCTTCGGTATAAACTTCTTCGCCCTGATTTGCTTCGATAACAGCGTCTGCCATCTTGGAAGTGATCAGTTTAACGGCTCTGATTGCATCGTCGTTACCAGGAATGATGTAATCCAGCTCTTCGGGATCGCAGTTGGTGTCGCCGATACCGATCAGTGTGATGCCCAGTGCATGAGCTTCCTGTACACAGATCTTTTCCTTCTTAGGGTCAACAACGAAGATTGCATCCGGGATTCTGGTCATGTTCTTGATACCGCCCAGGTTCTTCTCCAGCTTTTCCCATTCCTTCTTCAGCTGGATAACTTCTTTCTTAGGCAGAACATCGAAGGTACCGTCTTCGGACATGGTCTCGATTGCTTTCAGTCTCTCGATTCTGCTTCTGATGGTCTTGAAGTTGGTCAGCATACCGCCCAGCCATCTCTCATTTACAAAATACATACCGCAGCGCTCAGCCTCGGTCTTAACAGCGTCCTGTGCCTGCTTCTTGGTGCCGACGAACAGGATAGTGCCGCCCTGTGCTGCGATCTCAAATACTGCTTTGTAAGCTTCGTCCACTTTGCCTACAGACTTCTGCAGGTCGATGATGTGGATACCGTTTCTCTCGGTGAAGATATAAGGAGCCATTTTAGGATTCCATCTTCTGGTCTGATGTCCGAAATGAACACCTGCTTCAAGTAACTGTTTCATAGAAATAACGCTCATTGTTCTTACCTCCATTGGTTTTTTCCTCTGTGCCTTTTTAGAAACATCCTGTAAAGCTCAATTCACAGGATCCACCATTTCCACCCGCCAGCCATCCAAAGCGTTAAAGGACACCGGTGACGGAACCAGACACATGTTTTATGGTCACAACATTAGGATTTTATCATAAATGCTGATGACTTGCAAGACTATTATTTACTTCTTTTCCTTCATTTTGCGGATTTCCCCATAGGCAAATTCGTTGCAGACCTTGATATAAGTGCCTTTCATGCCAGAGGAACGGGATTCGATGATTCCCGCGCTCTCAAATTTGCGCAGCGCGTTGACGATAACGGAACGGGTAATGCCCGCCTGATCCGCGATTTTGCTTGCGACCAGAATGCCTTCCGTCCCATGCAGCTCCTGAAAAATCAGGCTGATCGCCTCCAGTTCGGAATAGGATAAGGTTCCGAGTGCGGCGTGTACCACTGCGATTTTGCGGTCTTCCTCCGCGCTCTCCTCGGTCACAGCCCGCAGCATTTCCAGCCCCACCACCGTGGAGCCATATTCGCACAGGATAATATCGTCGATCGTATAGCTTTGCCCCCTGCGGTATAAAAACAGCGTGCCGAGGCGTTCCCCTGCGATCTCGATCGGTGTCACGATCGCGGAAAATTCCTCGTCCTCTTCGCCATCAAAGCCCAGCGTTGCAAGGCTTGCGTTTTCTTTGGTGGACAAAATTGAAAGCATTCTCTCATTCAGCAGCGGATCAAGAAAGCTTCCGACGTTGCAGCCGGAAAGCTCCCGGATTACACCGCCGTCCTTGCCGGAAATGCCCAGTACTTTTCCTTTTCGGCTGATCACCAGCACGTTTGACTGCAGCGCATCCTGCATCACCTTGCAGATATCGTTAAAAACAACTTTGCTGGAATGGCTGTTATGCAGCAGCTTCCCGATCTTTCTTGTCTTATCCAGCAGCTGAATCCCGCTCATCTTTTCTGTTCCTCCACAAATTTATCCCTGGCCGTTTTCTTCTTTTTCCTTCTCTTTGACAAAACCGCAGCCCTCCTTCGAGCATACGAGTTTGTTGCCCTTTTCCAGAAGAATGGAGCCACAGACCGGGCACTTTTCATTGGAAGGTCTCTGCCATACCATGAAATCGCACTCCGGGTTGCCGATACAGCCATAGTATTTTCTGCCCTTCTGTGTCTTTTTCAGGACGATATCTTTACCACACTTGGGGCATGCTACGCCGATTTTCTCGTAATAAGGTTTGGTATTGCGGCATTCCGGAAAGCCCGGACATGCCAGGAATCTGCCGTGAGGTCCGTATTTGATGACCATGCGCCGTCCGCACAGCTCACAAACCTCATCTGATTCCTCGTCTCCCACCTTGACCTCTTCCAGTTCCTTCTCCGCGTTCTGCACAGCCTCCTCCAGATCGGGATAGAAATTGGAAACAATTGTCTTCCAGTCTACGGTTCCTTCGGAAACGCCGTCCAAAAGTGCTTCCATATTCGCTGTAAAGTTGACGTCCACAATTGTCGGGAACGCCTCCTTCATCATCTTATTGACAACCTCCCCCAGCTCCGTCACATACAGGTTCTTGTTTTCTTTAATGACATAATGACGTGCAAGGATCGTAGTGATCGTCGGTGCATAGGTACTGGGACGACCGATACCCAGTTCTTCCAGCGTCCGGACAAGGGACGCTTCTGTATAATGTGCGGGAGGCTGGGTAAAATGCTGCTCCCCGTCAAATTCCTTTAAGGACAGCTTCGTATCCTTGTCGATGCTTTTTGCGAGGGTGCGGTTTTCTGCCTTATCCTCGTCGTCCATCGTGTATACACTCATGAAACCGTCAAAGATCACCTTGCTGGCCGCAACCGTAAAACGATGTCCGTTGCCGTCAATCTTCACAGAGGTTGTCTCGTACTTGGCAGGCGTCATGCGGCTTGCCATAAAGCGCTTCCAGATCAGCTGATAGAGACGAAATTGATCCCTGCTTAAGGATTCTTTGATTTCCAGAGGAGTCCGCGCAACATCCGTCGGACGAATCGCTTCGTGGGCATCCTGAATTTTCTGTCCGCCCTTTTTCACGGTACCTTCTCCGGCATACTGTTCGCCATATTTCTCGGTAATATAGCTGCGCGCCATGTTTTCCGCCTCTTCGGAAACACGCGTGGAATCGGTTCTTAAGTAGGTGATAATACCGACTGTACCATTTCCCTTGATATCTACCCCTTCATACAGCTGCTGCGCCAGCCGCATGGTTTTCTGTGTGGAAAAATTCAGCACCTTACTGGCTTCCTGCTGCAGGGTAGAGGTGGTAAAGGGAAGGGGAGCCTTCTTGATGCGCTCGCCCTTTTTGACGTCGCTCACCTGAAACTCTGCCTTTTCGCAATCCTTTTTGACTGCTTCTACTTCCGCTGCGGTTTTTAAAATACGCTTGGTATCCTGCTCCCCGTAATATTTGGCTATCAGGGGTTTTCTTTCCCCTGGAATCTGGAATGCTGCATCAAGGGTCCAGTACTCCTCCGGAATAAACGCATTGATCTCTTCTTCGCGATCACAGATAATGCGCAGGGCAACAGACTGCACACGCCCGGCGGAAAGTCCCCGCTTCACCTTTGCCCACAGAAGCGGGGAGATCCGATAGCCAACCATACGGTCCAGCATCCTGCGCGCCTGCTGCGCATCCACTAAATTCATATCGATTTCTCTCGCATGCTTTAACGATTCCTTCACTGCTGTCTTCGTGATCTCGTTAAAGGTAATACGGTACACCTTTTTCCCGGAGAGCTTGAGCGCTTCCATCAGATGCCAGGAAATCGCCTCTCCCTCCCGGTCTGGGTCGGTTGCGAGATAGATTTTTTCTGCTTTTTTGACCTCTTTGCGGAGGTTCGCCAGGATGTCACCCTTGCCGCGGATCGTGATATACTTCGGTTCGTAATCATGTTCCACATCAATGCCGAACTGGCTCTTGGGAAAGTCACGCACATGCCCGTTGCTGGCTGCAACCTCATAGTTCGCCCCCAAGAACTTCTTGATCGTTTTGACTTTGGCCGGTGACTCCACGATCACTAAATATTTTGCCATATTTGATATCCCCAATTTTCATTACTGCTATTACGCACATTTCTGGTCCTGTGCAGTGATCGTGAACCACTATACACCATATCATCCGTCATTGCAAGCAAAAGTTTTCCTGTAATATCGCCCCATTACGCTTCCTGCAGCGCCCTCCAGCTCCAGAAAAACAAGCTCCTGCATCAGCATCTGCACATTTATGGATATCTTCTGTCTCACAAGGGTATCCGCAATTTCGTCCATGCTCTGCGGCATTGTATCCAGCGCCTGCCAGATCGTTTTGCGCAGAGGCGGCCAGGAGGATGAGGCGGTAGAGCTGAGAGCGTCTGTCACAGGGCACAGCATTTTGTCGGCAATCACATCGGCAGCCTTGGCAGCGTTCGGGCGTTCTGCCTGGGCTAAGGAAAACGCTTCGTCTCTACCTGCGTGCGGTACGCTGCCCTGCAGTTCCTGCAGCAGCTGTGCCACACTCACCGCGATACCTGCGCCATTTCCGATCAATCGGTTGCAGCCGCGACTACAGGTATCCGTAATGCGTCCCGGCACAGCAAACACATCCTTTCCCTGTTCCAGCGCCATATCTACGGTGATCAGCGTTCCGCTCTTTTCACGCGCTTCGATAACGAGCACGAGATCCGAAAGTGCACTGATGATCCGGTTGCGCGGCGGAAACAGTCGCGAATGCGGCAGCGTCCCCGGCGGATATTCCGACAGGATACATCCGTTTTCCCACAGTCTTTCATACAGCGGCCTGTTCTCCTCCGGGTAGCAGATGTCCACACCGCAGCCCAGCACTGCAACCGAATATCCGCCTGCTGACAACGCCGCCCGCTGCGCGATTCCATCTGCTCCGCGCGCCATGCCGCTGACAATTCCGATCCCCTCCTTCGCAAGTCCCCTGGCGAAATATTCCGCCATTTCTTTTCCATAGGAGGAACAGGCGCGCGCACCGACAATGGCTGTCATCTTTTTTTCCGGCTCCGGCAGCTTCCCGATCCTATACAGCACCAACGGTGGATCGGAAATTTCCTTCAACCGTTTTGGAAACGCTTCTTCCCACAAAAAATCGAAGGAAATTCCTTTTTTCTTCCACAGCTCCTCCTGTCGCTTTGCCCCTTCCAGATTTTCGGGCGCGTCCCAGTTTTTCAAAAGCGCCGCTTTTTTCTCCCCCAGCAGTTTCTGCAGACTTTCCGCCGGCAGCTTTCGGATTTCGGAAACGTCTCCTGCCTTTTCCAGAAGCTTTCGAATGCTGACAGCACCGATCCCTTCCACCCGGCAAAGGGCAAGTGCCAGAGTACGCTCCTGCTCCATTTGACTTTTACAATTCTGTTGTTTTTCTATTCTATGCTCCCTTCTGCCCGCGGCGCTTCACTCCCGCAGCACATTCTGATTTCGGAAAAAGAGCGCCTGTCCCAGATGCTCTACACCAATCCGGTCTTTTCCTTCCAGATCTGCAATCGTCCGCGCCACACGGATAACACGGTGGCATCCCCGCATGGAAAGCCCCGCCTGCTCGCTGGCCTGTTCCAGAAACTCCTGTTCCTCAAGTCCCAGCGGACAGTATTTTAAAATTTCCCCCGGACTCAACCGACCGTTTTCCCGCATTGCTGCGCCACGGCATCGCATCTGCTGCCGCTTTCTTGCCTCCAGCACCTGTTCCCGCATCCATTTGCTTCCGTTTTTGTCGCTATCTATATAGGAAGCTTCTCTTTTTTCCCACAGCTTTCGAATCGGCGTCTGTTTGATCTGACAGCATAAATCCATCCGGTCGAGAAGCGGTCCCGAAAGTCTCGCCAAATACCGGTGCACCTCCCAATCCTGACATCTGCAGCGGTTTCTGTCCGGATAATATCCGCAGGGGCATGGATTCGTCGCTCCTAACAGCATAAAATCCGCCGGATACACAAAGTTTCCCCGGCTCCGGGCAAGAAAAATCTTTCCCTCTTCCATCGGCTGCCGCAAAACGTCCAGCGTCTGTCGTTTAAATTCCGTCATTTCATCCAAAAACAACACGCCCCGGTGCGCCAACGTCACCATTCCCGGTTTTGGAACAGCGCCGCCTCCGGTCATCGCATAAACGGATGCCGTATGATGCGGGCTGACAAACGGTCGCTCCTGAATCAGCCTTCCATCCTCCAGCTGCCCTGCCGCGCTGTAGATTGCAGACACCTCCTGCTTTTCTTCCTCGCTCATGGGCGGCAGGATTCCCGGCAGGCACCTCGCAAGCATCGTCTTTCCGGTGCCGGGCGGTCCTGCCAAAAGCAGATTATGAGCTCCGGCAGCTGCAATCATTGCAGCGCGCTTTGCTTCCTCCATTCCGCACAGCAATGCAAAGTCCGGCGCTTTCTTTTCTTTTTCCATCCCGCCTTTTGTCTGACTCTGCCATCTGTCTTCCGCGTCCCGCCGCATCCGTTCCTGTTCCTGCGCCGACGCGTTTACATACTCCATTGCTTCTTCAAGGCTGCAAACGCCCATGACCGGCAGTTTTCCAGCCGCAATCCCTTCTCCCAGATTTTCAAACGGAATCAAATAGCTTCGAAAAGCGCTCTGATTTGCCGCATG
>ULUK01064042.1_pt1 | contig 25552 bp, 24 predicted proteins | sample 1958451 | NCBI WGS metagenome assembly ULUK01 (sample SAMEA4835758, study PRJEB28245) | human gut metagenome | biome: gut microbiome; material: fecal sample | place: Denmark | collected 2008
CGGCAGGCTACCGATATCATCTCCCGTCAGTCGGAGATCAACCGTCAGCAGCTGGAACTGAAGAAGACCCGCGAAGAGAAAACGCGTCTGCTGGCAAGCCGTGAAGAGGAACAGCAGAAACTGCAGGTCGAAGAAAAGAGCCAGAAGGATGAGATCGCTCAGCTGGGCAAGAAGAAGTCGCTGCTCCAGGCTCAGCTGAAGGAGAAGCAGAAACAGGCTAATCAGCTGAACCGGATGATCGAAAAGCAGATCGCCGAAGAGATCGCCCAGGCTGAGCGTGAACGGAAAGCCCGTGAGGCGGCTGTCCGGAAGAACAAGAAAGAGGGAACGACTACCACACCGCTGGAAGAACGGAAGGCGGATGTGAAGGGAGGATATGCCATGACGAAGGAGGAAAAGGCCCTGTCGAATTATTTCTCCGAGAATCGCGGACGTCTGCCCTACCCTGTCACCGGTAACACGCATCGCATCGTGGGGCAGTTCGGAGAGCATCAGCATGCCGCCCTCGAACATGTTCGTACCAACAACAACGGAATCGATATCCTGGCGGATACGGGTGCCGAGGCCCGTGCCGTCTTCAATGGTGTCGTTACCCGTGTCTTCACCATTCCCGGCTTCAACAATTCGGTGATTATCCGTCATGGTAATTACCTCACCGTCTATAGTAACCTGAACCGGGTTTATGTCAAGGCGGGAGATAAGGTTTCTACCCGTCAGGTCATCGGAAAGATCTTCCTCGATCCTTCCGACAATACCACCATCCTCCATTTCCAGCTCTGGAAGGAAAAGTCCAAGCAGAACCCGGAACCATGGCTAGGGAATTGATAATTGACAATTGACAATTGACAATTATCTTTTCTCCCTCATTTATCCATGGCACTAGCCTTGCGACAGTAGAGGCGCAGCGTGCTGCGCCTCATAACGACGTTCCGCACAACCAGATAACAATCAACAATATAACGAATATATTCATTTCGTTTCCCGTCGTTTTATCCTGTCGCATTGGGATGGAGGCGCAGCACGCTACGCCTCTACACGCATTGTCCATCGTCCATCGTCCATTGATGAAGTCCGTACCTAATTAATTTTCAATTCTCAAGGGTTCCCATTTATCCATGAAACCTACCTTGCGACAGTAGAGGCGTAGCGTGCTGCGCCTCATAACGACGTTTCACACAACCAGATAACAATCAATAATATAACGAACATATTTATTGTGTTTCCCGTCGTTTTATCCTCTCGCATTAGGATGGAGGCGCAGCACGCTGCGCCTCTACACGCATTGTCCATCGTCCATTGATGAAGTCCGTGCCTAATGAATTCTCAATTCTCAAGGGTTTCCATTTATCCATGGCACTTGCCTTGCGACAGTAGAGGCGCAGCGTGCTGCGCCTCATAACGACATTCCACACAACCATATAACAATCAACAATATAACGAATATATTCAATTCGTTTCCCGTCGTTTTATCCTGTCACATTAGGATAGAGGCGCAGCACGCTGCGCCTCTACACGTATTATCCATTGTCCATCGTCCATTGAAAATTGTTTCGTTCTTTTGCTCTTATGTTAAAAAATCAAAACAAATCAAGTTTAAAAACTTTGTAATAACCCTTATGGAAATATATTGTTACCTTTGCCGTTGTATAAGAAAGAAATAAAAAAGGCGTTTCTCCACTTATACCGTGGAGGAATTTGCCTCTTGTAAAATGAAATCCTAATGATTCAAACAATTTGTATCTACTGTGCATCCAGCACACAGATTGATCCGGTCTACTTTGGCCACGCCCGCCTCTTGGGGAGACAATTGGCGGAGGCACATATCCGGATCGTGAACGGCGCAGGCAACATCGGCCTGATGGGCGCTGTCTCGGATGCCGCTCTCGAAGCAGGAGGCGAAGTCACCGGTGTGATTCCGCGTTTCATGGTAGAGCAGGGTTGGAATCATACAGGATTGACGGAAACGATCGTTGTCAACGATATGCACGAGCGGAAACAGACCATGGCCCGTCTTTCGGATGCGGTTATCGCCTTGCCGGGTGGCTATGGAACCCTCGAAGAGTTGCTTGAGATCATTACTTGGAAACAACTTGGCCTTTATCTTAATCCCATTGTCATTTTAAATACCAACGGATATTATGATCCGCTGTTGCAACTGTTCCGTCAGGCAGTTGATGAGCGTTTTATGCGTCCGTTGCATGCCGACTTGTGGGCGGTCGCCGATACGCCTGAAGAGGCTGTCCGGTTAGCGCAGACGCTTCCGGTATGGGATCAAGACATTCGTCGGGTAGCCAAGTATTGAGTTGACATCGTCGGATAGCTGGAGAAACAACCTGCCGATGCCCGAGTGTAAACCTTTTGGGCGGTTGGGCTGTTAATCGTGTACCGGCATGGCTGGATTTTGAGTTTCATACGTTTGGCTGCGTATGGAAAAGCGTGGAAAATGATTTGTTCGTCGCCCCAGCGGATGGGACTGACGAACCTTGGTGTGGAAAGACGTTAACAAAAGCCGATGGCTAAATCGGTAGGTTTCAGTAGGTTAATGTATATGCGTCGAAACGGCAAACAAAAAACTCAAAGCACAAACCGGAGTTAAGTAAAAACATTCATATACTAAAAAAACGATTATCCTAATGAATCAATTTTTGGTTAATTTATTTCGATTACGCCAACTAAAGTATGTAAACCGTTGGGTCATCTTTTGTTTGGATTTATTTATTGCTTGGGCAGCGAGCTTACTCACCTTGCTGTTGGTGAAGTTCGTCTATGAAGGGCTGACAGTGACGCCTCAGTTGTTGTGTACGCTTTCTATAGCGTCTATCGGCGCGGCAGCTATAGGCTTTGCCCTTCTGAAAACCTACAAGAACATCATTCGTCACTCGGCATTTACCGAGGTCGGACGTTTGGCAGTGGCCTCTTTCCTGAAGTCTGTACTATTATGTCTTTTCCTGGGTGTCTGGCACTTTTTCCCCGCCGATGTCATCCTGCTGGGAGGAATCTTTGATTTTGGAGCCACATTCTTCCTCCTCTCCTTTTCCCGTGTTTTGATGATCACAACCTACCGGTATCTGGTCAATAATGTCAATCCCAAAAGCGAACCGGTATTAATCTATTATGATCCACAGGCCGAAGACAGTAGTCTGGCTTCTTTATTGCAACAACAGAACAAATATAAGATCAGGGGGTTCATCCAGATCGGAACCAAAGGTACGTTCCGTCTGAACGGACTGACCGTCTATTCCATCGCTACGGAAGAAGATTTCCGGGAGTTGTATGAGCACATGCCTTTCAAATCCCTGGTATTCCCCAGCCAGAAGGGCGTGCAGAAAGAGAAAGACCGCTTGATTGTTTACGGAGCTCACACGCGGGTGAAGATGCTGGTTCTCCCGCCCATGGATGTATTGGGAAAGGAAAAGAACCGCCTGAAAGCCTTGCCGGAAATCCGGATCGAAGACTTGCTGGGCCGTGATGAGATCAAGATCAACCTCGACGAGATACGCGAATCCCTCAAGGGCAAGGTAGTGATGGTAACGGGGGCTGCCGGTTCGATCGGTAGCGAACTCTGCCGTCAGCTCTGTACCTTCGGACTGAAGGAGCTGATCCTCTTCGACAGTGCCGAGACCCCGATGCACAACATCCGCCTCGAGCTGGAAGAGAAGTTCCCGCAGGTACATTTCGAGCCGGTCATGGGCGATATCCGTATGGCGGACCGTGTAGAGAGTGTCTTCGCCCGTTTCCGTCCGCAGTATGTCTTCCATGCGGCTGCCTACAAGCATGTGCCCCTGATGGAAGAGAATCCTTGCGAAGCGGTGCATACCAACGTCTATGGTACCCGTTTGGTAGCCAATATGGCAGTGAAATATGATGTCGAGAAATTCATCATGATATCGACCGACAAGGCGGTGAACCCCACCAACGTGATGGGAGCCTCCAAGCGCCTGGCGGAGATTTATGTACAGAGCCTGAGTATTGCCATCAGCAAGGGCGAGATGCCGGGTAAGACCCGCTTCATCACCACCCGCTTCGGCAATGTATTGGGCAGTAACGGTTCGGTCATCCCCCGCTTCCGCGAACAGCTGGCGAAGGGTGGTCCGCTCACGGTTACACACCCCGACATCATCCGTTACTTCATGACCATCCCCGAAGCCTGTCGCCTCGTGCTCGAAGCCGCTTTCATGGGCAAAGGCAACGAGATCTTTGTCTTCGATATGGGTAGTCCGGTCAAGATTGCCGACCTGGCACGTCGCATGATCGAGCTCTCCGGCTTGAAAGTGGGCGAAGACATCGACATCATCTACACCGGTCTGCGTCCGGGCGAAAAGCTCTACGAAGAGCTGTTGGCAACGAAGGAAAACACCCTTCCGACCGACAATACCCAGATCTACCGGGCTCATGTGCGCGAATACGACTATCATCAGGTCGATCAGGCCATCGACGAGCTGACCGAACTGGCCATCCGTGTCCAGAAGATGGATACCGTCCGCATGATGAAGCAGATCGTACCCGAATTCAAGAGCAAGAATTCCATCTACGAACAGTTAGATAATTGAAAATTGAAAATTGAGAATTGACAATTTTAAATAGATAGCTATTATCGGCCTAAGGAGGGAAGCGTAAAGCTCATTCGTGATTCGGAGCGTTAAGAAAGCTCGGCTGTTTGAGCGAAGCGAGTTTCCGAGATTTTAGCGGAGAACGCGAAGGAGTAGCTTCCCGAGTGTAGCCTTGACCTTTTGGTTCTTTTGGGTCAAGCCAAAAGAACAGACAATATATGTGTTATTTTTTTCCTCTCCTTTCTCTTCTCGCCTGGATCGGCAGCCACTATGCCAATGGCATCTTGATCTGGCTCTCCTTCCTGACCTTGGGGATTTGGGGAATACTGGCACTCAATGCCCTGCAGATGATTGTACAACTCTTTACCCGTCACCGTCGGAAAGCTTGGTTGCCCCTCTTGGCAATCCTGCTGCATGCCGACTACCTGCTGGCTGTCTGGCAGCCTTCCTTCCCCGGAAGGAATACCCTGCCCGAAGGTGCTCAGCCCTTGACGGTGGTGACCTACAACACGAGCCATTTCTTTTGGGACAGACAGCAGACGATGCAGGAAGCGGCGGCTTATATCCGCCGGTTGCAACCCGATGTGGTCTGTATGCAGGAAGCCCCCGATGCCAGTTATTATCAGATGGACAGCATTCGTATGGCATTCGATTATGTGGTCTATCGGTATATCAGTGGTCGTACCGACCATTTGCCCATGATGATCTCCAGTCGTTATCCGTTGCGGGCTGTACGGACCCTCTTTTTCAAGAACTCCGTCAACCTGGCGATGGTTGCCGATGTGTGTATGCCCCACGATACCGTCCGGGTATTCTGTAACCACCTGGAGACAACCAGTGTGAATCAGTACCGCGGACAGATACAGGCAGCTTCCAAACCCTGGCTGTTCCGCCTGAAAGCCGGAGTCAAGTTGATCTTGCAGATGAAAGAAAACTTCCGGAAACGGGCAGCGCAGGCAGACTATATCGCCGAAGAGATCCGTCGTTCCCCCTACCCTGTCGTGGTATGTGGCGACTTCAACGATACCCCTGCCTCCTATACCTATCACCGGATGAAAGGCGCGCTGACCGATGGATTCCGCGATGCCGGTAAAGGCTATCAATACACCTTCCGTCAGCTCAAACGCATCTGGCGGATCGATTATATCTTCTATTCCGACGAACTGAAAGGAATATCCTATGATTCCCCTGATACCCCCTACAGCGATCATAAGATGGTGGTATGGCAGGGATACTTTTTTGAAAGAAAAATATAGAAATTATACGATTATGTTTCTTTTTATCGGATAAAAACGATTAAATTTGTGAACTTTAAAAATATAGAATCATTTAGAAAAATCTTTTATGCGCTTTACCTTAAATAAAACAACTCGTTCCTTAATACAAAGTTCTACAGGGGTAGTCCCTTCAGAACAATCTCGAAAATCTGTATCCCAACAATTGGCTGGTGTGGACAAAAGGCGTAGTAGAATATATTCATGTCCGACAAAACGGTCTATTCACCCACGTGGATCTGTTTACATCCAAGCGGGACGTTTTTTGCATATAGAAGATGTACGCAGTTATTTATCCAAGCTTAAAAAATGAATCAGGATTATTCCTCTTTATACTCAGATTATAATAATGAGCTAAAACCTCTTGTCTCGGAGATTGAGGGGAGAACAGAAATGTTTGAAAAAGGGTTACTGACGCATTTGGCGACTATGTTTGATGAGATAGCGCTTCATGCTCAGGCGAAAGCAGACTGTCAAGATGAAGAGGCGACTAAACATCTCAATCTTGCAGATGAATCGTTGCGTATCAGTATTAAAGACAGTTATCAGACGCTTATAATGGTGATCGACAAAAACATTAAAGCTTTTAGTCGTCAAGTGGGTAAGAGTCTATCAAAGTTAAGTGGAGGGCGTTTTGTTGGTTTGTTCAAATCACAATTGAAAAATGCGAGAGAATATATAAACGCCGAAGACTATAAAAATGCATATAAGGAATATAGTAAGTTAGAAGAAGCTTGTAATAAACAAATTCCAGAAGTTATAACTCACGGTACGAGTTGTGTCCGTGTATGGGGAACAATTCTGGAATGGCTCTTAAGTATTTGTATTTCTGTAGGGGTGGGGATCGTTGTCTCATGTTATTCTACGGAAATCAAGGGCTTTATGAGATACTTAATTGATTGGCTGTCATGAGTGAGGAAGATAAGCTGCAGAATGATATATTGTTGTATTATTGTGAAAATATTCGTCCCTTATTATTGGAGTTGAAGCTGAGACGCGGTGACGATCATTTATTGGGTATCAATAATGAAATTCGTGCGTTGAACGATCATATTGCTAGATGTTACTCTGAATCTGAAAATATCACTTCTCAACAGCGAATGGAACAATTGTCCAAAGCAGAAGGACATGTACGTCGTCTTATTTTGGATTGCTTTAAGCAACTCAATATGGATTTGTTTAGCAAAATAGAGTCTATTGAGAAAAAGTATTATAGTAATTTGTGGTTGTATTGGGGAGAGAATGGAGAATTTTGGGAACAATATACATCTTTCCGTTCTAAAGCCCAAGAGAATGTTTTGCAAGCTAAAAAGAAAGAAGCGTTCGATCAAGATGAGGCTTTAGCAAAATATGAGATTGCGTTTCAGTGTTACAGGGAGATGGAAAATATGCTTCTACAGAAAAAGAAAGAATTATGTTGGTCCCGAATATACCGTTGGGGAACATATATTTCTAAATGGGGTAAATTTGTTCTAATAACATTCATACTCTCTTTAATTGCCTCCGTTATAAGTTTGTTTCTGATAGGATAGATGTAATAAACTCAAAAACGAAACAATATGCACGTACTCGTAACCGGAGGAGCCGGGTTTATAGGTTCCAATTTGGTAAAAGCCCTTTACAAAAAATATCCCGAAGGACTTCAGGTGGTAGTGATCGATAATATGAACGATTACTATGATATCCGTCTGAAAGAAGCCCGGGTAAAGGAATTGTCTGAATTTCCCGATTTTACCTTCGTCAAAGGAAATATCGCCGATAAAGAACTGGTCAATCAGCTGTTCCGGCAATACCAGCCGCAGCTTGTGGTGAATCTGGCAGCTCAGGCAGGAGTACGTTACAGCATTACCAATCCGGATGCCTATATTGAATCCAATCTGATCGGTTTTTATAATATCCTGGAGGCTTGCCGTCATTCGTATGAACAATACGAAGGAGGTGTTCAGCATCTGGTATATGCTTCTTCCAGCTCGGTTTATGGCTCCAACAAGAAAGTACCCTATAGTACCGACGATAAGGTAGATAATCCGGTGTCTTTGTATGCCGCTACCAAGAAGAGCAACGAGCTGATGGCACATGCCTATAGCAAATTATATAACATCCCTTCTACCGGATTGCGTTTCTTTACGGTGTACGGGCCGGCAGGTCGTCCGGACATGGCTTATTTCGGCTTTACCAACAAGCTGGTAAAAGGCGAAAAGATCCAGATTTTCAATTACGGGAATTGCAAACGTGATTTTACGTATGTAGATGATATCGTGGAAGGCGTGATCCGGGTGATGGAAAAGGCTCCGGCTCGTCAGATCGGAGAAGACGGTTTGCCCGTTCCTCCTTATGCGGTGTATAATATCGGAAATAACCAGCCGGAGAATCTGCTCGACTTCGTGGATATCCTGCAGCAGGAATTAATCCGGGCAGGTGTATTGCCGGCCGATTATGATTTCGAAGCCCATAAGGAACTGGTTCCGATGCAACCGGGAGATGTCCCTGTGACCTATGCCGATACCTCTGCCTTAGAACGGGATTTCGGCTTTAAACCCAGTACTTCCCTGCGGGATGGATTACGGGCATTTGCCGAATGGTATGCCGCCTTTTATAAGTAAATCTATAAAAAACAAAATATGAAAATAGCAGTAGCAGGTACAGGCTATGTAGGTTTGAGTATAGCCACCTTGTTAGCCCAGCACAATCAGGTGATGGCCATCGATATTATCCCGGAAAAGGTGGATATGGTCAATCGCCGTCAGTCTCCTATTCAGGATGAATATATTGAAAAGTATTTTGCCGAAAAGGCATTGAATCTGAAAGCCACATTAGATGCAGAAGAAGCCTATCAGGGAGCCGATTTCGTGGTGATCGCCGCTCCTACCAATTACGATCCGCAGAAGAACTTCTTCGATACATCGGCTGTAGAAGCGGTCATCGATCTGGTATTGCAGAACAATCCGGATGCAGTGATGGTCATTAAGAGTACCATTCCGGTCGGTTATTGCCGGAGCTTGTATGTGAAATACCAGACTCGCTTTGCCACTGATCCGGCTTTGCAGGGCAAACATTTCAACCTGCTTTTCTCTCCGGAGTTCTTACGGGAAAGCAAGGCTTTATATGATAACCTCTATCCCAGCCGGATTATTGTAGGAATCCCGAAGCTGCTGGCTAAATTCGACGAAGAGAACAAAGCAATTCAGGCTATCGCCGATCTACCCCGTCTGGAAGAGGCTGCCCATACCTTTGCCGGTTTGTTACAACAAGGAGCTATCAAGGAAAATATCCCTACCTTGTTTATGGGATTGAAAGAAGCCGAAGCCGTGAAGCTGTTTGCCAATACTTACCTGGCACTGCGCGTCAGCTATTTCAATGAGTTGGATACCTACGCCGAAGTGAAAGGTCTGGATGCGGCTGCTATTATCGAAGGTATCGGACTGGACCCTCGTATCGGTAGCCATTATAACAACCCGAGTTTCGGTTATGGTGGGTATTGCTTGCCCAAAGATACCAAACAACTGTTGGCCAATTATCAGGACGTACCGCAGAACATGATGACGGCTATTGTAGAAAGTAACCGGACACGAAAAGACTTTATTGCCGATCGGGTATTGGAGTTAGCCGGTTACTACGAAGCCAATAGCAGTTGGGATGCAGCGAAAGAAAAGCAAGTCATCGTAGGAGTCTATCGGTTGACGATGAAGAGTAATTCCGATAATTTCCGTCAAAGTTCTATTCAAGGCGTAATGAAACGGATCAAGGCGAAAGGGGCTGAGGTTATTGTCTATGAACCGAGCTTGCAGGATGGTACCACCTTCTTTGGAAGCCGGGTGGTCAATAACTTGGATACATTTAAGCAAATGTCTCAGGCCATAGTAGCCAACCGTTACGATACCTGTTTGGATGATGTAAAAGACAAGGTATATACAAGAGATATTTTCAGGAGAGATTAGAATGCCCTAATATAAACTTTGTTTGAAAATTATATATAAATAATTTGTTGATATTATTTGTGTGTTTTTAATAAAGTATTGTCGTGTCTATAAGGAAAATTTACTATAAGATGTTCTCTTTTAATAGTTTACGGCTTATATAGCATTGATTGATGATTAATTTTTTATTAATGAGGTTTAATGATAAAATAAATATATTGCGAAACAACAAAGACGTACATACTGTCTTTACAAACTTTTCTTGGTTAGTAGTATCACAAATAGCTGGTTACATATTTCCTCTTATTACAATTCCGTACCTTGCTAAGGTAATTGGTCCTGAAGGTTTTGGAGTAATAGCTTTTGCTTTAGCTATTATTACGTGGGTTCAAACTATTGTTGATTGGGGATTTAATTTTACAGCGACTAGAGATGTCGCCCAATGTAGAGACAATAAAGAAAAAGTTTCTGAGATTTTCTCTAATATATTGTGGTCTCGTGTATTTTTATCATCAATAAGTTTTATAGTACTTGTCATTTTGTCTTTATTTATTCCTTCATTTAAAGAAAATAGGATTATCATCTTAACAACTTTTCTCATAATACCTGGTCATATTTTATATCCAGAATGGTTCTTTCAGGCACTTGAAAAGATGAAATTTATTACTTTAATGAATTTTGTGGTTAAACTACTATTTACTCTAGGGGTATTTGTCTTTATTAAAGACCCGGATGATGTAATTATACAGCCATTGCTTACATCTGTTGGCTATATTGTATGTGGAATAATTTCATTTTGTTTAGTTATCAAATGGAATTTCCGGATATATCGACCGAATTTCAATGATATATGTCGGACTATAAAGGAAAATGTAGATGTATTTTTAAATAATATATTTCCAAATCTTTATAATAGTTTTTCTGTTTTATTATTATGTATGTGGGGGGTACAGTCATCTGTTGGTGTATTTGATGCTGGTAATAAATTTGTTAATATATGCGTGCAATTAATGTCTGTAATTTCTAGAGCATTTTTCCCATATATATCAAGGAAAATTGATAAACATAGTTATTATGAGTACGTAAGTCTTTTTATATCAAGTTTTATGTCTTTGGGCCTTTTTATAACAGCTCCATTTATTATTAAGTTATTTTATACACCTGAATTTGAATCTGCAATTTTAGTTATGAGAATAATGGCAATATCAAATTTTTTTCTTACATTAAATAGTATATATGGCATAGGGTATTTAATAATTATTGGAAAAGAACGTATATTACGGAATATAAACTTTGTATCTTCATTGTTTGGATTTGTAATAGCATTCCCTTTGGTGTATTATTTTGATTATATAGGTGTTGCTATAACTATAACTGTCACACGAGGAATAATCGGATTTACAGAAATGTATGTAGCAAAAAAAATAAGTATAATTTAAAGTATCAACATATGGTTATTTTGCAAGTTCTAGGTTATGGCTCAAAAAAATTTGGGGGCTTAGAAAATTTTATGCTCCAACTTTGTAAAGCAGATAATGGGAATAAATATATTTTTCTATATGATGAGTATCCTAAATCACAAATTTATATAGATGAAATTACGACTGCAGGTGGAATAATTGAAGTTCTAGATGGTAGGGGTTATAAATTATTTACTAATTCTATCCTTTTTCTTAGACTTCTGATTAAATATAAACCCAGAATAGTTCATTTTCATTTTAATAATCAGTATTGTATTTGGGGAGGGATAGCGAGATGCTTTGGCGTTAAATATTTGTTTAAAACTATTCATGGTTGTGTTTACCGTAAGGGTATACAAGTTGAAAATCTGAAGCAATTAGGTGTAAAACAAAGAATATTAACATTGAATGGGCTTATTTTCAGTATTATAAAAAGGACTGTTTGTGTGTCTGAGTATGTGGAAAAACAAATGAAAATTATATTCGGCGATAAATATTGTTTTGATTTTGCCTATTTAGGAGTTAAAGATCCTATTTTTTTCACAAATAGACAGAAATCTAATTTGAGAAGAGAATTGTCTATTCTTGAAAATGATATAGTGCTAACTTCTATAATGTTTGCTTCAAAAATGAAGGGAGGAGATGTTTTAATTAAAGCTTTTGCTCAATTGAAGTCTGTGGCAAATATTAAATTAATATTGATAGGTTTAGAACCTGAACATTATTATACCCAAGAGTTAATAGGATTGGCAAAAGTCTTAGGTGTGTTAAATAATATACGATGGATAGGTATAACTGATAATGTTTCTCAATATTTGAATATTACAGACATATATGTACAGCCATCTCGTTCAGAGGCTTTGAGTCTTTCTGCTGTAGAGGCTTTATCTTATTCTGTTCCAGTTATTGGTTCAAATGTTGGAGGATTACCGGAAGTCTCAACATTATTATTTGTGAATGAAGATAGTATAGATTTAGCTAATAAATTGGAGAGTTTGATTAATAGTCCTGAACTTAGATCAAAACATAGTTGTGAAGCTTATTCTATATTTGAAAAAAAAATGAGTATTAAAAAAGGTGTTGAATATTACAAGAAGCTTTATGAAATTATATAGTATAAAAACGATTGCATCTGTTCTTTTAAGTCGTTGTTATTTTTTATTTAGTGATAGATTATACTTAACTTTACAGTATTTCTTAAAGTTGGGCAAATTTATTGATTTTGAAAATCCTGAATTATTTGGGGAAAAATTACAATATTTAAAATTGTATAACAAAAATCCTTTGTATAGTAAATTAGTTGATAAATACGAAGTAAAAAAATACGTATCAAATAAACTTTCTGCAGATTATTGTATTCCAACAATTGGAGTATGGAATAATATAGATGAAATAGATATAAAAGAGTTGCCTGATGAGTGTGTTCTAAAGTGTACACATGATAGTGGGTCAATTTTATTTTATCGTAAAGGAGATCCATTTATTGATAAAAAGTTAAAAAAGCTTCAAAAATCTCTTCGTAAGAATTACTATCTTCAAAGTAAAGAATGGCCTTATCGTGATGTAAAACATAGAATTATAGCGGAGCCTTTAATGAAAGATGATAATAAATTGGATTTAATTGATTATAAGTTTTTTTGTTTTGATGGTAATCCAATGTTTTGTCAGGTTATTCAAAATCGAAGGAAAAATGAAACAATTGATTGGTTTAACATGGATTGGAAACTTATGCCATTTTCTGGAATCCATAAATCTATTTTTGAGAGATTTCCGAATTCTAAAATTCCAATTAAGAAACCATTTTGTTTTGAGGAGATGAAATCTATTGCGAAAACATTATCTCAAGGAATACCTTTTGTTAGAATAGATTTATATGAAATCAATCAGAAAGTTTATTTTGGTGAATTTACTTTTTTCCCAATGTCTGGATATGGAACATTTTATCCTATTCAGTATAACAAAATTCTTGGAGATTTGATAAATGTAAAATAATATGAAATTGATTTTCAAACAATCTAATATATTGATTGCTCTTTTGGTGTTAGTTAATACTTTGCCTCCTTCTTCTATGAGATTGGTTTTAGTATTTCTCGTTATAGTTTTGTCTATTAAGAGTGCTTACAGAGTTAATGTTATATATGATAATTTATATTTAAAAGGATTGAATTATCTGATAGTTTTACTCTCCATATATGGACTTTGGTTGATATTGTCTGCTCCTATAATTTTGGGAATGTCGGGTGAAAGAGTATCAAATACGAGTTATATAACTACAATATTTTTGTCTTTATTGCCAATTTATTCTTTTTATTATTATACTCGTAAAGGGGAATTGACATTAGAGGATTTGCGGAGATGGTTGCCTGTGTTAATTATTGTCACTACGTATCAATATTATCAAAATCAAGCCAGCCTTTTGAATATTGTTAGTGATACAAGGTATAATTTGGAAATAACAAATAATGTTGGGTATGTTTTTCTATCGCTAATACCATTATTGACCATATATAAAGATAAACCGATTATTCAATATAGTGCATTAGTATATTGTATAGCTTTCTTGATGATGTCTATGAAAAGAGGAGCTATGGTAATAGCAATAGTATGTGTTATTTTATTTTTTATAGGAAATAAGGAGAGAAGTTCGAAATTAAAATCACTTATATTCTTTCTAATTCTACTATGTGTAATTTATTGGTTATATATTAATATTCTCAGTTCTAATGATTATTTTTTGAATAAAATGGAACAAGCTGGGGGTAGTGGAAGAACCGATATATTTTCTCTCCTGTGGAACACTTATGCTTGTGATTATAGCTTTTGGGAAGAACTATTTGGAAGAGGAGCTAATTCATCAATTTTGGTCGCAGGGAATTACGCTCATAATGATTGGCTTGAATTACTCATTAATCAAGGAATTGTTGGGGTTATTTTCTATCTGGTATATTGGAAAAACTTTCTACATGTAACTTTAAGTGTAAAACGTTGTCGGAAGTTTTTTTATCCTTTACTAATATTATTTGTGATTACACTATTAAAATCATTTTTTTCTATGTCCTATTCCGGAATGTCATACATTGAATGTATAGCAATAGGCTATTTTATTGCTCAATCTGATAATTCTCGAATGGTACATTATTTATGATAGATTTTTATAGATATGAAAAATCGTATACTTTGCTTAATTGATGCACTAGGTCCGGGGGGAGCTGAGCGACAGATGACTGGATTGGCTTCAATGCTAAAAAGAAAAGGATATGAAATAAAAATTGTATATTTTGAATCTAAGGATTTTTTTGTACATCAATTGCTTAACAACGGCATATTAGTGAAATATATAGATTCATCTAAAGGTAAATTGAGATTGCTTAAAGATATCCGATGGGAGGTAAAGTCATTCTCTCCTGAAATAGTTATTTCATATTTACAATCTTCTTCTATCATGGCTTGTCTATTGAAGTTAAGTGGGTTAAAGTACAAATTAATAGTCTCAGAAAGAAATACAAATACTTGTAAATCAATGAGAGATATATTTAGATTTAATTTATTTCGTGTGGCTGACTACGTGGTGCCAAATTCATATTCTCAGCAGACATTTATCAATGATCATTTTCCTTTCTTAAAAGACAAGATTAGAGTAATTGTGAATTTTGTTGATACAGAGCAGTTTGCCCCTGTTGAAAAAAAGAGAAAGAATTTAATTTTAGTTGTTGCGACAATTTGGCCTTCTAAGAATACGATAGGTTTTATTAAAGCATTGAAAATTCTTAAAGATAACGGTTTTGATTTTTATGTAAAGTGGTTTGGTAAGATCTCTGATCACAATGATTATTTACATAATTGTGAGACCTTGATAAATGAATTAAAATTACAAGACTATATTGAACTTTTGGATAAGACACAGAATATAGCAGAGGAATATCGTAAAGCTGATTATTTTTGTTTACCCTCATTCTATGAGGGTACTCCTAATGCGATTTGTGAAGCGATGGCTTCTGGCCTTCCTATTATTTGTAGTAATGTCTGTGATAATAGTAAATATGTTGAAAGTGGAGAAAATGGATTTCTTTTTGACCCTAAAGACCCTAAAGATATTGCGATTGCTTTAGAAAAAATGCTCACATTAGAAGATATTACATATCAGTTATTTAAAAAGGAAAGTAGAAAGAAGGCCGTTGAAGATCTTTCTATGAATAAATTTGTTAATGCCTATTTAGACTTAATGTAATAACAAACATAAGCTATAAAAATTGAAAACAGAGAATTTCGATTACGTAAGAAAGAGTATATAAATCAAAGAAAAAATATGAGAATTAAAAAACTTATTTGTTTAATTGCATATTATGGATTTGCTCGTTATTTGCCTCAATCAACAAATCCTACAACAAAATGGGTACGAGGGGTAAGATTTCGTTTATGTCGTCATTTATTCGATTATTGTGGAAAGAATGTAAATGTAGAGAAAGGTGTATATTTTGGTAAAGGAAACAATATTACAATTGGTTCAGGCAGCGGACTTGGTGTAAATAGTGTTGTGCATGGACCTTTATATATTGGAGAAAATGTAATGATGGGACCAGATGTAATTATTCTCACGCAGTCTCATAAATTTGATAAAACAGATATTCCTATGAATCAACAAGGTTTTGAAATTAGAAAGGTAACCATTGAAGATGATGTATGGATAGGGACTCGTGTTGTAATAATGCCAGGAATTAAAATAGGTAGGGGTGTAATAATTGGAGCAGGAGCTATTGTTACAAAAGATGTTCCTGATTATGCTGTTATAGGAGGAGTCCCTGCACGAATAATAAGATTTAGAAAATAAAGGATTTAAAGTATATGAGACTTTTATTGTGTACACCAATTTGTAAAGATGCAAAAAAAGCTGGTGGAATAGCTATATGGGCAAATAATATATTGGAGTTCATCAATACTAATTTACAAAATGATGTTAGTTTTGAGGTGATTGCTTGCGATCGTTCAAAAAGAATAAATGAGAATACAAGTATCTTTAAACGTTTATGGAGTGGTGTTCAAGATTATCTTGTTATTGTAAGAAATATTAAGAAGCGTTTAAAGAAAGAGTCCTTTGATGTAGTTCATGTCAATTCAACAGCTTCCATTAGTTCAATTAAAGATCTTCTAATCATAAAGATTGCCCATCATTATAATGCTAAGGTCGTAATACATTATCATTTCGGACGTATTCCAAAACTAGTGAAACAGAATAATTGGGAATGGATGTTAGTAAAGAAGACTATTGCATTAGCAGATGCGACTATTGTTATGGACCGTAATTCTTATGTTACTCTTATTGATTTGGGGTTTAAGAACGTATCAAATATCCCTAATCCATATTCAGTTGAATTGGAGAAGCGGATAGATTCTCTTGTAGGAACTATCGAACGAGTTAAACACAGAGTACTTTTTATTGGTCGTGCGTTTCGATTAAAGGGTATCTATGAATTAGTGGAAGCCTGTAAAACACTTGATAATGTTGAACTACGAGTGGTGGGGCCATATGATCAAGAAGATAAGCAGAATTTACAAATTCTTTGTGATAATGCATCTTGGTTTCACTTCATTGGGCCTATATCTCATGAAAAAGTACTTGAGGAGTTAATGGCTTGCGATGTTTTTGTGTTACCATCTTATTCTGAAGGATTCCCCAATGCAATTCTTGAAAGTATGATGTGTAAAACGCCGATTATCACTACTCCAGTTGGGGCTATTCCGGAGATACTTGAATTGGATACAGAACATCCTTTGGGTATGAGTGTTCGTGTTCAGAATGTAGAGGATCTGGTAGTCGCCATTAACCGAATAATAGATGATGATGCGATGAAAAAAGAAATGACAGAAAGGGCATTTCATAAAGTAAAAACTCAATATAATCTTCAAACAGTAGGTTTTCAGTTATATAATACGTGGATAGATTTATTACATTAAATACATTTTTATGTTCTACTACAATAATTGGGATAAATTTTGCAAAGCTATTGTAAAAAGCGGTGTTCATGTTTGTTCTGCAGAGGTATCGCTAAAGTTGTCAACAGAAGAACGTTTTATTGTATTAAAGCATGATGTTGAAACATCAGTTATTAATGCTTATAAATTGGCTGCAATAGAACATAAATATGGTATTTGTGGCTCATATTATGTACAAGCCTATTTGATGTTAGATCGTAAAAATATTTGCCTTCTAAAAGAAATGCAGTCGTGGGGACATGAAATTTCATACCACTATGATGTTTTAGATGCGCATGAGGGGGACTATAAAGCTGCAGAAGAAGATTTCATTAAATATTCAAATATATTCTTAGAGAATGGTTTTCATTATAGTACGATATGTCAACATGGAAATCCAATAAAAAAGCGAGTAGGATATACCAGTAATCGTGATTTTTTTCGTAATCCGAAGATTCGTAGTCATTATCCTGATCTAGTAGATATGGTAGTGGACTATAGTAAGCATATTGGTGGACGTAAATATCGTTATATTAGTGATGCTGGTTACCAGTGGAATATTATTACTGAACCTGAGACTAATGATTTACATCCAGAAGTAAAGAATGTGAAAATAGGAGATTTTAAAAATCTGCTGAATTTATTGATTAACAGTGAGTATAGCTATGTGGTTAGTACACATCCTCATCGTTGGATGTCTGTAGCTTGGAAAATAAATCTTAAAATAATCATATTCCGAATCATTCGAGAGTTTGTAATGATAATTCGTCATATACCAGGAATAGAATGGTTACTGAATAAGTTTTACTTTTTAGCAAAAAAAATATAAGTAATATGGATCAGAAGAAATCTGTTCGTGAAGTTCAGGATAAGATCTTGGAGGTAATGAAGTTTATTGATGCCGTTTGTCGTAAGAATGGCATTGTATATTATATTATGGGAGGTACTGCTTTGGGTGCAATTCGCCATGGTGGTTTTATTCCTTGGGATGATGATTTGGATATTTTTATGACTCCTGCTGAGTATACAAAGTTTAAGGTAGCTATGAAGAAGGAGTCTAATCCGAAATTCATACTGCAAGAATGGCGTACTGTAGAAAGATATTTGGAATATGCGAAGGTACGTATGAACGGTACAACCTTTATAGAGGCAAATTTTAAGGACAGGAAAGACTTGCACCAGGGTATCTATGTGGATATTATGATACTGCATAAGGTTCCAGAGTCAAATTTTATACAGAAGCTTGTTTATTATGAGAGTAAATTTGTGACTCTTTATGCCCTCAGTCAACGCAATTGGAAGCCGAAGAACAAAGGGCAAGCTATAGTACTAAATATGTTGAAGGTACTTCCTTGTCACTTGATTGCAAAGTTGTGTTATCATCGCATCTACAAGTATGATGACCGCAAGGATAACTTCAAATACTGCTATTGGATTACACCTGCGAAGTTCCACTCAGGATTGTTCGACAAAAGTTTTTTTGAGCAGCCTGTGGACATACCGTTTGAAGACACCGTGCTCTATGGTTCAAAGCACATTAAGGAATATTTGGAGTATCGTTATGGTAACTATATGAAATTACCTTCAAAAGAACAGCAACAAGCTGCAGTACATGCCATGATCTTTGATACTAAGAAAAACTATACAGAGTATATAAATAAAGAAGAAAAATGAGTAAACATGCATATTTAATTGTTGCAAATTCAAATTTATCTGTAGTAAGAACTGCATTAAGACTGATAGACGATATTCGTAATGATATTTATCTGTTAATTGATAAAAAATCAAGATTTACAGAGGATACTTTAAAATTGATTTCAAGTGATGTTCGAATGTCTAATTTATTTATAACTAACTGTTTTACAGTCAATTGGGGGGGTATTCACAGATCGAAGCAACATTGAAGTTGTTAGAAATGGCAATTAGCTCAGGTGAGATGTATGAATATTTTCATTTTTTTCAAGGTTCAGATCTTCCAATAAAAACACAAGATGAGATACATTCATTTTTCAAAAATGTTTCAGGACAAGAGTTCATTAACATTGATAAAGGGCGATGTAAAATGGCACAAAACAAATGCTGGTATTATCACTTATTTTGTCATAATAGATTCTATAGAAAGAATAAACTGATGAAGGCTTTAAACTTCTTCTTTGTTTATATTCAAAAAATTTTGCATATTAAGCACAACGTCGATATTGAATTATATCAAGGATCCGCTCTTTTTTCTATTACTAGAAAATTTGCTGTTTATTTACTTTCAAAGAAAGAGGAAATTGAAAAGAGATTTCGTTATTCGCTTGCTGCCGATGAATGTTTTATACAGTCGATGGTGATGTGTTCTCCTTTTAAGGATTCAATCCGAGATATAGATAAACAGAATTCTAGCAATGCTAGGTTGATTGATAGAACAAGACCTGATGGCAAAAATTCTCCTCATGTATGGCGAAAAGAAGAGCTAAATTATCTTTTAAAACAGCCTGTAGATATTTGTTTTGCGAGAAAGTTTGATGAGGGTGTAGATAAAGAGATTGTTGAAATGATAGAAGCAAAATTGAAAATAAATAGATCTCATTATGGAAAAGAAATATAAGGTAGGTTACACGACGGGTGTATTTGATATGTTTCATATTGGTCATTTGAATATTCTTCGTCGGGCTAAGGAACAGTGTGAAACGCTTATTGTTGGTGTGACAACAGATGAGCTATGCTTCAAGCGTAAACACAAATATCCTATCATCAATGAACAAGAGCGTATGGCAATTGTAAAGGCTATACGTTATGTGGATAAAGTGGTTTCTCAGACGGATATGGATAAAATACGACCCGTGAAAGAATTGGGAATAGATGCTGTATTCGTTGGTTCAGACTGGAAGGGTACAGATGCTTGGAATCAGTATGAGAAAGAATTTGCTGAAGTGGGATGTGTAGTAATTTATTTGGATCATACAGATGGCATCAGTTCAACTATTTTGCGAGAGAAGCTAAATAAATAATAGGAGATTAAGCTATGGAAGGAGAAAAGCAAAAATTTTCTGTCTGTATGTCTGTTTATAAAAATGACAATACTGCAGACTTTACTGATGCGGTTTTAAGTATTTATGATCAGACTTGCCCTCCAGATGAGATTATTTTGGTCATTGATGGTCCAGTTTCTATGATTATGTATGATGCAATAGAGGTTTTGAAACAAAAGACAGGTATTATGAAGATAATCCCTCTTGAGCAGAATATGGGTCACGCCATTGCTCGTCAGACAGCTATAGAAATTGCTAAGAATGACTTATGTGCCGTAATGGATGCAGATGATATCTCTTTACCAGATCGTTTTGAAAAGCAATTGCAGGCATTTGAGAATCGTCCTGATGTGAGTGTGATAGGAGGTTTTATTAATGAGTTTATCCATACTGTTGATAATGTTGTAGGCTCTCGTATCGTTCCAGAATGTGATATAGATATTAAAAACTATATGAAATCTCGTTGTCCTATGAACCTCGTTACTGTAATGTTCAAGAAAAAGGATATAATGAATGTTGGGGGCTATCAGGATTGGTACTGTGAAGAAGATTATTATTTATGGATTCGATTGGCGCTTGCAGGATATAAATTTTATAATATTCAAGAGAACTTGGTTAATGTCCGTGTAGGTGAGAAAATGTACCAGCGTAGAGGGGGTAAGAAATATTTTCTAAGTGAAGCCAGATTACAGAAATATATGTTTGACCATAAACTGATAACTTATCCGAGATATATTTATAATGTGCTTATTCGTTGGATAGTACAGGTCGCAATGCCTAATAAGCTCAGAGGTTGGGTGTTTAGAAAGTTTGCGAGAAAATAAGTACACATTAAATTTTTCATATAATGACATTTCAATCTATTGAATATCTGATTTTCTTTTTATTAGTATTTATATTCTACTGGACAGTATGTAGTAGGAGTAGAATGGTCCAAAATGGTTTAATAGTAGTGGCTAGCCTTGTATTTTACGGGTGGTGGAACTTACAGTTTCTATGGTTATTATTAGTGACAGCTTTATCTACTTTTTTTTCTGGTATGTGGATGGGGGTAACAAACAATCAGAAGAAACATAGGATTATTTTATGGGGGACTATCATACTAAACCTTGGTGTCTTATTCTTCTTTAAATACTGTAATTTTTTTATTCAAGCATTTGTGGATATGTTTTCGCTTTTAGGAATAAATATGAATATGTCAAGTCTGAAGGTCCTGTTACCCGTAGGCATCAGTTTCTATACATTCTCTGCTTTAAGTTATAGTATTGATGTATATCAGAAAAAAGTAGAACCGACTACAGATGTTTTAGCTTATTTGGCTTATGTTATGTTTTTCCCAAGTATTTTGAGTGGCCCAATAAGTCGTGCGCAGAAACAGTTACCACAGTATTTTAAAATACGTAAATTTGATTATGAGAAAGCTGTGAACGCTTGTAAATTATTGCTCATAGGCGGAGTGATGAAGTTGTGTCTTGCAGATCGTTTGGGTATTTATGTAGATACTGTTTATGCGAATATTATCCAGCATAATGGAACAACTTTATTATTTGCTTCTATTCTCTATTCTATCCAAATTTATGCAGATTTTGCAGGATACTCGCTGCTTACTATCGGTTTTGGAAGACTCCTGGGTATTGATTTACAGACAAATTTTATCCGCCCCTATTTCGCTAAAACTGTTACTGATTTTTGGCGACGCTGGCATATTTCACTTACCACTTGGTTTAGAGATTATATTTATTTCCCATTGGGCGGCAATAGATGTAGTAAAAGTCGTTGGATATTTAACACAATGGTAGTTTTTATTGTTAGTGGTCTTTGGCATGGGGCTGCTTATGCTTTTTTAATATGGGGAGCTCTTCATGGTTTATGTATGGTGATAGAGCGGTTAATTTATGGGGATAAAATTAAAATGATTTCTAATTCGTTTTCACTGGCTAATTTGGTCAGGTTGATATTGACTTTTGCTGTTGTCAACTTCGCTTGGATCTTCTTCCGTGTTAATGATCTTGGTAATGTAATGATTATCTTTAAAAAGATATTTATGGAACCAGGAAGGCCATTTCTAGATACTAATACTTTGTTGATGGCATATATTGCGATTGGAATAGTTTTCATTTATGATTTTGTTAAAGAGAAAAAATTAGAGATTCATTTACTCAGTTCAAAGTATATAGTAGTACGATATATAACAGCAGTCCTGTTAATTTGTTATATACTGACTTTTGGGGTACTCAATGGAGGGTCATTCATTTATTTCCAATTCTAAGTTATTATGAGAAAAGGACTATTAAGATTTTGTGTTATTGTGGTAATTGTATTGTTAGGAGTAGTAGCAATAGATATAACTATAGGAAAAGTAATGGATAGAATGCTTCCTAAAATCAGTAATCAAGGAGATACTGGCAAAACTTATTATTCTCTTAATGATGTGAATACCCCAGTTATTATTGTTGGTTCTTCACGTGCAGCTCACCATTATGTGACTAATATGATTGAGGATTCATTGAAAATGTCCACATACAATGTAGCGCGTGACGGATGTTTTTTTAGCTATAATTGTTGTGTAGTGAATTCTATTATGGATAGATATACTCCCAAATTGATTATTTGGGAAAATGGTACAGATTATTTATATGATGGAGTACCAGATCCTTTAGAAAGTATGTATCCGTATTATGGAAATAACAAATGGGTAAAAAAAATAATAAAAGATGAGTTACCATGGAAAGAACATGTACGGCTGAATAGTCACATGTACCAGTATAATTCAATTATTCATAGGGTTGTGATACGCTATTGTGGTAGGAATTCATTTATAGAAAGTTCGGAGAAAGGATATCAGCCTCTTGCTGCTAAAAAACTTAGAGCCCCATTAAAATTGGAAAAAGAGTTGTCTATTGCAAAAGATCTTAGTAGTTCAAAAATCGCTATTTTTGAGTCAACTCTAAATCGTGCAAAAAAAATGGGAGTTCTTGTTATTGTAGTAAATTCTCCGGTATATAAATTGACTGAAACGAATCTATCTGGTATTAAAATGCAGCAGATTTGTGATGAGTATGGTATGCTTTACTTAGATAATTCTCAGCTTTCATATTTTCATGAGCATTCAAATCTTTTTAATGATGTTACACATATGAATGACGAGGGAGCAAGGATTTATACTAAGATGTTTTTGGAACAAATAAAGGATTATATAAAACGATAAAAACTGGAAATAATAAGAATGGATTTTTTAATAGATCAAGGACTTGAGGAGTTTTATTTTATTGTTAGATATTGGTTGAAAGAATGTATGCGATAATAGCCAAGACTGTTTGTTAAGGCTTAAAGTATATAATAATGAATTATACTATATTGCAAATAAGTTAAAATATGCATGTATATATTAAGTCAATTAGAATATATTCATTTGTTGAATAGAGTTTGTACAGAATAAGAAACAGGGCTATTACTTATCAGTATCCTAAATATATTCGATATAATGTCTAATATAATAAAAGTATGTTACTTAAATGGATTTTTGACCGTATTACTGCATTACTTGGGCTTTTAATCTTGTGGCCAGTATTGATGATTGTTGCCATAATGGTAAAGATCAAAATGCCTGGCGGACCAGTATTCTTTGTGCAGAAACGGGTAGGTAAAGGAGGTAAATTATTTAATTGCCATAAATTTCGAACAATGACAGTAAATCATAATGGTTCAACGGTTTCTGTTGCAGGTGATTCTCGCATTACACCTTTGGGAGCAAAACTTCGTCATTATAAATTGGATGAGCTTCCAGGGTTATGGGATGTTTTAATCGGTAGAATGAGTTTTGTCGGTCCTCGTCCGGATGTTCCAGGATATGCGGATAAGTTGGAAGGAGATGATAGGGATGTACTGAAACTGCGTCCGGGAATTACAGGACCTGCTACATTGAAGTATCGGTTAGAAGATGAAATGATTTCTGACTATGTCCGAAAAAAACAGGCAGAAGGGGATTCTCGTCCTATGCAAGAGATAGCCACAGAATATAATGATACCGTTATATATCCGGATAAGGTAAGATTGAATTGTTACTATTATCGTCATTATAGCTTTTTAAAAGATATAGAGATGATATTGGCTACGGTTCTTGGCTTTAAGGTTAAATTTGCCGGAGAGGAAGTATAAGTTATTTGAATGAATAGGATAAAATAATAGAATCATGTCAGAAGAAAGAAAAACAATTTACCTCTGTCTCGCCCACATGAGCGAAGAGGGTTGGGAACAGAAATATGTAAAAGAAGCATTTGATACCAACTGGGTGGTACCGATGGGACCGAATGTGAATGCCTTTGAACAGGATTTGCAGAAATTCGTCAACCATAATACGGATGGGAGTGAGCTGGATCGGAAAGTAGTTTGTTTGTCTGCCGGTACAGCGGCTGTTCATCTGGCCCTGATTGGTTGTGGCGTGAAAGCGGGTGATGAAGTACTTGTGCAGAGTTTTACGTTCTGTGCTTCTTCGCATCCGATCACGTATTTAGGAGCGAAACCGGTATTTGTGGGTTCGGAAAAGGAAACCTGGAATATGGACCCGGTGCTTTTGGAACAGGCTATCTTGGATCGGAAGGAGAAAGCAGGCCGTTATCCGAAGGCGATTGTCCCGGTGGCCTTGTATGGCATGCCGTATCGGATTGATGAGATCTGTGCCATCGCGGATAAATATGGTATTCCGGTTGTAGAGGATGCTGCCGAGGGTATGGGTAGCCGGTTTAATGGTCAGGTATTGGGTACGTTTGGTAAGTTCGGCGTATTGAGCTTTAACGGAAACAAGATGATTACGACTTCGGGTGGTGGTGCTTTGATCTGCCGGGATGCCAAGGAAGCCAACGACATGATGTGGTATGCTACCCAGGCGCGCGATGCTTATCCTTATTATCAGCATTCGGCAATCGGGTATAATTATCGAATGAGTAATATTTGTGCCGGTATCGGTCGTGGACAGATGACGGTCTTGAATGATCATATCGCTCATCATAAGCATGTGCAGGCTCTGTATAGGGAATTGCTGAAGGAGGTTCCGGGTGTTCATCTGCATTGTCAGCCTGAAGATGAAAAGTATGATGCCAATTTCTGGCTTTGTGCCGCTACGTTAGATCCGGAAGTGAAGATCATCGGACAAGAGAATGCCTATAAGGAAGTCATTAAGACGGCGGTGGGTGGTGCTGCCGGTGTGATCCATGCGGTTGATTCGGCGACTACCGATTGTCAGCCGAATGATAATATCGAAGCACTCCGTGTCTATATGTTGTCGAAGAAGATTGAGGCAAGACCGGTGTGGAAGCCGATGCACAAGCAGCCGGTTTATGAGGGTTCGCCTGTTTATACGAATGG
>ULUK01045267.1_pt1 | contig 24626 bp, 17 predicted proteins | sample 1958451 | NCBI WGS metagenome assembly ULUK01 (sample SAMEA4835758, study PRJEB28245) | human gut metagenome | biome: gut microbiome; material: fecal sample | place: Denmark | collected 2008
ACACGCATTGACATACCAGTCAATTTACCGTTCAATTCAGGGATAACTTTACCTACAGCCTTAGCAGCACCTGTTGAAGAAGGGATAATGTTGCCAGAAGCAGCACGACCACCACGCCAGTCTTTCATAGAAGGACCGTCAACAGTCTTTTGAGTAGCAGTAGTTGAGTGAACTGTAGTCATCAAACCGTCAGTGATACCCCATTTGTCGTTCAATACTTTAGCGATCGGAGCCAAGCAGTTAGTAGTACAAGAAGCGTTAGAAACGAACTGAGTACCCTTAACATAAGTCTTTTCGTTAACACCACAAACGAACATAGGAGTAGCGTCCTTAGAAGGAGCTGACATAACTACATATTTAGCACCAGCCTGGATGTGAGCCTGAGCCTTTTCCTGAGTCAAGAACAGACCTGTAGATTCAACTACATATTCTGCACCAACTGCATCCCACTTCAAATCAGCCGGATTCTTTTCAGCAGTAACACGGATTTCTTTACCGTTAACGATCAATTTGCTGTTTTCAACGTCAGCTTCGATAGTTCCGTTGAACTGACCGTGCATTGTATCATATTTCAACATGTAAGCCAAGTAATCAACCGGGCACAAGTCGTTAATACCTACGATCTGGATATCGTTTCTGTTCTGAGCTGCACGGAATACAAAACGGCCGATACGACCGAAACCGTTAATACCTACTTTAATCATTGTAATAAAACTTTTTATGGGTTTATTAAAAAATTGTTCTTCTTATTTAGTCTCGGCGACCTCTTTCAAAGTCCCCTTGTTTTTCGACTGCAAATTTAGTTATGTTTTTTGTTTTCGGATGAAAATCCAATGAAAAAGTGTAGCTTCTAACATAAATTAATCCTTACTTCTTCTTCTCCGATGATTTTTTGGAGGGAGAAAAGAGGTTTGTTATCTTTTTCCGGATTGTACGAATACCCCAACTGACTACTAGGGGCTGAATAATTTCCCATGCTAATGGCACTAAGGCTTTTCCTACGGATAAATAATCAGATAACCCGAGTGGTGAGGTTGTTGCTGGTGTTGCCGACGCAACTGTACCTTGAGCTGTTTCTCCTTTCTTATCCGGTTTAGCAGGGAATAATAACGATGACAATCCGGAGAGCAACAACGATCCGGCGTTTTCTTGGATATAAGTAAACGTCTTGTTTATTTTATTCTCTTGTTCCAGACATGCTTGCTGGATACGTTGTTTGTCAGCCAACAGTTTTTCCAGCGGCGTCTGTTGCGGATGGTTCATCGTCTTTTGTGTTTTGTTTGTCGTCGTTGGCAGCCAAGGCTGCAATTACTAAATTCAAGATCTTTGTCCGTATTTTGGCTTCGTTTTTAGTAATGATCCAAATAATCGCTACATATAATAAAGCGACGATGGCAAATCCGGAGCCAGGAACATCCAGTATTTCTCCGAGGAAAAATCCTAGAGCCAAAAATATGAACAAAACGGCAAAGAAGGCCAGGAATAATAAAATTAACCCGTATGAGAGAAGGCCAATTACTTTACCTGTTCTCTCATACGTGTTTAATTTTAGTAATTCCAGCTTCAGCTCCATATAAGCTGAAACATCTTGCTTAAGATTCTGAAATACTTTCTCGCTGTCGTTCATTATTCAGCACTCACTTCTTCTACGGGTTTAACAGCTTCTGCTTTTCCTTCTTTGTATTTTGCCAAAGCTGAGTTAAATCCTTCTTTTACCTTTCCAACTACGCTATTTAGTTCGTTCAGTAAATCTTCTCTTTTGTCTGTTGCTGCCAAATAACCAACTGCTGCACCAACTGCTGCGCCTACTACAAGGCCTAATAATAATTTAGAATCAACGTTTTTCATGACTGTCTCTTTTTTAAATGTTTATTATATAACGCCGAAAATATGGAAAATGTTTGGATTAGGCGTGTAAAATATGTTAAATCTGCTCAGGCTTACTAACTTTTACAGCAACCCAATTGTCTTTTTCCCGGAATGAATCGAATCTTAATCCGTTTTTCTCGCATTCAGCTTGGATAACGGGGATATCTTCTTGATAAAAACCACTCATGAAAAGACTGGCTCCAGGTTTCATACAGTGAACATATTGGCAAATATCATTCAACAGGATGTTCCGGTTGATATTGGCAAACACGAAATCGAATTGTCCGAAACGGGCAATTTGTTCAGCTCCGCCTAGAGCTACTTGAATATCTTCGGTATGATTCAATCGGATATTTTCCAAAGCGTTATTGTAGGCCCATTCGTCGATGTCGATGGCTACAACTCTTTTGGCTCCTCTCAGTTTGGCAAGAATAGCCAGTACGGCAGTTCCACAACCCATATCCAGCAATTCTTTTCCTTGCAAGTCTAATTGCAGCATTTCCTGAATCATCAGGAAGGTGGTTGCATGATTGCCTGTTCCGAACGCCATCTTCGGATCGATAATAATATTATAGGTATAACCCGGTTCTTCCGGATGAAACGAAGCCCGGATAATACATTCCTGTCCGATCCGTATTGGTTTGAAGTAGTTCTTTTCCCATTCTTCGTTCCAGTCTTTACTTTCAATGGGCGTACAGGTGTAATGGATATGGACTTCCAGAATAGGAAAATCGTTTAGTTTCTCCTTGAGGGCTGTTTCCGAGTAGAGCTTATCCTGAATATAAGCCTGCAGGCCTTCGTCTGTTTCCGTAAAGCTCTCAAAACCGATTTCACCTAATTCTGCTGCCAGAATATCACTTACTACTGAAGGCTCAATTGCAGATTCGTAATTAAAGTTGACTTCGTAATAGTTCATATCTTTTATGTTTGATTTATTACGCAAAGATACAGGAATCTGCCTATCCTTTTCGTTTTGAGGACGGATTTATTTTTCTTCGGGTGGAACGGGCGGTTTTCCCGGTTCGTTCTTTCGTTTTAATTGTATTTCTTGCCAACGGGTATATTGTTCGTCTGTTAATATCTTCTTTAGTTTCTTTTCTTTTTTCTGCCGGGCTTTTTCCAGTTCTTTTGCCATATCTTCATCCATTCGAGGCGGTTTTGGGTGCGACATACCTTCTGATCCCATACCCATCGGCGGGCGTTCTCCTGGCTGTCCCATCATGGGCATTTCTCCTTCTCCTGGATTTCCTGGCATCATGGGCGGACGCATTTGTCCCATACGGTTTTCTATCAGGGATTTCTGCTCTTTGAGAATCAGTTTATATACCTTCTTATATTGTTTATCCGTCAGATTGAGCTCTTTTGCCATTTCTTCCGTAATCCGTTTTGCCGACTTTTCCGGATTAGGTATTTCCTTAAATGGAGCTTTCCCTTCTTCCTGTTGAGGAAACGGCGGTTGCATGTCTGGGAATTCTTCTTGTGCCATGACGGGAATCGTACAGAGGAAGAAACCCGAAACGAGAATTGTTTTGATAGTCTTGTTCATCATATTGTCTAATCTTTTATCTTTTGAGATACAAATTACCGGAAACAGACATTCTTTTTCAAAAAGAATCGACTAAAAAAGGTATTTTGTCTATGAATACTTTTATTTGTGTCAAAATAGATAGTTTACGTGTCAATATTTAAAGTGAAGTGACGGATTTTATTTGTTCCTTTGACAATCATGTACAATCTAAAATCTATTATAAATGAAAAAGCAAATTGTTTTATGTAGTATATGCTTAGCCTTGGTAGGCATGATGGGTTGTAATCCTACTTCCGATTCTATACAGGTAAGTCATTTGCAGGTCGAGATGAAAGATAATCCACAGGGAATTGACGTAGAACATCCTCGTTTTTCCTGGCAGATACGTAGTGAACAACCGGATTTGGTGCAAACTGGTTATCGAATTCAGGTAGCGGCTTCGGCTGAGAACTTGAAAGCGGAAAAGAATCTTTTGTGGGATTCGGGAGAAGTTGATTCAGATCAGTCGCTTTGGGTTGCTTATGGCGGAGAATCTTTGCAGGCTAAGAAGCCTTATTTCTGGCGGGTAAAGGTAAAAACGAATCAGGGTTCCGGAAAATGGAGCGATATCCAGACTTGGGGCATGGCGATATTGGATGCCAACGGCTGGAAAGCGCAATGGATTGGCGAGAATGTTTTGAGTAATCCGGGCGAGAAAGATCAGGGTGAAACAAGGCTGGCAGCTCGTTATCTGCGAAAGCCTTTTCAGGTCAGTAAAGAGGTAAAACGCGCTGTGTTGTATATTTCGGGTTTGGGCTCTTCGGAGTCTTATTTGAATGGTAAGCGGATCAGCAATGATGTTTTTGCTCCGATGCCTTCGCTTTATACATCGCGTGTATATTATAATGTATATGACGTCACTGATTTATTACAGCAAGGAGAGAATCTGTTGGGTGTCGTCTTAGGTAACGGACGTTATTTCTCGATGCGTGTTCCGGGTATGCTGACGACGGGCTTACCTTCTTTGTTGGCTCAGCTGGAAGTAGAATATACCGATGGTAGCGTCGATCAGGTTGTCAGTGATACGAGTTGGAAGGTAACTTCGCAGGGACCGATTGTAGCGAACAATGAATTTGATGGTGAAGAATATGATGCCCGGAAAGAATTGAAGGGCTGGAATACCTTATCGTTTGATGATTCGGCCTGGAAAACGGCAGACGTGATGAAAGAGCCGGGAGGAAAGCTGACGGCTCAGCCGAATCCGAATCTGGCGGTGCAGGATACCGTCGTTCCTGTAAACGTAATAGCTCGTTCGGATGGGAAGTTTATCTTGGATATGGGCCAGAATATGGTTGGTTGGCTGGGTGTAAAACTGAAAGGGAAAAACAATCAGCCGATTACTTTCCGTTTTTCTGAGATTCTTAATCCGGATACCACACTTTATGTGGCGAATCTGCGTTCAGCGAAAGTAACAGATGTTTATACACCGGCGGCTGATGGAGAATTCTCTTGGCAGCCGAGCTTCGTGTATCATGGTTTTCGTTACGTTGAAGTTAGCGGTTTGGATTATCAGCCTTCCAATCGTGATTTCGCCGGTTATGTGGTGTATGATGCAATGTCTACTTCCGGTCAGTTTGAGAGTTCGAATGCGTTGGTAAATCAGATCCATAAGAATGCATTCTGGGGTATTCGCAGTAATTATCGCGGCATGCCGACCGACTGCCCGCAGCGTGATGAGCGTTTGGGTTGGTTGGGCGACCGGGCAACGGGAGCCAGCGGCGAAGCCTACTTGTTTAATAATGCGCTTTTATATAATAAATGGTTGCAGGATATTGAAGATTCTCAGAATGAAGCCGGAAGTATTTCGGTGGTGTCTCCGAAGTATTGGGAAATCTATGCCGACGATGTGACGTGGCCTTCGGCTTATTTCTATGTAGCCGATATGCTTTATCGTCAGTTTGGTGATGACAGTGCGATCCGGAAACATTATCCTTCGATGAAACGCTGGATGCAACACATGGAAGAAGTAGCGATGAAAGATGGTGTGATCGTTAAGGACACGTATGGAGACTGGTGTATGCCGCCCGAAGAACAGCATCTGATTCATTCACAAGATCCGGCTCGTAAGACGGATGGTGCTATTCTGAGTACGACAGTTTACTATGATTTGCTGAATAAGATGGTTAAGTTTGCCGAGTTGTGCGGACAGACGGCTGATATTCCGGCCTACCAGAAGCGTGCTGCCGAAATGAAAGAGGCCTACAATGCCAAGTTCTTCAATCGGGAGACGGCTCAGTATGGCAACAATACGGTGACGGCCAATATTCTTTCCTTGCGTCTTGGGCTTGTTCCCGAAGGATTTGAACAGAAAGTGTTCGATAATATTGTACGCAAGACCGAAGAAGATTTTGGCGGCCATGTTAGTACTGGCGTGTTGGGTATCCAGCATTTGATGCGTGGTCTGACGGAATACGGAAGGAAGAACTTGGCGTTTAAGATCGTTACGAACGAAACATATCCGAGTTGGGGCTATATGATTAATAAAGGCGCTACGACGATTTGGGAACTTTGGAACGGTGATACGGCCGATCCTGCCATGAATTCGGCCAATCATGTGATGTTGTTGGGCGATCTGCTGATCTGGTATTATGAAGACCTGGCCGGAATCAAATGTGCAGACGATGCACAGGCCTTTAAGAAAATCGAAATGGCTCCGGTCTTTCCGGAAGGTTTGAATCATGTCAAGGCTTCGTATGAATCGGTCTACGGAAAGATAGTAAGCGACTGGACGCGTGATGGCAATCGTCTGGACTGGCGTGTGGTGGTTCCCGGCAATACGACGGCTGTGATACGGATTCCTAAAGAATATGGCGTGAATGTTTCTTCACAACCTGGTATCCATCAGATAAGTAATACGGAAACAGCGTTGGTAGTCGAGGTTGGTTCTGGCGAATATCACTTTGTCAGTAAATAATACTTCCAGTCTGTAAAGGTTGAAGACAAATAAGTTCACAAGGTTCTAACTTGTTATAAAGCCATGGACCTTGTGAACTTATATTATAATGTATATATGTTTATACCAGATAGACGTTATTTAACAAAGTCTGCGTTTTGTAGATATTGTGCACTCTTCTCAACCCCTTCGAATTGTGTACGTCCTTTCCGGTCGCCTTCCAGTTCGACATAATAACCTAAGATGCCGATTTCATATCCTTTCTTGAAGATATTCGGGAAGTTCATCATACCGGAATCGCCGATAATCCAACGGTCTTTGATGTGCAATAATTTGAATCTGTCGGGATAATCTTCCAGCCATTCCAGTGGATCCTGCTGTCCCATAACCGCCCAGTAAACATCCAATTCGAACATGACCTTGCTTGGATCGGTATTCTTCAGGAACAATTCTTCAATATAAGTACCTTGCGGTTTATCCCAAGGCTTCCGGTTTGGATCTGGTTTCTCTCCGGCTTTCAAAACACGCTTAAATTCGTTGCTATGGTTATGGTAACCCCAAAGGATACCTGCGCTTTTCGTTATCTCACCAGCCCGGTTAAAGATGTCGCAAACCCGCTTGGCATCATCTTCGTTTTCGATTCGGGGAAGACTGGGTTGAACCATACATGTAACTCCAAGTTCAGCATGGATATCGGTAGCCTTCTTCCAGAATTCTTCAAATTTAGACATGTTCTCTTTGGTATAGTCCCGTAAAGAAGGAGAGAGGTGTGAACTGGTAATCTTCATTCCGGCATCGTCTACCATCTTCTTGTAATCCTTAGGTGCAATGAATGTGGTATTGTCGGCCGAATAATCGCCGAATTTACCGCTGTCTTCTTTATAACCGAATATTTCCAGTTCGGTATATCCCATTTTTGCCAGACGTTGCAACCCGTTTGGCATATCTTTTAATAATTCCTGGCCTAAAGAATACGTTTGTAATCCCATTTGTTTTTTGGCAGCATTATTGGAAACGGAACCAGCACTCGCTAGAAACTCTGCTGATTTATTAGATGCCAGCACTGATTGGCTAGCTAAACCTCCCAAGGTTAGGAGGGAGATGTTTTTCAAAAAAGTTCTTCTGTTTGACATAGTAAATAGACTTTAAATATTCGTGTAAAGCAAAAATAGTGTAAATGAAACGTTTCATGGTTCGTTCTATCCGTTAAAATAAATAACCAGACTTCCGGAAATACTTGTTTTTTGATATATATCAAGTTGAATAAAGGCGTGAATCCTTTTTTATGTCTTGATTGCTGATGAAAAAGAGGGTTTGTTTCTTGATCTTAATTCTCTTTTTAAGTAAAATATCTTTCAAACTAATTAATTCATATATGTGAATTGATTACATCACAATTGTGAGTTGATTGATTTATATTGGTGAATTAATTAATTTACCAATGTGATGTAATTAAATATCGGTATATTTGAAGAGAAATCCACAAGATTCTAACTTAGTTGGAGGATATTTAATGTTAATTGGGAAAGACAACGTCATGAGGAGATTGGTCGTTTGTTCGGGAAAGCGAAGAAAAATAGGAAAATAAAACATTGAAAGTTTGTATGATTCATATTTAATATCTAAATTTGCAACCGATTTTCCGCAGAGGGTAGAAAAGTAGTATCAGAAAGAATACTCACCCCCGGGACCTAACCTGTTTAAAGATAAAAAGACAGATGTACGTAGTTGTAGAAATTAACGGTCAGCAGTTCAAGGCAGAACAGGGCAAAAAATTGTTCGTTCACCACATTCAGAACGCTGAAAATGGCGCAGTTGTTGAATTCGACAAAGTATTATTAGTAGATAACAACGGCGAAGTAAAAGTTGGTGCTCCGGTAGTAGAGGGCGCAAAAGTAGTATGTGAAGTAGTTTCTCCGCTTGTAAAGGGTGACAAAGTATTGGTATTCCACAAGAAGAGAAGAAAAGGTTATCGTAAATTGAACGGTCACCGTCAGCAGTTCACAGAAGTATTGATTAAAGAAGTTGTTGCTTAACGTTTAAAAGGAGTAAGAAGAAATGGCACATAAGAAAGGTGTTGGTAGTTCTAAGAACGGCCGTGAATCAGAAAGCAAACGATTAGGTGTTAAGTTGTTCGGTGGTGAAGTTGCTAAAGCAGGTAACATCATCGTACGTCAGAGAGGTACAGCTCATCATCCGGGTGTAAACGTTGGTATGGGAAAAGATCATACTTTGTATGCATTGGTTGATGGTGTTGTTACATTCCACAAGGGAAAAGAAAACCGTTCATTCGTTTCTGTACAGGAAATCAAAGCAGAAGCTTAATAAAAATATACGGTTTACTAAGATAAAGAGAAGGTCCACCTATTGTTAGGTGGACCTTCTTTTTTTATTGTTTGTGTAGATTTTTTAGAGAATAGTAGGGAGAATGATCGGAATTTGTACTTTTCTTCCCCCAATCATGATAAAACTATATTTTCTTCGCCTTATCTTTGTATCATAGAAAATTATCAGACTTAACTTAAATGGATAGATCATGAAAACGAAACGGAAGTATGTTTTTTTAGTTTGGTTGCTCTGCCTGACAGTGTTGGGATGGGGAACACCCATTAAAGTGGCTTGCGTCGGAAACAGTATTACCTATGGTGCTGGTATTGTCAATCGAGATAAGAATAGTTATCCGGCACAGTTGCAGGCTTATTTGGGCGAGAAATATGAAGTACGGAACTTTGGACGTAATGGGGCGACTGCCTTGTTGAAAGGGGATTATCCGTATATGGAGACGGAAGAATACAAGCAATCGTTGGCGTTCTTGCCGGATATTGTGTTTATTAAGTTAGGAACGAACGATTCAAAGCCTCAGAATATTAAGTATAAGCGTAAGTTTAAGTCGGATTATCTGAAGTTGATTCGCAGTTATCAGGAGTTGTCTTCTCATCCTCGGATTATTTTGTTAGGTCCGGTTCGTTGCTTTTTGTCACCGGACGATAATATCAAGGAAAGTGTTATTCAGGGAATGCTGGCTCCGGTAATCAAGGAAATTGCAAAAGAAGAGAAGCTGGAATATGTAGAAATGCATGATCTGATGGGAGAGATCTATAATGCTTCATTAATGCCTGATCGTTTACATCCGTCTTCCATAGGTGCAGGACGAATGGCTATGCGCTTATGTCATTATCTGGAGCCAACGACAGAAAAGGCCAATCCTTGTACATTCGCAATTCCGGGAAATGAATATCGCTCGGCGGCTGGTTGGAAAGAAGGAGCCGATTGGCATGCCGTTTCAGAAGAAATCACGCAGATTCTTTCCCGAAAGAAACTGGATATTCTGTTTTTGGGTAATTCTATTACACAGGGATTTGGTGGCAGTCGAGAGCTGGTTACATATAAACCGGGTAAAGCGGCTGTGGATAGTTGCTTCAAAGATTTGACTTGGGAATCAGCAGGTATTTCGGGTGATCGGACAGAAAACTTGTTATGGCGTTTACGCCAAGGTAAATATGGCGCATCTAAGCCTGCGTATGCAGTGATAACCATAGGAATTAATAATGTGAATGCCGGACATCGTGCTGCGGATATAGTAGAAGGAATTTGTGCGGTAGTAGAGGAAACACGCAAGCAAATGCCTGAAACGCAAATTCTGTTGATGGGTTTGCTTCCAGCTGGACTGGAAAAAACTTCGCCTATGCGTATGAAATGTGATTCGATCCATTCTATTCTGCAGCGTAAGACTTGGGGAGATGTTGTTTATGTTAATCCGACTTCGTGGTTTGTTCAGGCAGACGGTTCTTTGGTAAAGGCTTATTATGGAGGTGATTTCTTGCATCTGACACCTGCCGGTTATCAGAATTGGTGCAAGCATTTAAACGAATATATCCATATTTCATCAGTATTAAGTGGCGGAGGCGATTTGAATCCGGATTTGAAAGCTCCGGAAAAGGCTTTGGAAAGATGGCAGGATTTACGCATCGGTTTGAGTGTTCATTGGGGACCTTCTGCATTAGGTGGCAAGGAAATTGGTTGGAGTCGTGGTACTTCCATACCGGCTAAGAAATATGATCAGTTTTATAAACGGTTTAACCCGAATAAGTTTGATGCTGAAGAATGGTGCCAGTTAATGAAGCGTTGGGGAATACGTTATGTCTCTCCTACATCAAAGCATCACGACGGCTTTTCCATTTGGTTTTCGGATTATTCGAATTATGATATGGAAAATGCAGCCCGTAAAATTGATATCCTGGGTGAACTGAAGAAAGCTTGCGATCGGAACGGACTGGTTTTGGGGGCTTATTATTCCAATATAGATTGGTATCATCCGGATTGGACGCCCAATGATCATGGAGGTCCGGGACCTCTCTTCAAGAAACAGGCGGATAGTCCGAACTTGGAACGTTATTTTAAGTATATGGAAGATCAGGTTACAGAAATTATCCGTAAATATGATCTGGCATTTATCCAATTTGATGGAGAGTGGGATGATACTTATACACATGAAGTCGGTTCGCATTTTTATCGTAGATTTCATGAAGTAAAACCGGATATCTTATTAAATACCCGTATAGATATAGGGCGTCGTTCTGTAAGTGCCACGAATCATGTAGAGATCGATGGGAAACGTTTTGCCGGTGATTTTCAAGATCGGGAACGTCTGGTGAACCACGGGAATAATGTAACCAAATGGGCTGATCATCCTTGGCAAGCATGGGTTACGATTGATAAACGTCAGTGGTCATATAATCCCAATCCTCAATTGATGACGGCAGAAGAGTTGATCAAAGATATGGTACATGTTGTCGGAAACAACGGAAACTATATGATTAATCTGGGTCCGCGTCCGGATGGAAGTTTTGATAAACCGCAAATCGCATTGATGGATACGTTGGGTATGTGGTTAAACTCTCATGCTGAAATGATCTATGGAACGAGAGGAGGTCCGTTTTATCCTTTCCCTGGAGGAGTTAGTACCCGTAAAGGAAACAAAGCCTGGATTATGGTCACTGATAAATCTCTGACGGAAGTCTGCTTGCCTCGTCTCTTGCAAACGTTTGAGTCTGTAACAGATTATGAGACACACAAGCCCATAGAATTTTATGTAAAGGATGATGAATATGTTCATTTTGTGTTACCAGAAGCAAAGGACAATGAACCGGTCCGTGTGATTGAACTATTGTTTGATGCAGAAGTTAAAATGTGTCCACGCCAACCAATCTATGAAACGGGACAGGCTGCCAATGAACAGACAAATGGATATTATTGATAGAATAAGAAATTTTGTAAGTAACTTGATTTAGGGCAAGAATATCAGCATACGATATCTTTAAATAAAAGTAACGAGAATCAACAGCAATTCTAATAGGATTTGTTTTTGATTCTCGTTACTTTTGATTTAGAGTTTCGTGCAAACCTTTTTATGAAAATTTTTATTTAGAAATTCTTTTCTCCACATGTCATTATCAGTTTGTCTTTCAATGAAAATTCGAAATACAGAAAAATTTTTCAAAAAAAGTTTGATTTTAGCTCCGTAGTTTTTGCTTGTCGTACGTTTAACTTATAGAAGAAAGATAAAATGGATTTTGATTATAGCATATTAGCTAAATATTTGACCGGTCAGATTTCGGCAGAAGAATTATCGGTTATTCAGGTTTGGGCAAAGAGTTCAGATCAAAACAAACGTATCTGGAAGGCTGTGCAAATGTTACGGGTCAAAGAAAATTTTGATCGTTTCAGTTCTCCCGATCAAGTGGAAAAGGCGTTATTGGCAATTGAAGAGAAGATGAAAGCCAAGAAAACGATTCCTTTATTCCGTCGTACTTGGCAATATGCAGCATCGTTTCTACTTCTGATTTCAGGTACATTAGCCTATCTTTTGTGGAATGGACCGACAGAAGAATATTTGACATACGTTGTTGACAAAACCCAGGTTAGTAAAAGAATTCTGCTAAGCGATAGTACAGAGGTTTGGCTGAGAGGTGGAACCCGATTGCAAATACCTATAACTTTTTCGAAAGCGGAACGTAATGCTATTTTAGAGGGTGAAGCTTATTTTATTGTAAAAAGAGATTCTCTGTCTCCCTTTATGGTTAAGGCAGGCGATTCTTATATCAAAGTTTTAGGAACGACCTTTAATTTAAAACATGATACAAAGAATCGTGAAGTTGAGGCTACGTTGATCTCTGGTCATGTCATCATGCAAAACGAAGCAGAAGAAACGTTGGCTGATATGTCTCCCGGAGATAAAGTTACTTGGGTAGCAGATCACAACAGTATTAAGTTAGAGACGGTTGATTTGAATTTACAAGGTCTTTGGCGATTCGAACAATTCAAATTGGAAGATAAAACCCTTCGGGAGATTTGCCAATATATAGGAGAAGTGTATGGGATGACAGTTCACTGTGACTCTCTTGTCTTATCAGATCAAACCCAATATCGTTTTGTCTTTAGTCAAGGAGAAACAGTAGAGGAGGTTTGTGCGCATTTTGGTTATGTTGCTCCAATTAAATATAAGATTGGAAATAAAGAGATTGAAGTGATAATGTTAAAGAACAGATGATAATTGTTTAATCTAAATTTAAAGCCTATGAGTAAGTGAAATTTTTAATTTATGTATGATTAAGATAAACAAGAGTTTATCATTAAACACTTTTCAAGTATGGTGTAAAAAACTTGAGTCATTAATTTAATTACTTAAATCAAATGGTTTTATCATGAAAAAGAAACCTATTTTTACAAGTTTAGCCTTATTATTAGCGGCCGGAATGCCGGCTATGGCAGTTTCGCCTAGAGCGTTGTCTCAATTTGTTAATTTGGAACTAGTCCATAGTAAAACAACAGTTGGTACTATTATACAAAGTATTAGTCAACAAACAGGATATGAATTTTCCTATGATGTTTCTATTCTGAATAAAGAAATTTCGGATGTATCGGTGAATGTGAAAAATGAACGGATAGAAAACGTATTGGATCAGGTATTCAATGGAACAGGAATTTCTTATAGAATAGTAAATAACCGAATCTTTTTAAAAGATAATGGTTATATTAATGATAATCAGTTAATTGCTGAATGTAGGGGGGGTAAACCAACAGTCTAAAAAAATTACAGGAACTGTTGTGGATGCTACCGGTATGCCTGTTATCGGCGCCAACGTGATGGTAAAAGGTACTACCAACGGAACCATTACCGATATGGACGGTAAATTTTCATTGGATGTAGAAGATGGTGCTGTTTTACAAGTTTCATATATAGGATTTGCTAATCAGGAAATTAAAGTAGGAAACCAAACTTCACTATCCATAGCTATGAAAGAAGATGCGGAAGCATTGGATGAATTGGTTGTTGTGGGATTTGGTACGCAGAAGAAAGTAAATTTGACGGGTTCGGTAGGTCTCGTTGAATCGGAAGTGTTAGAATCTCGTCCTGTCCAAAATGCGGTACAAGCCTTGCAAGGTGCCGTTCCTGGATTACAGATATCTACGACGGGTGGAGCTTTGGATAAGCAAATGGATATTAATATCCGTGGTACAGGTACGATTGGTGAAGGTTCATCCGGTGGTCCACTTGTTTTAATTGATGGTATGGAAGGAGATATCAATTCCATCAATCCGCAGGATATTGAGAATATATCCGTTTTGAAGGATGCTGCGGCTTCTTCAATTTATGGATCACGTGCTCCTTTCGGTGTTATTTTAATCACAACCAAGGGAGGACAGAGTGGAAAGGTGACGGTGAATTATAACAATAATTTCCGATGGAGCGATCCAGTTAAGACACCGAAACAAATGGATTCTTACACTTTTGCCACTTATTATAACGATGGTATGATTAATGGAGGTAATTCGCCTTATTTCGATGCCGAGCATTTACAACGTATCAAAGATTATCAGAACGGAGTAATTAATAATCCACTGATTCCGGATCCTAATAATCCTACGATGTGGGGTGATGGGTATGCGTATGGTTGTGCAAATACGGATTGGTATGATACGATTTATCGGGATTGGGCATTTTCGCAAGAACATAATTTAAGTGTGAGTGGAGGTTCTGATCGGGTAACTTATTATGCCTCTATGAACTACTTGGATCAAAACGGTTTGATGGAATTTAATCAGGATACGTACAACCGTTATACGACAACGGCTAAAATAGGAATTAAGATCACTGATTGGGCCAAATTTAATTACAGCAATCGTTTTACGCGCGAAGATTTTGGTCGTCCATCTTCTTTGACAAGTAGTTTGTTCCAAAGTTTGGCTCGTCAAGGATGGCCGACTTTACCAGTGTATGATATCAATGGATATATGTTTTCATCACCTTCTCCAGCCATGGGATTACGGGATGGAGGCCGTGATAAAACGCAAACGGATAACTTGTATCAGCAGGCTTCTTTAATTTTAGAACCTGTAAAAAACTGGATTACTCATGTTGATGTCAATTATCGTATCAAATCTGCCAATCGCCATTGGGATAAGCAATATTTGTATAATCATGATGTGAATGGGAATCCGGTTATCTTCGATCAAAGTTCGAATGTTCATGAAGACTACTTGAAAGAAAACTACATGAATATTAATGCCTATACTGAATATACTTATAATTTAGAGTCTGGACATAACTTGAAAGGCATGGTAGGTTTTCAGGCGGAACAACTACGCCATACTGAGTTCGGATTGCAACGCGATGGTATTATTATTCCAAGTTTACCAGAAATAGATATATCGAATGGTATGGATTATAATGGTAATACAGTGACACCACAGACAAACGGTGCTCGTTCCTCTTGGGCTACAGCTGGATTCTTTGGGCGTATCAACTATGATTATAAAGGGAAATATTTGGCTGAAGTGAATCTTCGTTATGATGGAACATCTCGTTTCCAAAAGAATCAGCGTTGGAATTGGTTTCCGTCATTCTCATTAGGCTGGAATATGGCGCATGAAGAGTTTTGGGAACCGTTGGCCGACTATGTAGGCACATTCAAGTTAAGAGGTTCATATGGAGAATTAGGGAACCAGAATACAAGTTCCTGGTATCCGACGTATCGTATTATTGAAGTAAAAGCGAATAATGGAAATTGGTTACAGAATGGTATTAAAACAAATACAGCGACAGTTCCGGCTTTAATTAGTTCTACCTTAGGTTGGGAGCGTGTACGTAACTGGAACCTTGGTCTTGATTTTGGTGCTTTTAATAACCGTTTAACGGGATCATTTGATTATTTCCAGCGTATGACCGAAGATATGATAGGTCCGGCACCTGAATTACCGTATATCATCGGTTTGGATGTTCCTAAAACCAATAATACCGACTTAAAAACGTCCGGCTTTGATTTGGTTATCGGTTGGCAAGATAAGTTGAAGAATGGATTGGGTTATGGAATTAAGTTTGTCTTATCGGATGCACAAACAAAAATAACTCGTTACCCGAATCCAACCAATACATTAGATAAGTATAAAGCTGGTGAAATGATGGGCGATATTTATGGCTATGAAACCATTGGTATTGCAAAAACCAAAGAAGAAATGGATGCGCATCTGGCTACACTTCCGAATGGAGGACAGGATGCGTTAGGAACGAATTGGGATGCTGGCGATATTATGTATAAAGACCTGAATGGCGATGGAAAGATTGATAATGGAGCGAATCAATACAATAACATGGGCGATATGAAGAAACTAGGGAATAATACACCCCGTTATCTGTTTGGTATTGATTTGAATGCTGATTACAAAGGATTTGATTTCCGGGCCTTTTTCCAAGGAGTCATGAAGCGGGATTATTGGCAGGGCAGTGCTTATTTTTGGGGAATTGGAAATAGTGGTATTTGGCATTCAACGGGTTTTGTAGAACATGAAGATTATTTCCGCAATGACCCGGAACATGCGTTAGGAATGAATTTGGATGCTTACTATCCTCGTCCTATTTTTGATACAGCTAAGAATAACCAAACGCAAACCCGTTATTTGCAGAGTGCGGCCTATATTCGTTTGAAGAATGTACAGTTAGGTTATACATTACCTCAATCATTAACCAATAAACTTTATATCCAGAAATTGCGATTCTTTATTTCTGGTGAAAATTTGTGGACGGCCACTGGTATGGCAAATATGTTTGATCCGGAAACTGTTGGTGGTGGAGATGATGATAATAACGGTAATGCTTATCCATTATCTAAAACAATCTCTTTCGGTTTAAGTGTAACATTGTAAAAAAGCAGAATTATGAAACGAAATATAACAAAATATGTATTAGTATTCACGGCTGTAGGATTTCTTGCCTCTTGTAATGATTTCTTGGATAAGGAGCCTCAGTCGTCAATTTCCCCGGACTTATATCTGACAGAAGAATCACAATTAGCTTCGTATGCCAATGGTTTGTATGAAGATGTTTTACCGAAACATGAATATGGTTTTGGACTGTTTGGGGAAGATCAACATACAGATAACCAAGCAAGTTTTTCTTACCATGATCGTTTTATTCCGGGACAATGGCGGACCGTTCAGTCTCAGAAGATGGAAGATGATTCTTATCGTTTTAAGTTTATTTATAGTTGTAATTACTTCTTAGAAAATGTTCTTCCCCGTTATCAGGCGGGAGAAATTTCTGGTGATGATACCAAGATCCGGCAATATATAGGTGAAATCTACTTTTTACGGGCCTATGAATATTTTAAACGTTACCAAATGTTCGGAGACTTTCCGATTGTCCGTAATACGTTGCCCGATCAGATGGAACCGCTTGTAGAAGCAAGCAAGCGTGCTCCTCGAAATGAAGTAGCACGTTTTATTATTTCGGATTTGGATTCAGCAGCGATGTTGATGGGAAATGTTTCAGGAGATAAGACTCGTATAAACAAAGAATGTGCTTTATTGTTGAAATCTCGTGTGGCTTTGTTTGAAGGAACGTGGCTCAAGTATTTCAATAATACCCCGTTTGTACCAAATGGTCCGGATTGGCCGGGTAAGACCAAAGAATACAATGCTAATTACCAATATCCGACAGGTGGTATAGATTCAGAAATTGATTATTTCTTAGGTTTGTCGATGGAAGCAGCAAAAGAAGTAGCTGATAACATTACATTAGTTGAGAATACGGGCCTTGTCCAACAGTCTCCGGAGGAAGCTCCTAATCCATATATGGATATGTTTTCTGCGGAAGATATGTCTGGTTATAGTGAAGTATTATTATGGCATCCTTATAGCAAAGCGTTAGGTGTTGTTCATAATGTGCCGGTTGCAGGGCAGCATGGTAATTATGGTATAGGGTTGACGAAAGGCATGGTTGAATGTTTCGTTATGGCTAATGGGCTTCCGATTTATGCGGCTGGAAGCGGATATCATGGAGATGAAACAATATCGGATGTCCGTAAAGACCGAGATTCTCGTTTGACAATCTTCTTGAAAGAACCTGGTCAGAAAAATATCTTGTATGGAGATCCGGCAGGAACACATGCTGTACTGACAGAACCCTATCCGGTTATTTTGGATAGTAATCCGGAAAAAGGTTATTCTACAGGATATGCAATACGCAAAGGAAGTACATTTTATCAAAATCAATGTGCGAATGTGTTAGGATATACAGGCGCATTATCATTCCGTGCTACAGAAGCCCTATTGAACTATATGGAAGCTTGTTATGAAAAGAATGGATCTTTAGACGGAACAGCTCAGAGTTATTGGCGACAAATCCGAGAACGTGCACATGTTGATCCGGATTATAACAAGACGATTTCTGTAACAGATATGTCTAAAGAGGCATTGGGAGATTGGGGAGCTTATTCGGCAGGTCAATTAATCGATCCGACTTTATATAATATTCGTCGTGAACGCCGTTGTGAGTTAATGGCTGAAGCACTGCGTTACATGGATTTGCGTCGTTGGAGAGCGATGGACCAGATGATAGAGTCTCCGTATCATATTGAGGGATTCAAGCTTTGGGGAGAAATGCAAAACTGGTATAAGAATGAGGATGGAACTTCTCAATTAGTTTATGGTATGGATAATCCTACTTCAAATGTTTCAGAACCGACTCGGAGTCTTTATTTACGTCCTTATGAGAAGGTGAATACCAATATTGCGAAAGATGGATATTTTTGGAAAATGGCTCATTATTTGACTCCTTATAATATTCAACATTTCACGATTACTTCTCCGTCTGGAAATGTAGAAGACTCTCCGATCTACCAAAATCCGTATTGGCCAATGGAAGCGAATTTACCAGCCATCCAATAACGGGATGATTTCTTTACAAACTTAATGGATAAAGGCACGAAGATTCGGGAGGTCGTTTCTTCGTGCCTCTTTATTTGAGTTTGATGAAAACGAAAAATAATCCATGGTGATATTTTTTTGTCTATTGTTTTTTCTACGAAACTTCTCTTTTTTTGTAGACATAAATTGAATAAAGATATGAAACGACTTTCAACTTCTATTTTATTACTTGTATGTGGTTTAAATTTGACTGCTTGCCATGAAAGGCCAACAGAATTGTCGCTAGCTGGAAGCTGGTATTTTGCTTTAGATAGTACTGATATTGGGATCTCCGAGAATTGGGCGACTGAAATGTTTACGCAAACCATACAATTACCGGGTACTACAGATGATGCAGGATATGGAAATCCAAACCTATTAGAGCCATTACTCCAGAAACCTCAAGTATTGCATTTGACTCGTAAGAATAGTTATCTAGGACCGGCATGGTATCAAAAGGAGGTGGAAATACCAAAGTCATGGAGCGATAAGCGGATTGAACTGAAATTGGAGCGAGTTTTATGGAAAACATCTGTATGGGTAGATGGACATAAAATTCCATATGACCAGGAAAGTTTGGTTACCCCTCATGTATTTGATTTGACTCAGTTTTTGAATCCTGGTAAACACTTGATCTCCATTCGCGTAGATAATCGGGAACAACATCCTATTTCGAATGGAATGGCGCATGCCTATACGAATGAAACACAGATAAAATGGAATGGGATCATCGGAGATATCAAATTGGTTACTAAAGATCAGATTTCTATTGATGAAGTGCAAGTTTTCCCGGATGTTCAACATAAGCAGGTAAAAGTGGTTTGCCAGATTGATAATGCAGGGGAAGAAACAATTGCTGTTTTAAAAACAGATCAGGTAGAACAACAGATTTCTTTGAAAACAGGCATGAATCGAATTACTTTTTCTCACTCAGAAAAGGATTCGGTTCGCTTGTGGAATGAATTTACCCCTAATTTGTATAAGCTGGATTTATCTGTTCAGGCACAGGATAGTCGGGATGAGAAATCAGTCGTGTATGCTTATCGTGATTTGAAGGCAGTAGAAGAAAAATTGATATTGAATGATAAACCTCTTTTCTTACGGGGTACGCTTGAGTGTTGTATTTTCCCATTGACAGGTTATCCGGCTATGGATAAGGAAGGCTGGAAAAAAATTTATGGAACAGCTCGAGAATGGGGGTTGAACCATTTACGATTTCATTCGTGGTGTCCTCCTGAGGCGGCATTTCAAGTAGCGGATTCGATGGGGTTCTATTTGCAAGTGGAATTACCCTTATGGGATAGTTTTAGTAAAGAAAATGTGGATTATTTGCAAGAGGAGGCGGATCGTATTTTAAAGGAATACGGGAATCATCCGTCTTTCTGCTTTTTCAGTATGGGAAATGAATTGGAAGGTGATTATTCGCTTTTGCAGCAGTTTATGTCCGATCTGAAGAAAAAAGATCCTCGGCATTTGTACACGTTGACTTCTTTTTCATTCTCTCCTATTGGTGAATGGCCGGAACCCAATAGTGACTATTTTATTACCCAACGAACCCGGAAAGGCTGGGTCAGAGGGCAAGGTGTCTTTAATGCGAATCCGCCTAGTTTCAACCAGAATTATGATAGCTCGCTGGTGGATATGCCGGTTCCAACCATTACGCATGAGATTGGACAATATGCCGTTTATCCGGATCTGGAAGAGATTGAGAAATATACGGGCGTATTGGATCCGGTCAACTTTAAGGCGGTCAAGGCCGATTTGGAGAAGAAAGGATTGGCAGATAAGGCCGATGATTATTTGAAGGCTTCAGGAAAGTTGGCTGCGTTGCTTTATAAGGAAGAAGTGGAACGGGCGTTGAAAACGAATGGCATTAGTGGTTTCCAACTTCTAGATTTGCATGACTTTCCTGGACAAGGCTCGGCTTTAGTTGGACTTTTGAATGCTTTTTGGGAGAGTAAAGAAATTATTGACGCTTCTACTTTCCGGCAGTTTTGTTCTCCGGTTGTTCCTTTAGCAAATTTCCCTAAGGCTGTTTATCGGAATGATGAAGTTTTGGAAGGGACGATTCAAGTTGCGAATTATGGAGATAAACTTTTAGAAGGGGAACATGTAATATGTAGGTTGGATATACCAGGAAAAGATCAAGTATATCTCTACGATGAGAAAATACCTCGGATAGAAATAGGTATGAATGTATTACCTATAAATTTTCGTATAGACTTATCTGGTATTCAAGAGGCGACGAAAGCTATTTTGAGGATAGAAATCAAAGATACAGATTATAAGAATGAATGGGATGTTTGGATTTATCCGTCTCAACAAACTATCGAATCAAGAGATGTAGTATTGACCGCCGATTTTAATGAGGCCGAGAAAGCTTTACAAGCAGGTAAAAAAGTTTTACTTAATCCGCCTTATCAACAACTACGAGGTTTGGAAGGTAAATTTACCCCAGTATTTTGGAGCCCGGTTCATTTCCCTGATCAAGCAGGAACGATGGGACTATTGTTGGATCCGAAGCATCCGGCTTTTGCTCATTTCCCGACAGAATCTCATACGAATTGGCAATGGTGGCCGCTTACGCTCCATTCAAAGACTTTATGTACGGATAGTATTTATCAGCAAATTACTCCTTTGGTAGAGTGTGTAGATAATTTTGCTAGCAATCGCCGGTTGTGTAGTGTGTTTGAAGCGAAATGCCTGAATGGGAAACTGTTAGTTTGTAGTATGGATTTATTACGGGACCAAGCGATTTATCCAGAAACAAAACAATTATTGTATAGTATCGTGGAATATATGAAATCAGATTCATTTTTGCCGGATAAAACAATTAAGTTTAGTGAAATAATGAATTTAAAAAATGAGGATAAGAATTGATTTCTGAGAAAAAGTTTATTGGGAGGATCAAAAAATACTGATTTGATTAAATATAAATTTTTTAAATTTAAAAGCTATGCCCTACAATATTATGATTTACGTGAAGACACGATCACGAAAGATGTATTAGAAGATTATGTTGCTGTGCCTCGGCGAGTTGTTAGTCTGAGTCCGAAGGATATTTCTCAAAAGGTAGTTGATAAAGGCTCAGAATATCGCGCCTAGTCCTCTGTTTTCAGGACGGGTGAGTAAGATAGAATTGGAATATTCTGGTCGTCGCTTGATTCAAGGGGGAACTGAAATATCTGAAGTATATGATGTGGCTACAGGAAAGACGGATGGAAAAGTAACTCCGGGAAATATCCTCAAAATCCTAGGAAAGGAAATCAAGTGCCTGAATAGTGATGGAATAGGTATTTGCAAAGTAAAGATTATCAATGAGGTAGGAAGCGCAGAGGAAATTAGTTTCTTGGCTATCAATGATACATCTATGCTGATGTCTATCTTCCCAACCGGAGTATTAGCCGGAAATTATACCTTGGAGATCGAGACTTATTTTACGGCAAGTGCCACTCATTTATTAAAAGAGCCGTGTACGATACTTTGCCCCATCGTATTAAAGGTGAGTTAATGAAGATCTGAATAAAAATTAAAAGTATAAAGTGTTTTTTCTCTAAAGAAAAAGCACTTTATTTGTATTTAGATAGTTTGTCTGCCCTTACAATGGCCGACAGGCTGCCATAGTAAAGGCTGAGTGTCTGCTATTGATAGGGCAGAAATCCAGTCTATTTATAGCAGACTGAAAAGAATCAAAATAAGAATTATTAGATTTACAAGTATGAAAAAGTATTGGATATTAATAAGTACATTATATCTATGTGCTTGCGGTGGAAAAGTTTCAACAGATAAAGAAGAAGTTGGCTGGCAAAAAGAAACTTCCGGCGTGTGGACCTTGTCGGTTGGAACTCCTGAAAAGGTGAATTTGTTGAGTGAATTACATATCACCCCGAAGATGGAGGCCATTCAAAAGATGGGTGAAGCGGATCTTCCTATTTCGGAACAGGATATTACAACAGAAGTAGTAGATGGAAAAACGTATATCCGTTTTCCGCTGGAAAAAGATGAAAAGATATTTGGCTTGGGCTTGAACTTTAAAACGGTTGAACAGCGAGGACGTATTATGCGTCTGCATGTAGATCATTACGGTGGTACTGATGACGGTCGTACTCATGCGCCTGTTCCATTCTTTGTTTCTTCTCGAGGTTATGGGGCTTTGATAAATAGTGCCCGCTATATAGATGTCTGGTGTGGTACGAGTGTGCGTAAGGACAGTAAGAATCCTCCGGTAGTAAGAGACAGAAATACGGATAAGCAATGGGCAGCCCAACCATATTCGGATAATCTGGAATTCCTAGTTCCAGCCGACGGAGTAGAAATCGTTTTGTTCGGTGGACCAACGATATTGGATGTTGTGCGTCGTTTCAATCTGTATAATGGAGGAGGAGCATTGCCTCCGAAGTGGGGTTTGGGCTTTTGGCATCGTGTCCCTACATTGTTTTCAGATAAAGAAGTGAATGAAGAAGTGGCAGAGTTCGAAAAGAGAGGATTCCCGTTGAGTGTGATAGGCCTGGAGCCGGGTTGGATGAGTCGTTCTTATCCATGTACGTATGAATGGGATGCTACTCGCTTTCCTGATCCGGAAGGTTTTGTCAAAGGATTGAATGATAAACATATCAAAACCAATGTATGGATTAATCCGTATGTATCACCAGATGGAGAGCTATATAAAAAGATTGAACCATATACAGGTTCTCATACTGTCTGGTGTGGTATTGTTCCGGACTACTCTTTATTGGAAACCAAAAAGATCATGACTGATCATTTCAAAAAGCATCAATTGGGTAAAGGTGTAAGTGGCTACAAGATGGATGAAAACGACGGATTTGATTCTTGGTTATGGCCGGATGTGGCGAAATTTCCTTCAGGGAATAGTGCAGAGCAATTACGTCAAATATATGGTTCTCTGATGCAAGATGTAACCACTCAAATGTATCGTTCTGAAAATAAGCGAACTTATGGTTTGGTACGAGCTGCTAACGCAGGAACGTCATCTTATCCTTATGTCATATATAACGATTATTATAATCATCGTGATTTTATTACAGCCCTAATAAATAGTTCCTTTATAGGTATCCTTTGGACTCCAGAAGTTCGTTCGTCAGGAAATTCGGAAGAATGGTTACGCCGAATGCAAACAGTTTGCTTCTCGCCGTTGGCGATGTTAAACGCCTGGGCTGATGGAACAAAACCTTGGAGTTTTCCAGAGGTCGAGAAAGCAGTACAAGAGATAGCTTCATTGCGTACTCAGCTGATACCTTATCTTTATACGGCATTTGCTGATTATGCATTTTATGGAACGCCTCCTATGCGAGCCATGAATTTGGAACCCGGTTATCAGGCTAAAACAACCGAAGAACAAGGTAAATTGGATGCTACCAAGAATCCTTACGCTATGGCTGTTCGTCGGGAAGTAAAAGACCAGTTTATGGTTGGTCCTAGTTTATTGGTTGCACCATTATTTGCCGGGGAAGAAGAACGTCAGGTTGTTTTGCCTCAGGGTAAGTGGTATGATTTCTATACAGGAAAATTGGTGGGAGAAGGAGAAGTCATTACCGTTAAACCAGGTTTGGATAAAATACCGGTATATGTAAAAGATGGAGGCATTATTCCTTTATGGCCTAAATTGACAAAAGTGGATACGGAAAAACATCCGGTTGAAATCCGATATTATGGAACGAGACCATCAACATATGAACTATATGATGATGACGGTGAAACATACGATTATGAGAAAGGAGAATATTTACGAATTCCAATCGAAGTAAAAGTTGATTCTGAAGGGAAAAAGAAAGGAGAAGTACGTGTTCCGGAAGGAAAATCAACATGGTCTTATGGAGATTTCTCATTTAAGTATATGACGGAGTAATTTGATAAACAGAATTATACTCTTTTTTTGAAGAAGATGTTATTTTCTGTAAGAAAAAATATCCATGAATGCTTGTATAATTAAATAGTCTTAATTATATTTGTTCCCGTTAATAGTCGAATACCATTTATAATATCATGTTAACACAATTTGTGGATATATTTTTTGCAGAATCAAATAAAAGGTTA